>Ga0247611_10002357_pt1 | contig 30641 bp, 27 predicted proteins | sample 177DNAGHGhighgp2_FD_192422 | JGI IMG/M metagenome (GOLD analysis project Ga0247611, IMG submission 192422) | Sheep rumen microbial communities from Palmerston North, Manawatu-Wanganui, New Zealand - 1770 DNA GHGhigh gp2 | ecosystem: Host-associated > Mammals > Digestive system > Stomach > Rumen... | reverse complement strand
TGTGGTCGTGGCTTGTTCATATAAAAAGTACGAGGTCTCATGTCTCGCTGTGAAGGTTGTGGAAGACCTGCTGGAAAAGACATGACAACCCCGTACCTATATACGGCATTAGTGTCATATCCGTCTGTTCCCAGCCTAAAAACTTCCACATTTTCACGGCGAAAGACAAATATAAATCCTAATTTATTTTTTATTATGCAAAGATACGCTTTTTCTGCAACATATCAGCATTTTTAACACTTTTTATTATCTCTTGTCCTAATTGGGAAAAGGGGGAACTCAACCCATGTAAAATTAAGCATTCTTACAACTAAATAAGATCACAAGTAAGCAGTGGAAGAAAGAAGATAAACAGAAGGAAGTGAGGTATGAATATGCGACACATGGAAAGAATGATTCAACTGGAACTGGCGAAAGACAGAGAACCTCAGGGCGAACAGTAGTGAGGTGACAGAAGTTCCACGGCTCAGAAAATCACGAGAAATGAGTTAGCACTATGTGTTCAATTGTCAGATTTAAAGCTTGTTGCTAAAAATGAGTGGTTCCTTAATATGCCCAGCAAAAATTTCCACATTTTTCACAGCCATATCTCGAAAACCACTCAAGAATACGCTAATTAGATATATATCGTTATGTATTTTTGACAAAGGTACAAAATAATTTGCAAACTACGTATTTATTTTATAATTTTGTAACCTAAAGATATAATTTACAATATGAACAAGAACAATAGAAAGGAATATCTGTATGCAGTAGCGTTTAAGTTGTTCCTAACAAAACGTTATGAGGCAGTCAGCATTTCCGACATAGAAAAAGAGTCCGGTATGACTCGTGGTGCAATTACTTATTATGGGAAAGATAAGTTGGGGCTATTCTATGATGTTGTACGACATTATTTGATTGATTCGCAAAATCTTGATTTCAAATTAAAAAGGAATGATTTTGCAAGCCTCAGTGATTTCATTGAAGAATACGTGCGTAGCAGTCAAGAAACCATGACCAGATTTCATCACATAGACTCTACGGTAGAGAATGGAAGTAGGGCATATATGGCTCTAATCTTGCAAATTTGTGACTTTTTTCCTGATTTACATGAGCAATATCTTGAAAATCGTAACAAGGAGCTACTGAAATGGATAGAAATAATCCAAAAGGCTATTCTAAAAAAGGAAATTAAGGATGGTATTGATGTGATTACCACGGCCAAGTTGTTCATGAACGTATTTTATGGTCAATCATATCTGGATGCTCTGAGTGCAGGTCTGAATACGGTGGAATTAAGGCTACAATTCCAAAATATCTACAGATTTATTAAAATTTGATGGCAAAACTCTTTTGTAAATGGATATTTTTTTATACTTTTGCAAAAAGATAACAAACATTATGTAATTTATGATTTCAAACGTTTATTTAAACAGAGTTGCCTCGTTCTTACCAAACTCCCCAGTCAATAATGACGAAATGGAGTCGTATTTAGGACTTGTTAATGGAAAAGCGTCCAGAGTAAAACCGATTATCCTTCGTCAGAATGGTATCAAAACACGATATTATGCTTTGACGAAAGACCAGCAAATCACGCATACCAATGTCGATTTGGCTAAGTGTGCTATTAATGGACTTGGCTTATCCGAAGACAAGCTTAATAGTGTTCAATTTCTTTCGTGTGGAACATCCATGCCAGACCAATACATGCCATCACATGCAGCAATGGTTCATGGAGCCGTATTTAACCATCCGTTAGAGATAGCCTCGCTTGCAGGAGTATGTATGTCCGGGTTGATGGCAATGAAAACAGCTTTCATGTCAATTGCTTCTGGAAATTCAGAAAATGCAATCAGTGTAGCTTCCGAATTGCTTTCTCCCACTATGCTCTCCAAATTCTTCAACGAGGAAGTAGAGCATAAAAAATTAATAGAAGAAAATCCATATATTGCTTTTGAAAAGGACTTCCTCCGTTTCATGCTTTCAGATGGCGCTGCTGCATTGTATTTGAGCAACAAGCCTGAGGAAAATTCCTGTTTAAGCATAGAGTGGATTCGTACATTTTCATATGCCAACAAGCAACCTGCTTGTATGTATATGTGGGCAGAAAAAGAAGTTGACGGCACTCTTAAAGGATGGAAAAACTTTAGTGCCAAAGAATTGGAACAAAAATCTATTTGGGCTCTCAAACAGGATGTACGACAGCTGAACAAATATGGTATGTCACTGTTCGTAGATGCAGTCGAGACATCCTTGTTGCAGGCAGAAATTGACACAGATGATATTACATACGTGATACCTCATTTGTCATCCATGTATTTCTACAATTTACTTGAACAGGAATTCAAAAAGAGGAATATTGACTTGCCGACGACTAAATGGTTCACTAATCTTACTAGTGTCGGTAATATGGGGGCGGCATCACCATTTGTTGCGCTTAACGGTTTGATAGAAACCGGATGCCTGAAAAAGGGAGATACTATCTTACTTATAGTGCCAGAGAGTGGTCGTTTCTCATGTGGAACCGCCTTATTTAAGTGTATTTAGTTGTATTTGTGAATATATATATAAGTATCTTGCACAAGAATTGTCTGTCCTGCTGTAAGGCCAAGGGATGCCAGGAAAAATCAACATTTTGGCATCCCATGTAATAGAACAGTTGGAAGAACTCACAAAGGCTTTGGCGGAGATAAGAAGTGTCATTACATTATATAAACACATTACATAAAAAATGTAGTTTCTATTAATCTAAGTATTATTATGCAAAAAACAGATAAGACAAAATATGAACTGTGGAAAAAAGTTGGTTCTCTTTGCATAACTCTATTGACAACTTTTTCCACAATTATTGCAATAATCAATGGATTGGACAAAACAACAGAGTGGCTTTCAACAGTACTGGGTCCCATTCTATCTCAAATCCTTATATATGCCAATCTAATCGTTCTTCTACCATTTGGTGTTGTCGTTGTCGTCATTTCTATTATAAGCTATGTCACACGACAATATAGAAAAAGAATGGGAACTCATGAGATTCCATGTACTTTAATCGCTTTATATCATTTCAAAATAGCAAATAAAAATAACAAACTGCTCAAATCAATTCATAAGGACATATATCATAGCTTCTATAAACTAAAGGATGACATGCACATGCGTCGAATTAGAACTTTAGAAGAAGCTAACAAAGGCTTAGAAGATTTTCTGTATGATATCCATAAAGCCATTTTAAAATCGTTTGGATTGGACTTGACCATAAACGTCAAAAGGCTCATCATGGATCGAGAAGACAACTTGTGTTTAATTCCGTTCATACATTTTAGAAATGTGGCAGAAAGGAACACAAACAATCCAAGAGAATTCAATTACTGTTACTACATTGAACCAGAAGATCATACAAAACTATCAAAATATGCAACAAAGGCACGTCAATACTGTCAACTGCATGATATGACTCGGAAATATGAAGTCAACAGCATTTTTACATATCTTATCACAAAACGGAAAAGATACTGGATGTCCAATGATTTAACTGTGGATGAAAAGGCTAATGATTTCTTTACATCAAGTGATAATTATCCAGAACTCTATCAGTCTATGGCTGCTTTTTCTATAACGCCCCCAGATAGTAGCGTAATTCCAGAAGGTCTTATTATTTTTGACACCAAAAAGAAAGGTAGATTCTCGGAAGAAGAATGCGTAAATCTATTTGGATATATTGCTCATTTGTTTTATGAATTAATTATAGAATACAATTGTTATGAATCAAAGAAAAAATAAGAAACAGGCGAAACGTCTTGAAATAAAGAGTATGAAACCACAACAAAATAGGCAAGGACTTCAATCCCTACCGGCTTATGGAAATATTCACGTTGGTAAGATAAAGGGTACTGTACCCTATGTTGACCAAATTGAAAACATTGTCTCTTCAGAAACAGACAAACAGCCTATTAGACCAAGAAAAAAGGTAAACAAAGGTACACAATTTATTGCTGGCATATTGAGAAATTCTGGCATAGATTCTTTGGTTGATATAGGTGATGCAATGATACATAAGTTTTAAGTACAAAAATAGTACTTATTCTATTCATAAATGCAAAAAAATACGTAATTAGTGGAATAACAGATTATTCTTTTGCAAAGGTAGCGAATTATTTTGAAACGGCAAGAGTAAATTAAAGGTAAATTGACTAAATCACAAAAACAAATAGCGATTTAGTCAATTTACCTAATGATATTCAAGATATGTTCAGCTTTAGCTGATGTCCTTGGAAATGTACAAATTCAAGGTCGCAGCCCCTTCCTTTGAGAATCTTGTCGATAGTTCATATCTGTGGTAACATCACTATTGGCGACCGCTTGTTGTTCTTCCTGTTTCGGTTCATTATCCTTCGACAGTTCCAATTGAATCTTTCTTTCAAGTGCCGCCAATTCGGACTTCAAGCCTTTCAGTTCATCTTCTTTCTTCCACTGTTTGCCTGCAATCTCTTTCAAGAGTGGAATGTCCTTGGCAAGAGCCGCGTTCTTTTCCTTGTACTGCTCGATAGTCTGGGGGATACGCTCTAATGAGTTGATGAAATTTCGCACAGCAGCCAGTAATAGTCACACACATGCCGCAGCCCGATACCGCCACCGAGGAAGTGCCGTTGGATATGAGCCAACTGCATCACAAGCGCAAACCTGATAGAAGGCACACAGAAGCCCTCTTCTACCATCGTCGCCGAAAGTATCTCCTTCTTCAACCATAGTTGCAGCCTTCTGTTCGTAATCGGATTGAAATTGCCCGACGATGGGCGGAAATGCGCCTCCACCGTCACACCCTGCTCATTCTCTGGCAGATGCACGTGGTGATAAGATGCCTTTTGGATGATTGGGCAATAGTGCCAATACACTTTTTTTCCCACCTTCCACCCAGATGTCAATATCCCCGGGCTGTCGTGCATACTTATCGGGATAGAGCCGCGCATTGGCCTGTCCTTTCTGTATTGCCGTCTTGCGTCTTTTCTCTGCAAACTCCCGATTCAGCCGTGCCGCCTCTTGATATAGCAGTTCATGCAGTCCTTGGATGCTTTCTGCTTCACTGGCCCACTGCATGGCAATCTCCACAGGTGGCTTGCTGTCCTCTGGCAACTGGCACACGCCTTGATAACAGACTCCAACGAGCGACTGGCGTACTGCCGTCTGATATAATCGTCGCCATGCCTCGGCACTTACATCAACGGGAAACTCCTGCGTCAGTCTAAGTGACAGGCGCAGGAGCTTGTAGAAATCGTCATTGAGACGGATGGTTTCAATACCTTTACTCATTCAGTCGCATCGTTCCTTTCTTTACGGGTATAACCTAATTCCTCTGCACGTTCTGGATTCTCCTTGATCCACTTGCGCAGTCGCCTGTAGTGTTCGTCGTCGTCGCCGTCCTGAACTTTCCTGATGCGGAACTGTAGCCATAGACCAAAGATGACAAAGCCAGCCAGAGCAACCAAGACAATAAATGCAACTACTTGAATTATACTCATAGACCATCAGGTTTAATCACCCTCACCGTCCCACCAGGGTACTTCCCTTGTGGGTTCGCCGCTGCCAGCCAGTAACTGGCACATGTGTTGCAGTTCCACTACTATGAATGATGGCTTCATATATTTTTTTTTCATTGCCGTGTCCTCCTTACTTGATTACAATCTTACGTCCATTGTTGATATAGATGCCCTTGGTGCTGGGCTTGCCGCTCAGGCGCACACCGTCGAGCGTGTACCATGCCTCGCTGTCGAACGAGAGTTCGCCCGTCTTGGTGTCGAGGGTGCCGATGGCGGTAGTCTCGCCGCTGCGGCTGACGAGGCGCACGGTGATGCTCTGGGGCAGGTCGTCGGTGGCAGCTGCGCGGGTCAAGCCGCGTGCCGGCGCTGGGGCCTCCGTGCCAACGTACGACAGATAGCAGCGCATGGGCTTGATGAAGGCACCCATGGTGAAGCGGACGAACTGCCCAGCCTCAACGGTTGCCTCGCCGCCAGCCTCGGTGCCACTTTGGGCTGCAAAGCCGTAGTCATTGCTGGCAACTGCCCAACTCTTCCCTTTGTACGAGCCATGGAATTTCCAGGCTGCATCCGTCGTGGCAAATTCATAGTCGCCGTCGTTGGCCGTCGTGGTCTGCAGCGTCACAACTCCGCCCGTCATGTTCACGATGTTCGGGAACGTCATCGTCGTTTCGCTCGGCATGAACAGATACGGCGTATTGGCCGTCAGCGTGGTCACAGCCGTATTGCCCGGCTCCTGCATCGTGCAGACCCACTTGTGCGCGTCCTCGTCGTACTCCACTTTCTGGAAGCCGTAGAACTTGCCGCCCTCGTTGTCGTTGCAGGTGTAGTCGAACGGCAGTATCACCGTCGCGGCCTGTGCTGTGTTGAACGGGCGGTTGTAGGTCACGCTCTTGATATTGCCGACCTCCTCCGTGATGTTCACGCCCACGACGTTGACGCCTGTTCCCTGATTGTTTGTGCCGTTGATGGTCACGTCTGCCCTCTCAATCCCGTCATCGAAGCGGTATTCAACCACTGCGTCACCATACTTCGGAGTGTAGTAGTTGCCGTCGTAGAGAAAGCCGTTCTTGTAGCCATCCACCATTCCGTGGTCGGTGGTCGCATTGCCCAGGTTGCCGGGTGCGACGGTCGTCGTGGCTGCGGGGCGGCCCTGCCTGTTGCCGAGGATGCTGGTATAGTAACAGTTCGTCATGTGGTAGGTCAGGGTCGGCTCACTGTTTGGAAAGACGAACGTGAAGCAGTTGCCGCCCAGTGCGTATTTGCCCGTTCCGTATGCGGCGGGAGCGGACAGGCAGTCGGTGAACTTGATGGTCCCGTAATTTCCATAGTCCCATCCTATGAATCCGTGGCAGGAGGCGGTCACGCCAGCCACGTCCGGGTTGTAAATCAGTCCGTCATAGACGCAGCCCGTGACGGTGCAGGTGGCATCAGTGCCATTCCACGTGCCAATGACACCGCCGTGAAGGGCGCTGCCGCTGACTGTGGTGCTGATTTCGGTGCTCACGTGGCAGTTCTTGATGGTGATATTGCCCTCGGAATGGCCCACCAGACCGCCCAAGTTCTCATAGGTGCCACCCGTGATGGTGCCCTCTACGTGGAGGTTGCTGATGGTGGCGCCATTGATGTAGTGGAACGGGGCGCAGAAGTCCTCGGCGGCAGTGCGGTTGAAGGTCAGCGTGTAGTTCTGCCCGTCGAACGTACCCTTGAACGGGTGACCGAACGTGCCTGCCATCTCCGATGAACTGACATTTGCGGCGAGTTTCACGGTCTTGCCGCCGAAGCCTTCGGGAGCCAAGTTATAGTTTGTGACAAAGCAGAACCAGCCCCAGCCATTGGCGGTCTTGATGGTGTAGGTGTCGCCGTTCTGATCGAAGTTGCTGGCATCGGGTGCTGAGAACGTTGCACCGATGTTGACTCCCTCAGCGGGCATAGTGAATGTATAGGTGTTGGCACCCGCCGCAGTCAACGTGATGTCACTTCCCGAGGTTGCGCCCGTCGCGGTCACTCCTGTCAATGTCTCGCCGAACTTCGACGTGAAGGTGAGGGTGACGGTCTCACCGTCAATGGAATAATTTCCTTCCTTGTCGGTAGTGAACTGCGGATAGTTGATGTTGATGCCGCTGAAAGTTCCCACGCGGTAACTCGTCGTCAGCGTGTAGTCCGTGCCTCCTGCGGTGATGGTGACGCTTGCAGTATAGGCTCCTACGTCATGTGGCGATGAGGTCCCGAGGTTTTGGTTGGTCGTATTGTTCACGTAGGTGATGTCGCCAACCGTGGCTCCTGTTTCCGTCGTGAAGCCAGCAATGTTCGACAACGTGGCAGGGTGAGACACATTTAGCGCGTAGGTGGCGTTAGTCGGCGGAGTCAGCGTTGTCGAAATCTGCCAGTTGTCCGACGCAAGGCTGCAATCCATTCCGTCGTTGTGGGCGCAGGTGGCGGTCAGCGTGCTGCCGTTCTGGCTATACGAGAAGTTGTGTGTGTGCGTCTGCACCGATGACGTAGGCTCATAGGTGACTGTGATGGAGCCGTTGGATATAATACCGCCGCCATCGTTTGCTGTGCCAAACAACTTGATTTCGAGGTAGTCGCCCTCGTTGTCAAGTTGGATGCCATCGCTGTTGGTGAATGAGATAGAAGTCCAAGCATTGTTGCCAGTCATGGTTTCCGATACGGGGTTGGTCCATGTGCTGACTTTACCAAATTTCACGTAACCGCCGGCCGTTGTCGTATATGCACTTGAGAAAACGATGCTCTTCACCTTGCCGCTGATGCGCGGATAGAATCTGACCGTACCCTCTTCGACCTCTCCTGCATCGTTAATTGGAGGAAGGAGCGTTACTTGGCCGCTGCTTGTCGACTTTTTAACAGTCTCATTGCCCACGGCACTGAAAAGGATTTCACCATTGTAAGTCAGTTGCCCTGTGTTGCCCTTCTGAATAGTGGCGTTTTCAAACGTCTTCGTTTCGTCTGCTGCCCACGCCGTCTGCGCCATCGAGAGTATCGCAGCGAGGGTGAGGATGAGATTGAATTTCTGTTTCATTATTTAACAAATTGTTAATCATCTATATCATAATAACTCTGTCCGTTGTTTACGGTTAAATAAGCCTTATTACTTGCTAAATATCCATTAGCAGAAACGAACCGTCCTGATCCGTTAAGTAGATAATTTTTGATTGGTGATGTTCCTTCCGAAACGACTCCACCACTTAATTGTGGTGTCAAAGTGGAGCATGTTATAGTTGTTGGCGACTCTAAAGTCTTTGCTATTTTTCCTTTTGATAATCCGTTAGTTTTAATAAGTACTCCTTTATAAGCCGGTATTACACCATTTATTGGAATTGGTATGATATTAGTACCTTGAATACTATCTCTATAAGCCGTCATATCTTCAACTTTATAATTGAAATCCGCACTAAATGTATCCCATACAGGGAAATCAGGCGTGTACCAAAACTTTAACTGGCTGTTTAAATAATATCCAAAGAATCGGTCTTCTGGGTCATCAATATAATTGTCTATATATTCTTTCGGCACTATGATCTCGTTCACATAGTTACAGCCGCCTACAATATCATCGATTTCTCCGAAGTCTATTTCACTAATGTCGTTTGTAAACTCCAAAGTAGTCAGGAAACAACAATAGTGGAAAGCGTTGTCCCTGATAAATCTAAGGTGGTTTGGCAGACGAATGTATTTTGCATTGCAGTCAAAAAATGAGCCTGTGTTAATGCAAACTACATACTTGTACTGATTATTCTCATAGATATAATCAGGAATATAAACCGTGTCTCCCTCTTCTGAAGGGAAAAACGTAACTGCTAAACCAATGACACCTGATGATGGATCGTAAAATGGAGAAAAGTTAAAAACACCAGGATCATCAACGATGGTCGCTTTCATGCCCAAAGGTATGCTGAGCAATACCGAGAGCAGCAGAGAATAAATCTGTTTTCTCATAATGGTTAAATTATTTATGTATTCTGTTATGTTATAATTTTCTGACTGCAAAATTACTCATTTTCATTCAGAAATGGTGTCACACTGGTTATAACTTTGTCGTATCTCGTTATAACTTTGTCGTATCTGATTATAATTCCAGATGATTCCATTCTCTAAATTCTGCCTTTTTCGTTGTTTTTGCTACAAAATTACTATTTTAATAATATGACATGATGCCTTGTTTTCAGACAACAAAAATATCCACTAAACAACAATTCTTGTTATACACCTTTTGTCGTTAAGTGGAGAAAACTGTTGTTCGGTGGATTGCACTCCGAGGTAAGAGCTTGATTTCATATTTTTACAATTAAATTATATTTGAAAAATGAATAACAAGAAAGGCAATGGGAGTGCTTACTATAATGAGCATGTATTTGTGAAGATTGAGTGGGGGCACAAAAGAGTCTGCATCCACGACATCGTGTTTCTGGAGGCACAGCAGAACTACTGCGCCATTCATCTATTGAAGGGAAACGAAAAGAAACGGATGATGGTTACAGTGCCTATGTGTGAGGTGCTGGAAGATTTGGATCCAGACCTGTTTGTACGTATTCATCGCTCATTCGTCGTCAACATCGAGCATATCAACGTCATTGCTGGCTATATGGTGGAAATGGACAACGGTAAAGACATCAACATTGGCAGGGAGTACAGAAACAATCTGGAAGACATGTTTGTGTTTATCGGTTCACGAAAACGGGTGAAGGAAAACAGGCACAAAGCAGATTGCCAATGACCAGTTGCTTATTCATCTTGGCTATCATCATTCGGGAATAGGTGCTTTTTGATGCGATAATAGGTCTGTCGGTCTTTGAAACCTGACTTGATGATGGCTTCTTCTTTTGTAACTTCTGGATGCTGGACAACATAATCGTCAACGTGATGGCAGCGAAGCAAATTCACATAGTCGAAAAAACCGCCATACTGTTCCCTAAGTACTCTCGATACGTATGCCTGACTATATCCGCAGACCTCAACGACTTCCTTCAAACCAAGGTTTGGATTCAGATAGAGCCGTTGCTGTACCAATGCTTTCTCTATGCCGTCGATTATCTTCTGACGAGTCTGTTCGGGAATATCCTTGGGCTTCCTGCCAACCTTTACAAAAGGTTTGTCTATAGCCGTTTCTGGCGGAGCATCAGGCCGCTCTACGGAGGACGTATAGGACGGTTGGGGGGGGCACTTTTTGTTTTCTTCAGTTGAAACAGTCAGTTCCAAGACCTCTTCCATGTCGGCCTCACGGCTGTCCTCAATCATCTGCTGCAGAGGATTGCCTTTTCGCTTTGTCGGCAATATGGATATGAGGAAAATAACATTGAATACCGAAAGCAGGATTTGTATTACAGCCAACAATGTGGGACTATCAAGCAGCACCATCGGCCAAATCAGCAGAGCGTGAATGACAGGAATCACAAGCACACCATATGCGTATGAGAGAGGGAAATCATCAGTGTTGGAAAAAACGTCGGTGCTGTACTCCTTAATCCATTGCCAAACCTGCCACATGGCAAAACCGCAGTAGGCAGTCATCAGCAGTCCAACGGAGAAGACGATGATGGTCAGCAGTTCCTCCAAAGAGGTACTTATTTGTAAGTCTGGCCAAAGGGCAATAGCAAATAGCAAAACGACAGGCACAAACACCAGAACGGATGAGATGACACCCGACAGATGCCACCGTTCCCACTGTTTGACATTGCCAAAGTAGTTGAACAGCAGCACGGCACAGTAGAAGAGATGTGTCAACGGGTAATAGCCCTTCACCAGCAGCCACGATGCGTGACTGCCAGGATTGAATATGTAGGGAAAGAGGATGACGGGAACGGAATAGAGCAAGGTGAATAACTTGCGGTCGGGATGGTAGTAGCTTTTATTCTCCTTTGCCCCTGGACAGACATGAAACCACCGCACGGCGGCGAACATCAGACAGGTCACCACGTACACCGTGCAGGCTATGCTATATATCAGTTCTGTTTGCGAAAACATTCTTTGCGTACCTATTATATAATAAACGCCTGCAAAGGTACTGGTTTTTGTTAAATTATCAAAATATTCAGCACTCTGAAGCCCATCTTTTAGGATTATTTAGGGGAAAAACAGTGGGTTTTAATTTGGAATGTTTTCTATAACCCAATTTACTACATCATTTTCTTTTGCAAAAAACAATGATTTTTCAGCAATTATAGTAGTTGGTTTTGTTTTGCATGTCGCAAAACATCCACCATATTCGTAATTTAATCCTTTGACTCCAGTTACTATGCAAAGATATCTGTTATTTGCATCTCCAAATCCTAGTATATGTCGAATTGTCAGTATTAATGTTTGTTTCCAATCTGATGGGACAATATCTCTGTCAGGTACAACTACATCCCTATAACTCAGTGGCATATCCATGCCATAAGCAGCAGGTTTCATTTCAGATACCCCTATGACTTCATCAAAACTACATGACCTTAGACCTAATTTCATGTCTATGATTTTTTTCCATTGTGCTGATTGTATTTCCATAAACTATTCATTTTACTATAATGAAAACTTAATATCATACCAATCACCCGAAGCAAATAATTTGTAAACGTTATCAAACCAGTAATGTGCTTCACTTTGCAATTCCTTCGGTATTAACAAGTTAAACACCTCATTAAAGTCACTTCTTGACATATTATAACTTGCGGCACGTTTTTGGTGTCCTTTTCTTGATATTACTTTCTCTGATAGTCCTAATACACCTAAAACAACAGCACAACAAGGACATGGAGGGGAAGTAATCTCTATAGACTTTATGCTGTCGCACTTAGTTTGCAAATTTTCTTTAAAAATAGCATCCATTTCTGCATGTCTTGATATTACATAATCAAATTTCCCTTCGACAATCCTACCTGTTGTCGTGGTGAGTGTTGCTTTGCATTCCCCTTCTCCCAACCCCTTAATATCATCACTAAGAGTCCATTTGACATTATATAAATTAAGTAATTTCACCCAATATTCAATTAAGTCTCGTTTGATATTATCAAACGGTTGATGTCTTTCTCTAGTTCTACGCATATTATTTACCTATTATCTATTCTTTTCTGCTCATTAATGACATGCTCAAGCATTTGCATAGCTGTTTCAGACTGTTTACGATCAATTGTCAAACTAAGTCCACAATTCGGACATACAACTGCATCGTTTTGAAACAACTCTTTCACAGATACAGGTATGAATCTGTGGCAAACAGGACAGTTAAATCCGTTCTGTCCGCCTAAAATAGATTTGTTATTATCTGCCATTTCTTTTTTTACTTGTTTGCGTCCTCACTACTATCATCCACTGGCTTGTCAGGGAGAATCCTGTAATCAAGATTATTTATTACCTGAAGGAAACGAGCCATGCCACCAGGCATGTCGGACTGCTTTAGAGTCATGTGAACACTCAGGCCAGCGCCAGAAGGAGAAATACCATTCCCTTTTTCTGTCGTCTTTTTGGAAGGCAATAGCGTAACACGCAGATTCGGAATACGAGTAACATTGAGGACATCTGTAGCTTCCGTGGTAGAATCCACGACTTCTACAGATGCCTCTAATGTCTCATCAGCGTCCATGTCTGCCACTTGAACATCAAAATTGAAGTCTGCATCTTCTACCTGTAACATTGTTAATGGTACAAGAGACAGAACAGGAACACTGATTTGCTCCATCTTTCCATCGTATGGGTATTCAAAAGTTAAAGTACGCATACCATTAACGGTATTAGTATTGGGGTCATACCGCTCAAAACCTATATTGCACAGGTTCTTGTAATATTCCATAGAAGCAGATGCTCCCGCCTGAACAGTCGCAATTGCGGCACTTGCAAGCAGATCCGTCAACTTTACAGTTTGAACTTGCTTCTCCCCATTAGCCTCATTTGACTTATTGAATAATCCCATTGCTCGATTTTATTTGTTTTCTTTTGTCGTAACCTTAACTTCTTGGCTGTATCCACCAGCTTTGACAGTGTATGTGCCAGGTGTAAGCGTAAAGACTTTGCTCTTTTTGTCCATGATTTTTCCTTCGTTGTTGCTACCATCATTCAGAGTAATCAATTTTGGAGCATATAGTCCATTTGCAGCAAGATAAGTAGCTACCAAATCAACGGTATCTGTTGATTTCTCTACTTCGAAGACAGAACCATTAACAGCCAATTCGCCCTCTGGGTCTGACATGTTGAGTGAATTATTCAAAATCTCAAGCACCTTTGCAAGCCCGGCTGGCATACTGTCCTGACCAGCACGTAGACCTACGTCTATGGTATATTCTACACTGTATTTTGAGTCCTGAGTTGCCCTTGAGTCTTTCTTTGAAGAAAAACCGCCTTTTAGGTTTACGCTTGCCTTGAATGGGCCCCATCCTACACTCATAGAGCCGCTTCCTTCCAGATTGCCCTCAATAGATGATGTGTCCTCCTGCACATAGGATGAAGATGCAGAGATATTCGCCTTAAATGCCACGTCAATGTTCTGAATGGCAATGTAGGGAACTGGAAGAATCGTCAGCAAAGGAATGTTCAAACGTCTGATTTTACCATTGCTGATAAATGTGAAGGACACATTTACGGCTTCTTTTGTCGTACCGTCCTCCGATGTCTGCATACCAACTTCATGGATAAACTCCCATGTCTTTTTCGCTGCTTTTGCTTGTGCTTCTATGCAAGCATCAAGTGGAGCACCAATGATGTTGGAAAACGGAATGTTCGTCAAGGCCGCTGTTGCCACCATTGACGGTGTACTGTCAATGTTACTCATGACTCTATACTTTTTGTCCTTACTCTATCTTAGGCTTTTCAGGAACCGCCCAAATAAAACTTGGACAAAGTTATGTATAAGAAGGATATAAGTAATAGTCTATCCACCAAACGACATCTATATCCACTGGATGATGATTGTTATACTAAGAATAGAATTTGACAAAGTGAGAATAAAAAAAGAGCCAGGTTTTTGAAACCTCGGCTCTTAATGAATCAAAAGTAAATGTATAACTTTATCATACCCAACTATACCTCGTTGCTCTGGCGTTTCCATGAGAAGCTATCAAGGGTGTCTTGCAGAGACCTTCAATGAGGTTACGAACTTGCTTTTGTGTCAGTTTTCCTTCAAATGATCAAGGTTTCAACCCTTTATTATGTATTAGATTCGTCTTTTGCATCTCTGGCATCACCTCACTGTTGACAACTTTCTTTTGCTCGTCTTGCTGAGGTTCATTGTCCTTTGCTAACTCCAACTGTATTTTCCGGTCAAGTGCTGCCAGTTCAGACTTCAAGCCTTTCAGTTCATCTTCTTTCTTCCATTGCTTGCCCACAATCTCCTTCAGGAGCGGAATATCTTTGGCAAGTACAGCATTTTTCTCCTTGTACTGCTCAATGGTTTGGGGTATTCGCTCCAGTGAGTTGATGAAGTTTCGGGCAGCGGCTATAGGATCAGACAGGGCAATGAAACCGTTGTTGTACTTGTATTTGAAGTTGCCTTCAACACAGAATTTGTTTTGGAACATACCCAGCCCATCCTTGTCAAGCGGTTCGCTGCACATCAGTATGGTGAAACCGTGAATCTCGCCCACACGTCGGTATTCACCTTTGGTGTCCTTCTCCTTGGCAATCTTCTGGAGTTGCTTGCCGATGCTTTCTTCATCCGTAGGCTTGAAGTTGTCAAGACGGATAGGATTAAGGAGATTGCCCTCGCCGTCGAGTTTACGCTGAGCCTTATGCTTGTCAAAGTCCTCCTGCAACTTGGCAATGAGTCCGTCATTACGCTCCATTTCCTCCTGCCTGCTTTCCAGTTTCCACACGGATTCGTTACGGGCTTTGTTGAACGACTTGCGTTCACCCTCCAATGCTGCAATCTTTTTCTCCAGTTTTGCCTTATCCAACAAGTCCGTATTGCCCGACAAAATTGCCATGTACTCCGAGAAGTTCATGCCCGACTTCTCATCCATTGCCCCCTCGTCGATGGTACGGGCACCGAGTGCACCACTCTTCAACTGAGAGATAAACATCTGCTTGCAGTGAAGAAGATTAAACTTATAACTATCAAGCGACTTTTCCACAGCATAGATGATGACATCGACCTTATTGTCGGCAAAATGCTTGGCAATCTCATTCCTTGCACGTACCGCCCGACCGTTGCGCTGTTCCAAGTCGGACGGACGCCACGGCGTGTCCAAATGATGGATTGCCACGGCACGTTTCTGGGCGTTTACACCCGTGCCAAGCATGGAGGTGGAGCCGAACAGTACACGGACACTGCCCTCATTCATGGCAGAGATGACCGCCTTACGTGCCTTCTCGTTCTTGCACTCCTGTATGAAACTGATTTCGTTGGAAGGGATGCCGTAGTCCTCCACCAACTTACGCTTGATTTCAGAATATACCGACCAGCACTCATTACCTTGCCATGTTCCGAGGTCTGAGAAAACGAACTGCGTGCCCTTTTGGGCATTGAATCGCTGATAGTACTCGGCAATCATCTTGGCGCAATGCGAAGCCTTGTTGTCGGGATGATCTTCGTAATTGGGGCTAATCATACGCATATCCAGCGCCATCTTTCGGGCATAGTCGGTAGCAATGAGCATCTTTGCCTTTTCCTCCGTCTCAGAGAGTGGAGGGCGACCGAGCAAGGTTGCATCGCCCGACTTGGCAAATTCCATCAGACGCTTGATAAACTCTTCCTGGTCTGGTGTAGGCGGAATGTTGTGCAGTATCTCATTCTTCTCCGGTCTGTCCACACCCACGTCTGCTGCTGTGCGATAGTCAGTAATCTCGTTGTAGAATGCAGCAAGTTCCGGGACTTTAATAAAGTAACGGAAACGCTCCTTCTGCACGATGTTGTTAGTGACGTTAAACTCAAAGTCGGTCGTCTTCTTAGCGAAGATTGCCGCCCACGCATCGAAGCAGCGGATGTTCTGACGCTCCAGTTCACGGGGACGCAGGTACTTGAAGAGCAAGTAAAGTTCCGTCAGTGAGTTGCTGATGGTCGTACCCGAAAGGAAAGTTGCACCGAGGTCTCTGCCCGTCCGTTCCTGTATGGTACGGATGGCAAAGAGCATATTTAAGGCTCTTTGGCTACCCTCTGAGTTGCCAAGTCCAGCCACCCTGTCATGTCTTGTATTAAACATCAGGTTCTTGAACTGGTGACTTTCATCGACAAACAGATGGTCGATGCCCATCTGCTTGAAGTCGCACACGTCATCCGTGCGCGTCTCTATCTGATAGGCAATCCTCTCCAACTTCGCTTCAAGGTTGAACTTTCGCTTTTCCAGTCCGCGCAACATCTTCTTGCTTACTTCCTTACCCTGTGCCCGCAGCACTTCAAGATTTTCCTCCACGCTGTCAAGTTCTGCCTGTAGGATTTCCTGCTGCAACTCCGGTGACTGGGGAATCTTGCCGAACTGGTCGTGCGACATAATCACGCAGTCAAAGTCGTTGTTCTTAATCGTATTGAAGAACTTGATGCGGTTAGCGGTCGAAAAGTCTTTTTCGCTTGCATAGAGAATACGGGCATTGGGGTATGCCGCCATATAGGTGACGGCAATCTCCGCCACGTTCGCCTTCAGTCCGATAATCATTGGCTTGTGTGCCAGTCCCAGACGCTTCATCTCATGCGCTGCAATGCACATTATCAACGTTTTACCCGTACCCACTTCGTGGTCACAGATGCCACCGCCATTCTGCTTCAGCATCCAGATACAATCCTTCTGTGAGCCGTAGATGCTTTTGATGCCATAGCGTCGTTCCAGTGACTTCATGTCGAGGTCTGGGAAAGTCTGGTGACTGCCGTCATACTTCGGGCGCACATAGCAGTTGAACTTGCGGTTATACATGTCCGTCAGCCGTTCCTTGAACTCCGGCGACTGTTCTTCCAGCCAGTCAGAGAAGCCGTTTCGGATTTCATCGATCTTTGCGTTTGCCAACTGGATGCCCTCTGCATCGCGCACCTTGATGTCGTTGCCGTTGTCATCCTTGCCGATGCTCTTCATCATGTCGGGGCAGGTGTTGTGCAGGGCATGTTTCAGCAGGGCGATACCGTCATACGTGCGATAGTAACCATGCACACAGAACTCTTCCGTAATCTTCATGTTCTTCTCACTGCAAGCCACCGAGAACTCATCCATGCTCTCCGAGTAGCCGATGCGGATGTCCGTGCCATAGAGTTGGGTCATATAGGCAGAGAACATACCCGTCGGAATCCAACGCTCACCGAAGTTAAAGTCAAGGTCGTCGAACTGGATACGTTCAGGGAAGGACGCTTTGAGGGCTTCCAGCGACTCCGTGACAAGCGGGTCTTGGACATATTCCTCACCATCCTCTTCTCTTCTTTGCTGCTGCATCTGGCTCCATTGCTCAATACGCTCAGCCTTTTCAATGACATTGCCGGCGATAAAGCGGTCTTTCACCTCAAACCCGGTAATCAGCGGATTGTAGTAGATACGTCCCTGCAAGCCCTGTATCAAGTCAGACACGTCCATACTGGTAAGTGATGCCATATAGCCGAGGTTCACGTAGCCGTATTTGTTGAGTGATGCGGACAGGGCTTCCTCCGGGGTATCCACCTGTGTCACTTCGTTGATATTGAACGAAACGGGATGGTCGAAGATGTCCGCCTTGATGAACTGCCCGTTCTCCACACGCTCGATGGCGAGGGTGTCACGCCCATGTGCATCCATCAGCAGCAGTTTGGTCATCTGTCCCATGTTCAGATGTCCGAAGTCCTTCACGAACTGGTCATAGAGGGTATTCAGTTCCTCACGCAGTTTCCTGTTTTCCTCGTGGTTGTCAGCCTCGTAGGTGTAGAGCGTTTCGTAGGTGTCACGCAGTGGAATATACGCCGTCAGCCGTGCCGTCTGTGATGCATTCAGTTCCAGCGGGTGGAAGGTGGCCCCATATTCCGTTACTCCACGCAGGTGACCGAGGTTGCCGTCATTATCCAGTACGATGGTTCCGTCACGGTAGAACGGCTGCATATCACCTTCAAAGGGTCTTGGGGTAAGGTCAATGGTTTTCTGTTCCTGTGGCAGCTTACCCTTGCTGGTCTGTCCCTTTGTCGTTGTAGGCTGTACGGCTTGGTGACTGCCGTATTTTTCCATCGCCTCCTTGGAGGGTAGGAAAGCGGGATTCATGGTGTCCGTCAGTCCCTGACGTTCCAGTTCTGCCTTACGGTGTTCCTCTGCTATGACGCGCAGTTTGATTCTCTGCTCCGGCGTCATATCCATCATCAACTCATAGAAGCCGTTGATAGGCGGATTCTCTTCCCAATTGATGTCAGCATAGATGTCATCAGGATTGTCGGGAACTCCGTCCGCCTCCTTTTTCTTCTTGTTCATGTTGAGAGTAGCCGAGAAATCGAGTGCCAACGTCTGCTGGACTGCTGTGGCCTCTTTCTTTTTCCGAGGCTTGGATTCAGATGCTTTCTTCGTCTTCTGCTTGGGCTTTTCCTGTTCCGTGGTTTTCTCAAACTCCATCCCGTCCTCTTCCCAGAGGTCGAACAGTGACAGCATGGGAGAGGATGATGCTTCCTTTGGTTTCTCTTCCTTGGCAGGCTTGGCTTTCTCAACAGGCTTTTGTTCCTCTATGACTGCATTGTGTTGTTCCGCTTCCTTTGGCTCGTTTTTCTCTTCAATGACTTCCGCATCCTCAACGGCTATGCCTCTATACAGCGAATAGTTGAATTTGGCACTGATGTCTGCCATTACCACCTTTTCCATGTCCTGAGAGATACCCGTAACACCGCCCTCATGGATATACTCCATTGCAGGCTTGCCGTATGGATCGGTGTCACGCTTGGCAGAGGTGTGGATGATATGGTCACCATGCGCTATAAAATAGGCACTTGTCCCGATACCGTCCATATCCTCCACGTTGATGAAAAGACTGTCCGTTTCCGTCAGTTCCTGTTTGGCAGTGTTTTTCTGGAGGATGATAAGATCACTGCCCACTTCCGTATTGGCATTCTCCGTGAAGAGGTTGTTGGGCAGACGGACGGCACTCACAAGGTCTGCATGACGCAGCATTTCCTCACGGATGGGTGCTGATGTCGGCGAGTCCATGACACCCTGTGAAGTGATGAAGGCTACCACGCCTCCGTCATGCACCGCATCCAGTGCCTTCAGAAAAAAGTAGTTGTGTACCATCTTTGCCGCCTGTCGCCTGACTGGTTCCTTGCTGTTGGTGTAGGCAGGGTCGAAGACGGCAATGTCGCCAAACGGAATGTTGGATACCGCCATGTCGAAGTAGTTCTCAAACGGCTTTGCCAGTTTCTCGAATCCTTCAATACGTACGATGGAGTCCTGATGCAGTGCCTTCAGCACCTTGCCTGTCATGAGGTCTTTCTCGTAGGCCATGACGTAGGCATCCTTGTTTTTCTGCTTCACGGCATCCACGAACACACCGATACCCGATGACGGCTCCAGCGCCTTTTCGGGAATAACACCGAAATAGTTGAACGAGCCAATGAGGGTGTTCACGAATACGTCTGGTGTATAGAATGCCGTCAACACAGATGATTTCAGACTGTCCACATAGCGCTTGTATTCTTGTTCTGACTGTGCGTTTTCACGGAGTACCTTGTGTAGTTCCATCGTCTTGGTGAACAGGGCCATTTCCGACTTGGGCCACTTGGTGGAGTCGGACAAGGCAGAGGCAGGATAGAGGACGCACTTCAAGCCGCCGAAACCGCTGTAGCCACGCAACACAGCCAGTTCCTCATCTGTGGGTGTACGCTTTTCACGCTCTATCAGGAATGCCGTCCTGATGGCGTCGATATTCTTCTGAAGATGTTCCTTCCTATTGTATGCCATACTGTCTGAGGTATAGGGTGACGGCACCAGTCAGTTCATCGTGGAGGTTCTGGTATTCGTCAGTGAGTGGAAAATCATCATTGGCAAGGTCATAGATGGAAAACACCTTGCCCATGAACGGCAGAAGGTTCTCTGCCAGTTGCTCATGGAGCAGCGGAGGGACGGACTTCTCAAACTCCGAGTCGATGACGCCTAAAAGGATGTCATACTGAGAATAGTGCAGCCCTTTGGTGAGTGCCGACATGGCCAGTTCCTGTGCCTGGTCTGGTGTATGTCCGTTCCGCCGTTCCTGTTCGTAGGTCTCTGCCGCTTCATCCGCACGGGTACGGATGAAGTCACGGTCATGCTGTTGGGGGAACTTGTGCTGACGGAGGTAGTCCAGCAGATAAAGCTCGTAATAACTCAGTTCCCGTGTGGTTTTCGTTTCCTTGCTCATGATGCTTCCTCCTTGATATTGTCAATCATCTTCTTTGTTGCACGGTCGATGGGGACGGCACGCTTGGCAAACAGCGTCTCAGAACTGAGCAGTTCACGGACTACCGCCTCTGTATAGTTGCCTATCTGAGCCTTGCTATACAGGCCCAAAGACAATCTCCTGCTGAAATGTCCCATTTGAAGGGGACTGCCGATAATCATGTCACGAATGACGGAGTAGAGTGCCAGTCCCTTTTCTGTCGGAACTATCTCCTTGTCGAAAGCGTCGATGTTGCCATTCTCAAAGAGCATGTTGACAGCATCTGCTTTCTCTTTGGTGGAGCCGAGGTCGAAGAGGTCTGCCTCCATAAGCAAGGTCTCTGCCGTATGCAATGGTATCGGCTGGCTTGTTCTCTTCGTGATTGACACACCGTAGAAGTGTTCCAGTTCACCTTCGTGCCAGTGGTAGTTGGGGTATGGGGTATCGGTGTTGCCAAACGTCCTGTTCGTCATTGCCGTCCATCCCTTTTCCGTCAGGGTGCTTTTCTCTACCTTGAAGTCATGTCCTTTAAAGATAGCCCAGACGGTTGATGTCATCATACGGGCATTCTGACCGAAAGCCAGTATCATGCGTTCCGTGATAAGGTCATAGATTCTCTGCTCGTCCTTCGTGAGTTTGGACACGTCAGGATTGCATTTGCGCTCCGTCAGGCAGATGCCGATGTGGTCACGCTTGCCACTGTATTCCCAGATGCAGTCCTTATTGGGCTGGTCTATCTTCAGTATCATCTGCTCCCATCGGGAATTACCGCACAGGTCATGGACGGTATTGTTCCAGAACTGACGGGCATAGTTCTGGCTGATGAGATGTTCCTTGGTGAAAGGCCATGTGATCAGTCCGTTGTCGAAGAGCTTCTGCAGGCATTTCGTCGTATGGACGATGCCGAATCCTAAATGCTTGTTGGCAGCAAGCAGAATGGTATGATAGTCAAACAGTCCTGGCGAATGCAATTCTTCCGTCTTAACAGAGACATCACTGATGATAACTGGCTCTTCGCCCATTGCCTTCCGCATCTTGATATACAGGGCATTGGCATCCGCCACGCTGTCAAACTGTTTATCGGAAGTGAACTTATAGACTTCGCCGTCCTTCTCAATGGAGAAGTTCACCTGCCATGCAGATTCTGGCTCGTGTTCCTTGCTTGCCTTGTAGCGTCGGCAGATGAGTGACAGCAGGGGTGTGGCGATGGGCGCTATCTGATGGGAGCCTTTGCCATAGACTTTTTCCAGCAGGTGAGTGGCATTGGCAGATATAAGCCATTCGGCTTTACGCTTTTTGAGAGCCTGCTCATATTTCTGCTGTATGCCACGTATCTGGAGGCGGTTCTGCAGGCTCTCACGGATGCCCTTGGCAGAGAGTGAACGGAGGTGAAGCTGGAACAGGAAGCCTTTCGGGACGGTCACCAGCATGGGGCCTGCCTTCAGCAGAGTTTCTTGCAAGTCTGATGTCGCCACATAGACGTAAGTACTGTTGGCTATCAGTTCCGAGAGGATGCGGGCATGGTTTGCCATCTTCTCGCTTGGCTTCAGATGTCCGTCTGCTGGCAGTAGCACGACGGGGTATCTGTCGGGAAAGTACGGCAGTGCCGTTGGTGAAAGGCGGTCGAGTGTCTGGCTGAGTTCCGGGCTGAAACCGAGGTCTATGCCCTCCAGCCATGTAACGGCATAGTTGTTGCCGACATAGTGACGGGTGTCCTCGTCACTGGCTCCTACTATCCTTGCATATCGCTTTGCTATATGCTGTGTATCTGCTATAATCGTAATCATGATTTTTACTTTTTATGGGATTCTACTGTTGATGTATGGGTATAATGATGGCTCGTCCCCATCCGTTCCTGAACGGGAACGAGCCAAAAGCAGTGAGTGAAATTAGGACTGTTGTTGCCGGAGGGCTACATCTTCATACCCTTCGATTTCTTCTTCTCGGGCTTGTCCTGCTTCACGGCATTATCCTGTTGCTCCTTCTGCTTGGTGTCCTTCGGGGCAGTCTGGCTTTGCTGCAGGGGTTCCTTCACGCCCTTGGTCTGCTCATTGGTCTTGCCCTCATTGTTCACGGCTACCTGTGTCTGACTCTCCGATGCTGGGGTCTGGGTGACTGCCTTGTCGGGATCATTGGCATAGGTCAACGGACGGCCTTTCTCCGGGCTGAACTTCAGGTACATCGTGGAGGGTACACCCTGCTTGTCGGGCACTCCGTCGAGTTTGATGGTCTTGCCCTCCAGGTAGTCACGCTTCTGCTCGTCGGTGAACTCCACGCCCTTCCACTTGCCGATGGGCTTGATGTTGCCGTTCTCGTCCGTCCACTGTGGACGGCGCTGTTTCTGTGCACCGTCACCGTCGGCATCCTGTGCCTGGCCCTCTGTCTGCTGGTTACCTTCCTGCCTCTGCTCCTGACCGTTGCGCTGGCGATAGCCACGGGGTACGAACTCCACGCCCTTCTCTTCTACGTTGGCTTGCAGGGTGGTGGTGAACTTGCGGCCGTTGGCAAGCTCAATCTCCTTGTTCTTCAGGGGCAGTCCGGCACGGAGCATGTCCTGTTCCTGCTTCGTCAGTTCCGTGTTGCCGATCTTCTCAGGGATGCGCAGACGACGCACTGGCAGGTCTGTAATCTCGTTTGTCTGGCGGTCGATGCTGATGATGCTTGGCACACGTTCGCCTCGATCGTTCAAAAGGTCAACGACACGTCCCATGTTGCCGTAGTTCTTCAGGGCTGACTTGTCGGCCTCGGAAAAGGTGTGTCCCTTGTACTCCTGCTCCAGATTGGCATCCCTGCGGATGAGGTGAGGCACAAGGCTCACGCTGCCGTCCTCTCCCTTCTTGAAGGACAGACGGGCAGCGGTCTCCAACTGTTCGCCGCCGAAGGCTGGGTGCACGGTGATGAGGTTACTCTTGCCGTAGTTCAGCATTTTGTTGAGATCGCCCGACTGTTCGAGTTGGTCACGGGTGACTCCCCATTTCTGCTGGATGTCCGCCCAATTGACCTTTGTCTCGTCGATGGGCTGGTACTGGTGCTTGTTCTCCTGCTGCTGTGCAGCATTTTCATTGTTTGGATTCTGTTCCATTTTCTTCTTGTTTTTGTTGTTAATGTAATTGGATGGATTGATGCTTTCACCCTCGATTTCCGTCTTTGCCTCTTCCGACCCGGCGAACAGTCGTTCAAGTACGCCTGTCGTGGTCTTGGTGAAGCCGAATCGTGTCGGCTCTTTGCACTGGCGGACGAAGTTGCTGAAGAAGTTGTCGAGGGCGTTGCCGTTCTTGTCGAATTGGAGGAAGGACTGTGAATATTCCTTCCTGAGAGGGAGTTTGATGGGATTGCCTTTGCTGTTCATGCCTGAGACGACTCCATGCTCTCCTGTCTGGTTGTCCGTGACAATCAGCACGTCCTTGTCGGACTTCTGCTTTTCCTGTTCATTTTCTTTTTCCTTGTCCATTGCTTACTGGATTTTGAAAGTTGTTACTAATGTTGATTCACTCTGATTCTATACTTATTAGCCGGCTGTATAGTCATTTCCACGAAGGGCGCTTTGCCTGGTCTATTTTCTCGGCGACCTTGCCGCCCTTGTCCTTCTTGTTCTTGCGGATGAATGCCCAAACGTCGCTTTCCTTGTAATAGACACGCTGGCGAAGGACGCTGTAGGGTATCAGTCCCTCCGTGCGGTATCGCTGTGAAGTCCGTGCGCTGATGTTCAGTATCTGGCAGAAGTCGGCATCGTCGATGATACCGTCTTCGTTTGCCTCTGCCACCTGTCCTTTCAGTTGTTGTAGTTCGCCCATCACCTGCTCCTGACGCTCTGTGATACGGGCCATCCACTGCTCGAAGTATTCTTTTGAAAGTTGCTCCATTTTGGTCTGATTTTCAAGTTTACAGGTGCAAAATTAGGGGTATCAAGACAACCTGTTTCACTAATAAGTGCTTACTAAGGAATGATTTTCTTGGAGAAGGCCGTTTCAGACGGCTTCCGACCGCCATTTTCAGCCATCTGACCGCCACTTTCAGCCAAATGGGATAGCCGTGATTGGGTTTGGCTTTTTCCTTTGTTACTTTGCACCCGAAATCAAAAATCAGACAGATATGGAGATAGTGATTATTGAGAAAAAGGCTTTTGAGGACTTCATCCAGACGGTGGAGTACTTTATTTCGCGCATCACCAGCATGGATGCACGGACGGAGGACAAGCAGCCGGAGCAATGGCTCGACACGGCTGACGTGTGCGCAGGTCTTCAGTTGGACCGTCGCACAGTCTATTCGCTACGGGAACAGGGCAAACTGCCGTTCTCGCAGTTCCAGCACCGGGTGTATTACAAGGCAAAGGATGTGAAAGCCCTCGCAGACGGGCTGGTGGAGAAGTCGCCAAAGAGTGAGGAAACGGAAGTGATCAACCCATCAAAATAGAATCGCCATGTTAGGACAGGACATCATCACCAAGGACTATTTCACCGACCTTTACGAACGCATCCGCAAGGCTCTGGAGTTGCACGAACAGGCCACGCAGCACTACCGCCCGCTGTTGGACGGTGTGCGCTACATGACCGACAAGGAACTGTCGGAAATGCTCAAAGTGAGCCGTCACACCTTGCAGCAGTACCGCAACAAGGGCTTGATTCCCTTTACATACTGTCAGGGCAAGGTGCTCTATAAGGAGCAGGACGTGCAGGAACTTCTTGAAAAGAACTACCAGCCCGTTAGAATCATATAAAAACTCGTTATCTCATGGCAGTTCAATAATGGGTAGCATTAAAAGCATGCATGCCTATAGGATATATTTAGTAGTTGTAATAAAACAGTAAAAAACGTATCTTATGAGACAATAATTATAAAAAAACATAAAAAGGTATCTATAGTCAAACAAAAAAAGAAAAAATATTCAGTTCTTACAATATTTTTATCTACTTTTGTGGGGGAAAATAATAATTAAAGTGCGCTGCTTATTATATAATGGTTATAGCAGCGAAATGTGGTATTTATACAGATAGTAGAAATAATGATTCTAATGGTAATAATATGAAAAGATGTGACTTGCATATTCACACAGTTGCTTCTGTGTCAGATAGGACATTTACATTTGATAAGGATGTCTTAGTGGACTATATAGAAAAGACTGGTTTGGATGTTATTGCTATAACAAACCACAACATGTTTGACTACACGCAGTTTCAAGAGATAAGGAACGCTTTGCCAAACACCTTTGTTCTTCCAGGTATAGAGGTGGATTTGGAGAGAGGGCATATTCTCGTTATTGCGAATAATGATGATGGTACGCTGTTCGACTTCAATAGTAAATGTGAAGAAGTAAAGAATCTTATTAAAACTAAGGATGATGATATTTCTTACAATACATTTATACGGATATTCGGTGACTTGAGTAAGTATTTACTTATCCCGCACTATGAGAAGGATCCCAAGCTACATAAGGATGTCATCGAAAAATTAGACAGGAATATCATAGCAGGTGAGGTGTCGAGCGTCAAAAAGTTTATCTATATGGAGAAAGAGGATTCTGAGCTAACACCCGTATATTTTAGCGACTTCAGAGTAGAAAAAGGTATTACGTCAGATAAATATCCCGTCAGCCATACTTTTTTTGATATTGATCAGGTAAATGTCAATACATTGAAACTTTGCCTTATGGATAAGACAAAAGTTTCACTAACTTCAGAAAAAGGCATTGAACTATTTCAGATATTTCCCAATGGACAAATGCTATCAACTGGACTCAATATCATGTTTGGAAAACGTTCAACAGGAAAGACTCATACGTTGAATGCCATTGCCAACCGTTTTGAAGGAAAGGCCAAATATATCAAACAATTTGAATTGCTAAATACTGGCAAGAACGACTCAGACCAGTTTGAAAATGACCTGAAGGTTAGACAAGAGAACTCGGCAGAAAATTACCTACGTGAATTTGGCATTATAGTGACAGATATGCTAAAGACTTGTTCTGCAGATGAAGACGAGATGAAATTGCAGAAATATCTTGAGGCAGTGATGTCTTCTGCCCAACAGAGTGATGTAAACGATGTATTCTCAAAGTCGAAATTGTTCAATGAAAGTGATTTCAAAGAGCAGAGCCATGATGAGATTAAGAAGCTTATCTCAGCAACACTGACTTTATTAGAATCGCAGCTTTACAAGCCTATCATTAATAAGCATCTGCCAGAAACTTCATTGAAGGCACTTTTGAAGGAGTTGATAGAACAATGCCGGAAGGAGAACCTTCAGAGACAGTATTTCAAGGAAGTCAATAACATGATTAAGACGGTAAAGGAGTCACTGCAATTAAAATCGGCAGCGCCTCGTATTCCCGATATAGACTTATACCAGTACTTCATCAATAAGAAAAAACGCGAGGTTTTTGCTCAGGTAGCTCTGGCTGTTAAGAAAAAAAGGACAATCAGTACAGAGAAAGCAGGCCATTTTACAATTAGTGTGTCTGCACGCCCGTTTGCAAATGCCACTGATTTGAAGACTATCGGATTGAGACAGGTCTCGCTTATAAATGCATTTGCCAAATATGGAAACCCCATTCAATATATAGAAGAATTAAAAGCAGCAGGTGTTGAGAGTGACCGTATTTATAAGTTGTTTGCTGCTATAGATTACAGGATTCTTAATTCTTCGGGGCTACCAGTTTCTGGTGGAGAGCGTTCAGAATTTAACTTTTTACAGAAAATCAAGGACGCTATTCTGTGCGACATTCTCATTATTGATGAGCCAGAGTCTTCGTTTGACAATATCTTTTTGAAAAACGAGGTCAATAAGTTTATTAAAGAGATGGCGGAAAGCATGCCTGTGATTATTTCTACACACAATAACACTATAGGAGGTTCTATAAAACCAGACTATATTCTATACACAGAAAAGAAGATAGAAGCAGATGGGCCTCATTTCAACATATATAGTGGATATCCCACTGCCAAAGCCCTAAAGGACGTAGATGGTAATGCAATTGAAAATTATGAGATAACTTTAAACAGTTTAGAGGCTGGTGAACAAGCATATTCGGAAAGAAAGGACATATATGAAACACTTAAAAATTGAAGAACAAAAAGCCTTTTTCACTAGGGGCGAAAACTGGATGGTTGTAACAGATATGACCAAAGAGGATCTGTTGAATCTTGCACATGCTGCTATAGAAGAGGAAGATTTTGAAACGGATAAATACGATGAAGCCTTGCTTCCGAATCCGGCACACAAAATCATCTATCAGCAGATAAATAGTCAGCTGACGGAATTACATAACAGAAGAGCTTCTTTCCAAGAAGAAGTGAGAAATATTTATAAAGACGCATTTAACAAGTATTGTACGGAATAAATAATCATATCACTTCATAAGCACATAAGAAGATAAGTAAAACATATTTTACTTTCGGTTTGAAACAATTTCTCTGGAACCAATAGAAACAGAAGCTCTATTAAGGTTATGACGGATTTATAAAAAGCAAAAAAAAAATTAAATACTTTGAAATCAGGAAAAATATTCGTATATTTGCAGCGGTTTTATAGACATGGGGCTTTATGTTATATCAGAAACTCGTCATAGATAATTTCCTGTGTTTCGACCATTTCGAGATACAGTTTGCACCAGGGGTATCCGTTATTATTGGACGTAATGGTGCAGGAAAGACTTCGCTAATTCGGGCGATGGTCTACTCTCTCTACTTTATGTTTACTAATGACCGCTCTATGGGCGACGACTTTCTTTCTGCAGGAAATCCCGACTTGAAGATGCGTTCGATCAATTTTGATGAGTTTCATAGGAACAATAGTACTGACGATGCTGCTGCCGATGCCAATTTTCATGGTGAAATAGAGTTTCTTGGGGAATTGATAGCATGGGATATGTATCGCCGTTCGACCAGCGGATCAGCTCTTAATCCCGCACGATATAAGCCCGCATATCAGCAGTTGATGCAACTGTACAGAGATAACGATGAGTTACCGCTGATAGCTTATTTCTCTGACTCTTTCCCTCATAAACTGACTAACATTTCCCAATTTGCCAAACAGCAAATGTCTGCAAATGGAAAGACGCTACGCAATTTCGGCTACTACCAATGGGACAATGAGACTGCCTGTGTTGAGATATGGAAGCGTAGATTACTCAATTCAATGGCAAAAGTAAAGCAGTTGGAAGGCGACACCGATGTGTTTACACAGAATGAAGTGGACTTTGTTTCAAGGAAACTGAAACAATTCTCGCAAGTTATCAATAAAAACATGTGTGATGCACCGTTTGAGGTTGATCGTCTATTCTATATGTTCGACGAGGAACAGAAGCCTGAGTTATGGCTCCGTTTGAAATCTGGTCAGGAAATTAAATTTGACGGTTTACCGGCAGGATATAAACGTCTCTATTCCATTGTGCTGGACTTGGCATATCGCGCCTATCTGCTGAACAGACAAGCAGATGTTGAACCAACAGGACTGGCAATGATCGATGAAATTGATCTGCATCTTCATCCTTCATTGGAAACAGAAGTTGTTGAACGTTTCACCCGTACATTCCCAAAACTGCAATTTATAATGACATCACACTCTCCACTGGTAGTTAGTAACCTATCATCGAATGACCAACGGAACAAGGTATTTAGACTGGTTGCTGGTGAGAAAAAACCACATGAACTGCCAGACCTTTTTGGTATAGATTACGATGATGTATTACTTGACTGGATGGAGGGCTATCCAAGAAATGAAGAACTTGATTTCCTGAAATCATCCATTAAAAGGGCACTTGATATGGGCAATGAACAACTGGTTTTAATGAGAAAGAATGAGTTGGTAGAACTGCTTCATAGTGAGAAAAAGGCTGAACAGATGATTGCGAAGTGGAAAAATGAATAATCCTAGCCTCGTTATTTATGTTCTGGATAGACAAACACAACAGAGGGAAACGGGGCAAGGGACATCATATTGTTAATGATTTCTTGCGGAAAGCTTGGAATGAGCAAGAGGGGAAGTATGTAAATTGCGATTACAGTTCATTCAAACGCAATGGGAAGATGGAGCGATTGTTGCATCAAGAACAAGGTGGCTTTTGTTGCTATTGTATGAGGCACCTGACAGTAGGCCATCACACCTCGATTGAACACGTCATGCCACATCACAGCAAAAAGAATGGCAAGGTGGATTATAAGACCATCAACTATTATAAGCGTTTTAATAAGAACTTCAAGAATGTTGCTTATATCCATCTTAACGGTTCTAATCGCCAGTGGCACATTGGCCCAAAATATCCACATTTCTGTGCTTACGAGAATCTGGTGCTTTCATGCGATGGTAGCCTTTTTATTGATGAAGATAGGGAGAATAATATCTATCCCTCAAAGCTTCACCTATGCTGTAACGAGTGCCGCGGAAACGAGCAGATTGTTCCGCTATTCTTTCTTCCAAATGTCAATGAATTATTTGTATATAGGGAAAATGGGAGAATAGGTATCTCTAACAAGGTAAAATCTCCCTTGCGTCAAATAGAACTCTCAAACACAATTGACGAATTGGTGTTAGAACATGAACGTCTTAATATTATTCGTCAAGTATGGTGTCTTATAGCGAAAAGCCATCTATATTGTATTGACGATGTGAAAACTGCTATTTCTGACGATACTTTGCGTAGTAATATATTAGCAGATTGTGGGGTGCCCGCTCGTATTGAGAAAAGAGTAAGGCAACCTATATATTGGTCATTGCTTTGTGATTATTATTGGTTTTATAGATATTTCTACAATAGTTAATAAGCATTTTTTCGTATAAGCAATTTTCGCAAAAACGACATGGCTCTAGAGTGACAATTCAACAATAGTTTTTTATAGACAATGAACTAACGATAATAACAAATTATGGATA
>Ga0247611_10002355_pt1 | contig 30667 bp, 26 predicted proteins | sample 177DNAGHGhighgp2_FD_192422 | JGI IMG/M metagenome (GOLD analysis project Ga0247611, IMG submission 192422) | Sheep rumen microbial communities from Palmerston North, Manawatu-Wanganui, New Zealand - 1770 DNA GHGhigh gp2 | ecosystem: Host-associated > Mammals > Digestive system > Stomach > Rumen... | reverse complement strand
CAAATATTAAAGGAGAAGATGTTCTTCTAAGGTATAAGACCAGACTGGTAATGAAGAAGGCAGCAGAGGGCCCTGTAAAAGAAATTAACCCGGAGCTCATGATGGCGGTAATGGATCACATTACAGTATTCGAAGATGGAAGGCTGCAGATAAAGTTCTATGAAGGAACGTAAATTTGAGATAGCAACTGAATAGGAGAATTACTTAAATGGCCAGTAGGTGAACCGAGAGTGGTTTGCTTACCGGCTTTTTTTATATAAAAATCGATACAAAATGATGAAACTGATTTACAAATCGGTAGAATTATGTTAACTTATTAAATAGAGGTATTTTGTATCTTTTTGAGAAAAAACGCAAAAAGATAAATACCCATGTAGCAAATTAAATTCCAGAATAAAGTGTTATGGAGAGACTAGAAATTATATGAGTGTGCTAAAGAAAAAAAGACGAACAATCACTGTCGAAAATGTCAAATATATTTGGTATGTATGTCAGGATGAAGAAAGTCCGTATAACTAATTGCACATTTTTTCAGAAGACAAAAGTATTGCTATAACGGTCCCTCTTGGAACTGAGAAGGATTACAGTTAAAGAAGTAGATAAAACATATTGTGATATAATGGAGCTCAGTTTTAATTATATATTGTTCGATTATTGGTTAAGAAAGAGATCAAATAGATTATTATGAAGAGGAAAAACGATAAACCTAAAATAAGAAAGGGCTTTTTGACAGTCCTTATCTTTTTTATTGTCTGGACTTTGTGGTCATGGGTTCCGGTAACAGAGAGAATAGAACTTGAACTGTTGAAAGATTCAGGGACGGGTGTAAGAATAGCACTTATAACTGATCTTCATTCTTGCTATTATGGCAAGAATCAGAACTGGCTTATAAGGAGAATTGACAAGGAACATCCTGATATAATACTTTTAGCTGGTGATATATTTGATGATATTTTAAAGGACAAGAATACAAAGCTTCTTATGGAGGATATTGTTAAGAAGTATCAATGTTATTATGTTACAGGTAATCATGAATACTGGAGCCATAGAGCTGATGAGATGAAAGAATATATGGAGTCCATAGGCGTTCATGTTCTTGCTGGTGACTGCGAGACAGTAACCATTAACGGAAGTACACTTGATATCTGCGGAGTTGATGATCCGAATGATCTGACTATGGAGCAGTGGACTAAACAGATTGATGAAGCTTTTTCTAAAACGGATGAATCTCATGTGAGAATTCTTGTATCACATCGTCCGGAAAAGGTTGATGTATACGAAAAATATGATTTTGATCTTGTGGTCTGTGGGCATGCTCATGGCGGGCAGATAAGAATACCATTTTTAAATAAGGGAGTATATGCTCCTGATCAAGGGCTAATGGCAGAATATGTAAATGGTACTTATACACTTTCAAATGGCAGTATAATGGAAGTCAGCCGTGGGCTGGCAAGAGAGAGTACCATAGCACCAAGATTCTTTAATCATCCAGAGGTTGTGATTATAGAACTCAAATAAATATTTAAAACAGAATTATGATAAAATTGGTACAAAATTGTATTTCAGTTTTATTAACTATAGGTGAGGATTATGGAAAGAGTCTTATTAAAAGAACTAAATATGAAATCAAGGGATGAGGCGATTTCTTTTTTAAAAGCATTATGGAATCAGGAAAGTGCGAATTGTCCTATATGTGGAAGCAGACTCGAATTACTTCACAAAAAAGCAAAGAAGAGTGATTGTGACTGGCAATGCAGAAACTGCGAAAAAACATTTAAAACAATTCACCTGCTCGATGAGATTAATGAACAGATGCCTAAGTGAGTTATATCGGAATTTAAAATGCCTATTCCCGATTAAATGTAGGTCGCAAAAGGTTATATGTGAGCTTTAGTGTGCGATAGTAATATAACCGTTTATAGTATCGAAACGGTCATACTACTAAGGGGTAAAAAAATTATCCCCCCTAAGCCCAGGGGGGTAAGATACTATTCGCGGACAGGCATATTGTTCGCGTACAAAAATAGTGCGCGAATAGTATAAAATGTATCATATTGAAGAAGATCATGAGCCGATTATAGATATTGAAACCTGGGAAGCTGCAATAAGACGAAGGACCACAGGCGGGACTAACCGATATGTTACAGACGAAACCTTTACGAAGCTCTTTGTTAGTGCCAGAATGAGATTGTAGGGCATCAGAATGATTACCCTGAAAAGTGGGAAGCAAATATTAAAGGAGAAGATGTTCTTCTAAGGTATAAGACCAGACTGGTAATGAAGAAGGCAGCAGAGGGCCCTGTAAAAGAAATTAACCCGGAGCTCATGATGGCGGTAATGGATCACATTACAGTGCTTGAAGACGGTAGGCTTCAGATTAAGTTCTATGAAGGAACGTAAATTTAGATAGCAACTGAATAGGAGAATTACTTAAATGGCCGGTAGGTGAACCGAGAGTGGTTTGCTTACCGGCTTTTTTTATATAGAAATCGATGCAAAATGATGTTAGTGTATAATTTTCGTTGGCAAAAAGGTAAAAAATTAAGGAATACTTGGCACAATCGTAAAAGTGAGTGCAGATTGATTTTTTCGGGGGTAAGAGTTATAATAGCTACATTGGTTAGCGATGTATAACCATGAGCTTAGTATTTTACAGTTGAGAATTAAAAGCCCTGTTTACACAACTGTCATATGTACTCATTAAATATGTGTTGACTTTCCCCTTACGGCATAGTTTATAATCGGTTTTACAAGTTGAATTATGAAACTTGTTAGTAAGCATCCGAAAAATAAATTTGCTTGTTTGGGAGGTAAAGATGAATCAGGAAAGAATAAAAAGAATGGAAGACGCCATTAATGAGAACTACAAGAATATGGTTGGAATGGTGATATATAAAGACGGAGAAATGGTTTATGAGAATTACTATAACGGATGTAATTCTAAATCACGTATACATGTTTTTTCGGTAACAAAAAGTATTGTCTCGATACTTTTGGGAATAGCAATTGATAAGGGGTTTATCAAATGCATAGATGATAAAGTACTAGATTATTTTCCGAATTATGTAGTAAAAAAAGGAGAAAAAACTCTTCCAAATATTAGAATCAGGGATATACTTACAATGACAGTACCTTACAAATATAAGTGGAATCCCTATACAAAGTATTTTACAAGTATGGACTATGTGAAGTTCTCGCTTGATAAGATGGGAGGACGCAGAGCGATAGGAGAGTTCAGATATGCTCCTATTATAGGACCGGATGTACTGTCGGGGATTTTGGTTAAGGCTACAGGACAGTCGGTGCTAGAGTTTGCTAAGATAAATCTGTTTGAGCCTCTAAACATAAACGTCGAGAAGAATATTACATTTAAAAACAAGGAAGAGCAGATGGAGTTTTACAAGTCTACAGTCATAAGTGGATGGGTGGCTGATCCTCAGGGCGTAAATACTGCAGGTTGGGGCCTTACCTTATCTCCGGTAGATATGGCGAAGATAGGACAACTTTTCCTTAATAAAGGTAAGTGGAATAGTAAGCAGATTGTTTCTGAGAAATGGATTAGTACAAGCACCACTGAGCATAGTAGATGGAAAAAAATGAATCTTCCATACGGATATTTGTGGTGGATTGGAGAAAATGGTGGATATGCAGCAATGGGGGATGGTGGAAATATAATTTATGTAAGTCCTGATAATAACCTAGTGGTTGCAATCACTTCACTATTTTATCCAAGAGCAAAGGATAGAATTGAATTTATTGAAAAGTATATATTAACAAGCCTTGAATAATACTTGAAAAAATTACTTTAAAACGGATTTTGCAGAATGTAAATCAGTATGATTATTTGCTAAAGGAGTAATAATGTTATCGATTGGAGAGTTCTCAAATATATGTAAGGTTTCTACCAAGACACTAAGATATTATGAAGAGATAGGGCTTCTTAAACCTAGTGAAATAAATCCGGAAAATGGATATCGTTACTATTCTATAGACCAGCTGGAAAAGATGCTTTTCATAAGCAGGCTTAAGTCGTATTCATTTTCACTAGAAGAAATAAAGCAAATCATGGAAGGTGATTCTGAAAATAGTGACAGACTGTATACGGCATTTCTTCGTAAGAAGCAGGTAATTGAGAAACAGATAAACGATTACAGTATGATTCTGACACAATTAGAAGGTGACATATCTACAATAGAACATGGTGAATCGATAATGTCCTATATGGATAATATAGATGTTCGCTTTGTTGATGTTTCGAAAATTTGTATTCTGCACATAAGAAAAATGGTTCAACAGGAAGACTTTCCTATGGAATATTCTAAGAGCTATGAACAACTGTTTAAGACTATTGCCACGACACATCTTACTATGTGCGGTGCACCAATGGTCTTGTTTCACAGTGCGGAGTTTACACCAACAGGTCTCGATACAGAGTTTGCAATCCCGGTTAAAGAATGTGTGACAGGTACGAGGGATTTTGCTCCTAGATTATGTCTTAAGACGGTTGTAAAGGGACCATACACTGAACTGACATCTGTGTATGCTAAACAGACGAAATGGGCAGAATTAGAGGGCTATAAATGTAACGGCCCTCTTTTTGAAGTTTATGTAACAGACCCTTCTCTGGCCCGGGATGAAAAGGAGAACATTACAGAAGTATACTATCCTGTAAAAAAGACTTAAAATAGGATTTCATCTTATAATATGAAGCCCTGGTTATATTTGGTTTATTAATATAAATAATTTACAATTTTTTTGAATTATGTGGTATAATAAATTATCGAATTTATATTAAGCACATTTGTTTTAATAAATGGAAAAAATACCATTTAGGAGAAAACGATATGGACCAGGACGAAATACTTAAAAAGAAAAATAGTGAATATGAATCATTACATAAAACTGTTATTGTAAGTGAAAAAATAAAACCTATTAGCATAATTATGCCTTTTATCGTCATTGTGCTGATAATTTCTGTTATGTTTGTATATACATATGTCCAGAAAAGCAATGTTGTAAGGAATGCTGAATATGTAACAAATCAGATGGCAGAACATATCGCTAACAATATAGATGGAGAAATGGATTATGCCCAAACGAGTATCAGGTTCGCGTCATTTACATTAGCACAGTCAATGACATCAGATACAATAGAAAATCCGGCAGAGCTTATCAATCCTATGGTCGCAAATTCACCGTTTGGCGGTATAGAGTATATCAGGGCCGATGGAATGAATGTAATGAATGTTGGAGAACCATTTGATGCAAGTGACAGAGTGTATTATATAGAGGGAATTAAGGGAAATACTGGTGTGTGGAATAATTTTCATCCTAAGACCTCTAAAGAGACTCTAATGAATTTCTATACTCCGATTATATATCAGGATAAAATTTCGGGCGTGCTAACAGGTTATATCGAGGCCACTACGCAGATAAGTCAGATGTTTGAAAGGAAACTCTACGGACACGATATATATGGATTGCTATTAGATGAGAATGACATGGTAATCTGCTCGACAATCGAGTCTGAATATATAAAGGATTTAACACTAGACATTTTATTAAGCAATAATGGAGTTACGGATAAACAAAAAGCTTTTATTAGTGATATAATCCATAATGCATCGGGAAATGCGAAGACTATCAAGGATCCTAACGGAGAAGGAAGAGTATGCGCAGTAACGGTACCGGATACTGAATGGAAGGTAGTCATAATTATTCCGGAAAAATCCGCTATAGCAATTATAAGTGAAAATTCAAAAGCTTCTGTAATTACAATTTTCATTATCAGTTTGATTCTTTTATTATATGCAGCAGTAGTTCTATTAAAGAATATTAAAAGGCATAGAGAGATAGCAAAGGAAAATGCCAAACTCGAAGAAGAAAATAGGGTCTATAATGAGGAAAATAAAAGGGCCTTTAATGAAATATCAGAGATTAGAGATATTAATGCTTCGGCTAATATGGGAACATGGCGAATGAAAATAGTCGAGGGAAAAAAACCGCGCATGCGTGTTGATAATACCATGAAGAAACTTATGGGTTTTGCGGAAAAAGATTGGACCCCGGAAGAAGCTTACAAGAACTGGTATGAACGTATTACTCCAGGTGCACTTCCTTCAGTGTTAAGTAGTGTTGAAAAAATGAAGCAGGGAAAATTTGATGAAAATACATACCTGTGGAATCATCCTAAAAAAGGAGAACGCTACGTAAGATGTGGCGGAACTGCTCAGAAAATCGAGGGAGGTTATTTGTTCAGCGGCTACCACTATGATGTAGATGATGTGGTTCGTGAGGATTTAGCTCAGGTTGCAATGCTTCAGGATACCTTAAATGAGAGAAATGAATATTACAATACCCTAGGAATGCTTGCAGAGGTTTATAATACTCTTCATATCATAGATATTAAAGAGGATAAAATCATAAAATTCAATGGAAAAGATGAATTTAAAGATATTGTTAATAAAAAACAGAGCGCAAAGGATATGATTTATCAGGTGTTTAATGAACTGATAGCTGATGAATACATAGAAAGAGCACTCGAATTTGCTGATATCAGCACTCTTGCAGATAGAATGAAGGGAAAGAAATTCATATCTACTCAGCTTGTAAGTAAGCGCATAGGATGGTTTCTTGCGACCTTTATAGCATTAGAGTCAGATAATGAAGGCAATCTGACGAAGGTTATTTTTACGACACAAAATATTGATGAAGCAAAGAAGCAAGAAGAAAAATTAATATATAAGTCAAGGACAGATGAACTCACAGGCCTTTTGAACAGACGTGCCTACGAAGAGGATATTTATGAACAAAACGATATTCCGGTAAATGATCACTTTGTTTCAATGTCACTTGATGTAAATGGACTTAAAGTAGTAAATGATACATTAGGACATGCAGCAGGAGATGAATTGCTTATCGGAGCTAGCTGGTGCATGAAAAATAGCCTTGGTGCTTACGGAAAACTGTATAGAACTGGTGGAGATGAGTTCATAGCCATTCTTTTCTGCGATAGTGAGAAATTGAAAGAGGTGTTGTCTGATTTTGATGAAAAAATGGCAAACTGGAAGGGAAAGCTCGTGGATAGTCTGACAGTTTCTTATGGTTATGTAAGTACGAAAGAGGAACCAGAAATGTCCGTAAGAGAATTAGGAGTCATTGCGGATAAGAGAATGTATGCAGCAAAAGCGGCTCATTACAGAAAAAAGGGCATAGACAGAAGAGGAAATAGAGACGCTCATAGAGCTTTGTGTGATCTATATACAAAGATTCTAAGAATAAATTTATTAGATGATACCTATCAGATAGAAAGCATGGATAAAAATGAAATGTCAGAGGAAAAGGGATTTTCCAGTAAATTATCTGTATGGCTATCGTCCTTTGGTGAAAATGGATATGTCCATCCGGATGATCTGCAGGAATACATCAAGAAGACAGATGTAAAATACATACATAATCATTTCGTAAATAACAAGGAGCCGCTTAGAATTTTCTATAGAAGAAAATATGAAGCTGGTTTTAGGAAGGTAATTATGGAAATAACTCCTTCCAATGATTATAGCGAAGAAAACCAGAGCCTGTATCTTTATGTAAAGGATATAGACGATTATTAACTAGCAAGGCATTAACTAGTAAGGCATTAACTAGCAAGGCATTAACCAGCAAGGTATTAACGAGAGGCTATTAACGAACAAGGATATATTCGAAAATTAAGTATTGCATTAAAACTTAAAATGAGTATAATAAAATATTAAGGTTAAGTGTTGTATTAACACTTAACCTTTATATATTTGTGGATATAAGGAGGGTGCAATGGAAAAATTGAGAAATAAAGACGGATTGACTGAAGAAGAATTTCTAAAAAAGTATAATCCGGGAAAATATAATAGACCATCAGTTACTACTGATATTTTAATACTTGGAATGAACGAGGACTATTCTAGTTTAAAGCTTCTTCTCATAAAAAGAGGGAATCATCCCTTTATGGGATGTTGGGCACTTCCGGGTGGCTTTGTTCAAGAGGATGAGACAGCTTATCAGGCAGCAGCTAGAGAGCTAGAAGAAGAAACCGGGCTTAGGGGGGGATACTTAGATCAGATATATACCTTTACAAAACCGGGGAGAGATCCTAGAATGTGGGTGATGAGCATAGCCTATCTTTCGCTTGTTCAGGAGCTTGAAGCAGTGAAGGGAAATGATGACGCCGATGATGCAGCCTGGTTCGACCTTAAATTTGATGACTCCCTGATTAGTTTAAGGAATGAAGAAAAAGGGATAGAAATTGTATATGATCTAAAAAAAGAGACCTTTTCAAATGGTGCCATGCAATATGAAAACTTCATTCCATCATTAAAAAGTAAAGAGGCATTGGCCTTTGACCATGTTGAAATAATAATTGAGGCGATGAAAAAATTAAGAGAGCAGATTTTATATAATAATCAGGCTTTTTGCCTGGTGAAGGATACTTTTACATTGCCGGAGCTTCAGGCTGTGTATGAAGCAGTACTAAGTAGACCTTTATATAAAAAGAGCTTTAGAGACATGATAAGTGACAGAGTAGAAGAGACTGGTGAAGAAAAAAAATCATGTGTCAAAGCTGGTAGAAGAAGCAAGGAATATAGACTTAAGAAAATAAAGTAGAAAAAATATGGGAAAATAGTAAAAAAAGACTTGAAAAAAATTGATTGATTTTGTATCATATACAAAGGACTAAAAAATTTGAAGTAATTTTATGATGTATGAATGGTATTAGGGAGTAGCTGGCACATGTATGTGTCGCATGTTCCGTCAATACGAGAGCTTAGCTTTCCGGGATATGATATAAACAGCGAGACTTTTACTGCATATATGATGCAGTAGGAGTCTTTTTTTGCGGAAAAAGGGAAGGCCGACTGACGAAGTCAATTAATGAAATTACTTCAATAAAAGAGCCTAAAAAATTGTATGTGAGGTGACCAGAAATGGAAAGCATGAAAATACTGGCAATTATCCTTTTTGTGCTCATGTATGTGGGACTTATTGTTTTCCCTAAAAAGAAGGCGTTCATTGCGCTTTCAGTTGCAGCGGCATATGTTATTATCGGGATTTTGCCATATGACAGAGTTCTTGATGTAGTTGACTGGAATGTACTTTTAATGATATTTGGTACACTTTTACTTGTTGATTATTTCATTGAATCAAAAATGCCAAATCTAATAGCAGATAAAATTCTTGCTATTGCCCCAAATGTAATGTGGGTAACGATATTAATGTCTTTGTTCTCCGGTTTGATATCTGCATTTATTGATAATGTAGCAACCCTTCTAATGGTTGCACCTGTTGGACTTGCAGTATGTAAAAAGCTGAATATAAGTCCTGTAGCCATGATCATAAGTATAGCAGTTTCATCAAATCTTCAAGGTGCAGCAACTCTTGTAGGTGATACAACCTCAATAATGCTTGGCGCTTATGCAGATATGGATTTCATAGACTTTTTCTGGATGAATGGAAAGCCGGGAATTTTCTTTGCAGTTGAGATAGGAGCTCTTTTAGTTGTTCCTATAATGATGTTTCTTTTTAGAAAGGATAAGTACCCGGTTACTTCAAAGGATGTAACAGTTGTTACTGACTATGTTCCTAGTATAATGATGATAGCGCATGTAGTTCTATTAATGATTGCATCCTTTATACCTGGAAAGCCAGCACTTACAAACGGTATAATCTGTTTAGTATGCAGTATTATCGGTATGGTATGGGAATATGCCAAGGACCATAATAAGGAAAGAGTAAAAAAGGTCATAAAGAATGTGGATTATGAGACAGTTTTACTTCTTACAGGTCTTTTCATAGTAATTGGCGGAATCACCAACATGGGAGTAATTGATGATGTTGCAGCGCTTATTGTTAAGGCAGGAGGAAATAATTTATTCCTGTTATTTACAATAGTAGTATGGGGATCAGTTTTGATTTCGGCCTTTGTTGATAATATTCCATATGTTGCGACAATGCTTCCGGTTCTTCAGGGAGTAACAACATCTCTTGGAATAGAGCCTTATCTTTTATATTTTGGACTTTTGTGCGGAGCAACTCTTGGCGGAAATATTACACCAGTAGGTGCAAGCTGTAATATAGCAGGTGTTGGAATGCTTAGAAAAGAAGGTTATGAGGTTAAATTTACAGATTTCACAAGAATAGGTATTCCATTTACATTAGCTGCTGTTATAGGCGGATATGTATTTTTATGGGGTGTGTGGAGATAGAACTTATAGAAATATGAATTTGCAAGCATTTTTGCATTTGTATTCCAATTTATATTTACAAATCGATTGAATTGTGTTAATCTAGAGAATTGGGGATTATATCTAGAAAAAAGACTCTATATAAAAATATAGAAATAAAGAAGAGGTTTGTAAGAATGAGTGAAGAATACAATATCGATCGATCACGTATGAAGGCATTAATAGAAGAATTCGGCGGAGTTGACAGTTATACAACTACACAGGCTGTTTCTATTTTTGAATTGCTGTTTAAAATGACTAGAGAAGTAGGTCTTGATCCGGAAAAAAGTAATGAGTTTTTTGAGGTGGTAAGCAAGGTCTATAATCTTGAAATACATAATCTAGAGAAATATAAGAAGGGAAAGTATGTTTTTGTTCCTAATCACATTAGCGAATTTGATGGGCTTATATTAGGCACCATTTTAGCAAATATGATGGTAGTTGCAAAGACTGACTGGGTGTCAAATCCTGATCTCAATGCTTATATAGAAAAATTGTTTTCGATAGTCGGACTTCATAGAAGGGATACAACAAGTGGACTTGAGGTACTGAGAAAATGTGCGGAGCATTTGGAAAAAAATGAAAATGGCGGCGTGACTGTATTTGTACAGCAGACCATTGCAGCCCTTGACATAACAACACCAGAGGACATTGCTGTAGGAGTGATCTTTATCGCTCAAAAGACTGCAGCTCCGATAGTGCCGGTTTATATTGAACAGGCATCTGTTGGTCAGCCGACAAGAATCATTTTTGGTGAACCTATGGAGTGCATGAATAAAAGAAAATTCGGTGAGGAATGGTTGAAAAATGAGCTCGAGCTCAGAGCTAAAATTACATCACCAGCAGCAAGGGTACCTGTTCTTTGTGAAAAGCATAGGAAGCCAATAAAGGAACGTGGATTCTAATGATAGTTATCCTTGATGATACCGTACTAGTAGGTTTTAAAGAAACAGAATGGTCTGTAAGGCTGAGCAAATTAAGGTTATTTCAGTCAGAGCATAAAGAAGCTTATGGTGAAAAAGTGAAAGATAGCGGCAAATAAGTGTATTTTACGGGGATAGGTATTGTCCCCGTTTTTTATTTGTGTTATACTTTTAGAAACAGGTGTGGAAAAATCATGCAATATGTGAATTTATGAAGACATGCCAGCACAAATAGAAAGGAGATGCCGATGGAAAATGTGATAGAGATTAAGAATTTAACAAAAAGCTATGGTAAAAGCAGAGGAGTAGTAGATGTCTCTTTAAAAGTAAAAGAGGGGGACATATTTGGATTTTTAGGACCGAACGGTGCAGGAAAATCCACCACGATCCGTTCGATGCTAGGCTTTTTAAAATTTAAACAGGGAGAAATAAAAATACTAGGTCTTGATAGCGTAAAGGATCATGAAAAGATAATGGAAAATATTGGATATATGCCTTCGGAGGCTTGGTTCTATCCGGCCATGAGAGTTTCGGAAGTAATAAAGTATGCTGCAGATGTAAGAGGAGGAGATTATACAAAGGAAGCAGAAAGAATCTGCGAGCTCTTAAAGGTCGATACTCATAAGAAAATAAAAGAATTATCTCTTGGAAATAGAAAAAAGGTAAGTATTGTCTGCGCCATGCAGCATAGGCCAAAGGTGTTTATTTTTGATGAACCCACCAGTGGTCTTGATCCTTTGATTCAAAAGAAATTTTTTGGATTGATAAACGAATATGTAAAGGAAGGTGCAACCTGCCTTTTATCAACTCACGTTTTATCAGAGGTAAATAAGTATTGTAAAAATGCTGCCATAATGAGAGAGGGAAGGCTTACAATGCTCGATTCGCCGAAAATAGACGATGAATCATTTTTAAAGTTTTATGAGGATGAGGAGGCGTGACATGAAGAGGATTTTTTTAGGAGAAATGAAGCTCAATTTAAAGACGACTCTATTATGGAGTTTTATTGTTGGAATCTTAGGCTTTGTATGTACCATGATGTATAAGAGCATGCAGGGCGACATGAAAGCAATGGCTGATATGTTTTCTAATATGGGAGCCTTTTCTGACGCTTTTGGAATGAGCACGCTGAGCATAGCTACGATAGAAGGATTTTTTGCTACAGAGGTAGGAACAGTTCACGGACTTGGCGGGGGAATGTTTGCAGCTATTCTTGCAATCGGAATTTTGTCAAAAGAAGAGGAAGGTCATACCGGAGAATTTTTGTTTTCGCTTCCTGTTTCAAGAATTAAAGTTATAGCGGCAAAAGGAATCTGTGTATTTTTATCACTTATATTTTTTACTATAATCTGCGCCTTGTTTTACACCCTCGGCTTTGTAATGCTAAATGAAGAGGTTCCTGTTAAGGAACTGGTTATTTTTATGTTGATGCACTTTATCATGAACGTTGAAGTTGCCTCAATATGTTTTGCACTATCATCGATATCAGGGAAAAATAGAATGGGTCTTGGCATAGGTATAGCAATGATGTTTTATGTTTATGATTTAATTGGAAGAGTAGTACCGAGCATGAAGGATTATTTGTTTTTGGGACCATATTCATATACAAATGCCTCTGAAATATTTGCAGGTAAGGAAACCTCAAAGGAGGCACTGCTTGTAGCTGCGGTAGTATTGCTCTCAGGAATAATATTTGCATTTTTTTATTATGATAAAAGAGATCTGGCAAGTTAAAAGGAAGTAAAATTTATGCTAAACAAAGAAAAGAAATATAAGCTTATCATGTTTGATTTAGATGGCACCATAAATGATTCTGGAGAAGGAATTATTGAGTCGGTTCAATACGCCCTAGATCATTTCGGATTAAAAAATGAGCCGGTGGAAAAGCTCCGTAAATTTGTCGGACCATCCTTAGTTGATTCCTTTACAAATTTTTATCATATGTCAGAAGAGGATGTAAAAAAGGCAGTAGCACTCTACCGTGAAGTTTATGAGAGCGGAAATCTTTTTCATCTTACAGTATATGAAGGAATGAAGGAATTACTTAAAGCCCTAAATGAAAAAGGAAATATTAAGACTTCTGTAGTGACATCAAAGCCTTATAAATTTGCGGTTCCTATCCTTGAAAAATTTCAGATAAAGGATTATTTTTCTTATATAATAGGAACTGATGTTAAGGACCCATCCTCTGACAAATCGCGTCTAATTGATAGAGCCATTGAAGAAGCGAGGGGGGATTTGACTGATCTTGAGAAATCAGAGGCCATAATGATAGGTGATACTCACTTTGACATAGAAGGCGCAAAGAAATCTGAGGTGGCTTCAATCGGCGTTTCATACGGCTATGGAACAAGAGAAGAATTAGAGAGGGCAGGTGCAGATATAGTTGTTGATAGTGTTTCAGAATTATCAGAGCTTCTGCTTGAAAAGTTATTATTTAGTATAGAAATTTAATATTGGGTCCAGATAAATGCTTTTGTTCATAATTTGATTGACTATAATCAAAGTTGATGCTATACTAAAAATACATCAATAAATGTAAATGGTTTGGCGCTGCGATATGTGTAAAATAAAAGCAGCAGCGTCTAACTTGACAGTAATCGTGATTTGCAGAGAAATTGTGAATAGAAGAGGTTTGTATGAGAAAAGGAAAAGAAGAGGAAAAATCGGTACTATATAATTTAAAGCCGCCGTTTCAGGGGTGTGATGAGTGCGAGGTATGTGATAGCTCGTGCCTTAGAAATGTACCGTTCCTAGAGAGCTTGCCGGAAAATGAGAAGCAGAATCTGATGATGAATTCTGAGCATGTTCGCTACCGCAAGGGAAATTACATGTTCAGGGAAGGTGATAGCGTAAAATCAATATGCATTATCCTTAAGGGCAAGGTAAAGCTGTGTAAATTCGACCTTGATGGAAGAGAGCAGATAGTCGGTATTTTTTCAGATCATGAAACCATCTGGGAGGGCATGCTACTTGAAAATAGTCACTATCCATATTCAGCAGTCTGCCTTAGTGATGTAAGCGTCTGCAATATCAAGCAAAAGGACCTTATTAAGATTCTAAGTGATTCAAATGTTGCAATGAAAATAATTGAGCTTTTGTCTAAAAAGCTTCATGATGCAAATGAAAGAAATATGCTTCTTTCTACTAAGAGCCCTAAGTCACGTCTGGCAGCCTTTCTGATATATAGAGAAAAGCAGGATCATTCAGGTACAGTTGAGTTAAAGCTAGAGGACATTGCTGCAAGTCTTAGTCTTCGTCCGGAGACAATCAGCCGTAAGATTACTGAACTTGAAAGCGAAGGATTGATAGAACGTTCGGGAAAGAGCAGCATAAAAATATTAGATTATTATGCTCTTGAGGAAGTGTAATACATTACATTTTTAACATGTTAGTATTTTCCAATTAAGGGCGAAAAAAGTAAAAAAATTCTTGTTGACAAATTTACTCGAGAATATTATAGTTATATAAGTGCTGTAAATGCCGATAACAGTGCATTTACAGCATTTGTAATGTGGTTAATGTGTGCATGAAAGTTTAAATTCCGTGGGCATAGTTACGGAAGGTCATAATTTTTAGGACTAACTGTTAAGTAACCAAAAACATAGAAATGTATAGTCAAACATACTCAATTTTAGTTAGGAGGAATATAGAAATGAGCGTTAGAATTGGTATTTTAGGTTATGGAAACCTTGGACGTGGTGTAGAGATGGCTGTTAATGCAGCAGAAGATCTTGAACTTGTTGGCGTTTTTTCAAGACGTGACCCATCTAAGGTAAAGATTGCATCAGAAGGTGTAAAGGTATATTCGGCAGATGCGCTTGCAAATATGCAGAAGGATATCGACGTATTAATTATCTGCGGTGGTTCAGCAACAGATCTTCCTAAGATGACACCAGCATATGCAAAGGATTATAATGTTGTAGATAGCTTTGATACACACGCAAGAATCCCTGAGCATTTCAAGAACGTAGATGAAGCAGCAAAGGCAGCAGGAAAGACAGCAGTCATTTCTGTAGGCTGGGATCCAGGAATGTTCTCAGTAAACCGTCTTTATTCTCACGCAATCCTTCCAAACGGAAAGGCATATACTTTCTGGGGACGCGGAGTAAGCCAGGGACATTCAGATGCTATCCGTCGTATTAAAGGCGTTAAGGATGCAAGACAGTATACAGTACCAGTAGAGTCAGCACTTGAGGCAGTTAGAAGCGGAAGCAATCCAGAACTCACAACTCGTCAGAAGCATACACGTGAGTGCTATGTTGTTGCAGAAGAAGGCGCAGATCTTGCAAGAATTGAAAATGAAATTAAGACAATGCCTAATTACTTTGATGAGTATGATACAACTGTAAATTTCATTTCAGAAGAAGAATTATTAAAGAATCATGCAGGACTTCCACATGGCGGTTCAGTAATCGTTTCAGGTTCAACAAACGAAGGAAAGACAAAGCATGTTATCGAATATAAGCTCAAGCTTGATTCAAATCCAGAATTCACAGGCTCAGTTCTTGCAGCATATGCAAGAGCAGTAGCAAAGCTTAATAGGGAAGGAAATATTGGCTGCAAGACAGCATTTGATATCGCACCAGCATATCTTTGCCCAGAAGAGGGAGATTTCCTCCGCGCTCATTTCCTGTAATATATATTTGATTGATAGGTAGTAATACTACTATTAGAAATTAAACCAGATAATATAGGTAGTAATATTACTATTAGATATTAAACCAGATAATATAGGTAGTAATATTACTATTAGAAATTAAACTAGATAATATAGGTGTTAATATTACTATTGGAATTTTGAACTGAATAACATAATGATAGGAATCATATTTTAAATTTAAAATTATAAGATGTGATTCCTTTTATTTTGGTTACAGCGTTAATTAAATCGGAAATATACATATGCTATATTGGCGGCAGGCAACTAAAGATAAGGAGAAAAAAGAATGATTAAGAAGAGTATATTAAATAAAGCTGTTGCGCTTGTGCTTACAGCAGGAATCATATTTACAGGCTGTGGTAAGTCGGGACAGGATGCTACAGAGGGATCAACTGCCCAGGTGACGTCACAGGAAGAAGTTACGACCGAGGCGAGTACTGAAGCGGAACCTGCTTTGCAGGAGAGAGTATGCCCGGCAGATGCAGAGCATGTAAAAATAATTGGACATGCAGCCTATGAGAAGGATAGCTTGTGGCTTGTAACTTCAGCATCGGGAGCAGAATTTACCTTCCGCGGTACTAAAGCTGAAATCACCTTTAACGGAGATTCAACTGCAGTTAAGGTAGGAGGAGATAAGAACAGTCAGGCTCGTGTTGCAATATATGTAAATGGTGAACGTGTAGCAGATGAGATGATAGATGACCTTACAAAGACCATTACAGCCTTTGAATCTGATAATGAAGAGGAAGTTACCATAAAGGTAGTGAAGCTTTCAGAAGCAGCAAATTCAACTACTGGAATAAAAGAAATAAAGGTTACCTCTTATGAAGATATTAAACCGACTGAGGAGAAGGAACTTTACTTTAGATTCATAGGAGATTCTATCACCTGTGGATATGGTGTAGATGATGAGGATAAGGATCATCATTTCTCAACTATTACAGAGGATGCGACAAAAACTTATGCTTATCTTACAGCAGAAAACTTAAACGCTGATTGTGATTTATTTTCATTTAGCGGCTTTGGAATATTGTCAGGCTATACCTCAGATAGCAATACAATTAATGAAACATCAACTGTTCCGCAGTATTATGACAAATTAGGCTTTACCTACGGTGCATCTTATAAGGGAATGAAGCCTGTTGATTATGACTGGTCATTTGAAAGAGAGCCGGATGTAATTGTTATAAATCTTGGAACTAATGATGCAAGTTATACAAAGGGCGATGCAGAAAAGATTTCATCATATGAAGAGCTTTATGTTGATTTCCTTAAGAAGGTAAGAGAGCATGATAAAAATAGTAAGATAGTATGTGTACTAGGTCTTATGGGCTCTGATTTAATGGGAGCTGTTGAAAATGCAGTTCAGGCTTATTCCGAGGAAACAGGTGATAGCAACGTCTATACAATGGAATTTGATGCAAGAAAATCAGATGAAGGTCTTGCAGCAGATTGGCATCCTACATATGCATCGCATAAAAGAGGAGCAGAAAAGCTTACCGCCTTTATTCAGGAATTATTAGCAAAGTAAATAAGAAAAAATAAAAAAAATCAAGTCCGCTATGTTTACATAACGGACTTGATGTGTTATAATGGGTAGTTGTAATGTAAAAAGAAAAGAGGCTATCTTTAAAAAATATATTACAGGAAGGACATTTACTTATGGACGAAAAGAATTTAAATGTAGGAACAAAATGCGTGCAGGCAGGTTATCATCCAGGAAATGGAGAGCCAAGAGAGGTTCCTATCATTCAGAGTACAACATTTAAGTACAATACTAGCGAGGATATGGGAAAGCTTTTTGATCTTGAAGCATCAGGTTATTTCTATTCAAGACTTCAGAATCCTACCTGTGATATTGTTGCAGCTAAGATTGCTGCACTTGAGGGTGGTTCAGCAGCTATGCTTACAGGTTCAGGACAGGCAGCTAATTTCTTTGCTACTTTTAATATAGCTCAGGCAGGAGATCATATTGTATCAAGCTCATCAATTTATGGTGGAACCTTCAATCTCTTTAATGTTACAATGAGAAAGATGGGCATTGAATTTACCTTCGTATCACCAGATTGCACAGAAGAAGAGCTTCAGGCAGCAATTAAGCCAAATACAAAGGCTGTTTTTGGTGAAACTATTGCAAATCCAGCCCTTACTGTTCTTGATATAGAGATGTTTGCAAAGGTTGCTCATAAGAATGGTTTACCTCTTATTATCGATAATACCTTCGCAACACCAGTTAACTGCAGACCTATCGAGTTCGGTGCAGATATAGTTACTCATTCAACAACAAAGTACATGGATGGACATGGTTCAGCTGTAGGCGGAGCTATTGTTGATTCAGGAAAGTTTGATTGGATGGCTCATGCTGATAAGTTCCCGGGCCTTTGCACACCAGATGAGAGCTACCATGGAATTACCTATGCTGAGAAGTTCGGTATGGGCGGTGCTTTCATTACAAAGTGTACTGCTCAGCTTATGAGAGATTTAGGTTCAGTTCAGTCACCTCAGAGTGCATATCTTTTAAATATTGGTCTTGAGAGCCTTCACGTAAGAATGAAGAGACATTGCGAGAATGGACTTAAGGTTGCAGAGTTCTTAAAGTCATCAGACAAGGTAAGCTGGGTTACTTATCCATCTCTTGAAGGAGATAAGTATTACGAGCGTGCTAAGAAGTATCTTCCAAATGGAAGCTGTGGTGTAGTTTCTTTTGGTGTTAAGGGCGGAAAGCCAGCAGCAGAAAAGTTCATGAAGGCATTAAAGATCGCAGCAATCGAGACTCATGTTGCAGATGCTAGAACATGCTGCTTACATCCAGCAAGTGCAACTCATAGACAGCTTACTGAGCAGGAACTTATTGATTGCGGTATTTCAAGTGATCTTGTACGTTTCTCATGCGGACTTGAGGATGCAGAGGATCTCATAGCAGATATTAAGCAGGCACTTGATAGCATTTAATTAATTATTTTGGCTATTTTGAGTTTTAAAACTTAAAATTATAAATTTGCGGTGTAGAATTGCTTCTATACCGCTATTTTTACGGAAAAAAATTTGTGCAGGATTCCTTCTTTTTGTTTGACAAAAAGGCGAATATGCCTTATTCTAGAAGAAGATTGATAAAAAATAAGCTCCGTTTTTTGGAGCAAATAATATATGAAAGGATGACTTTATGAGAAAGCTGAACATGGTCGTAAATACGCTAGACAAAAAGGCTCATATAAATAGAGAAATATATGGACATTTCTCGGAACATTTAGGAGCCTGCATTTATGATGGAATTTATGTTGGAGAAAATTCAAAAATTCCAAATACTAATGGCGTAAGAAATGATGTCATTGCAGCATTTAAAGAGTTAAAAATGCCAGTACTTCGCTGGCCGGGAGGATGCTTCGCAGATGATTATCATTGGCTTGATGGAGTAGGAAAAAAATCAGAGAGACCAAAGAGAATAAATGCTTATTGGGGCGGTGTGACAGAGCCTAATTCCTTTGGAACTCATGAATTCTTTAATTTATGCGAAAAAATTGGATGCGAGCCTTATCTTGCTGGAAATTTAGGAAGCGGAACTCCAAAGGAGCTTTCTGACTGGATAGAGTATATAACCTTTGATGGTGATTCTAATATGACAGAGCTTCGCAAGAAGAATGGACGTGAGAAGCCTTGGAAGCTTAAGTACATAGGAATCGGAAATGAGAACTGGGGCGGCGGCGGAGCCATGCGCCCGGAGTATTATACAGATGAATATAGAAAGTTCCAGGCCTATGCTAGAAATCTTGGAGGAAGTCATCTTTTCAAGGTTGCATGCGGGCCTAGTGCAGATGATTATCGTTGGACAGAAAAGCTTATGGAGAATCTAAATGATACCATGGTAGATGCTCTATCACTTCACTATTACACTGTTCCAACAGGAGACTGGGAGCATAAGGGAAGTTCTACAAAATTCTCTGATGCTGAATATTATGGCACGATTTCAAGAACCTTACAGATTGAGGATATGATCCGAAAGCACGGAGCAATTATTAGAAAGTATACTGATAAGGTAAAGCTCATAGTTGACGAATGGGGCTGCTGGTATGATGTGGAAGAGGGAACTAATCCGGGCTTCCTTTATCAGCAGAATACAATGAGAGATGCCATTGTAGCAGCCTGCAATCTCAATATCTTTAATAATAATGCAGATATTGTATGCATGGCAAACCTTGCACAGGCAGTAAATGTACTTCAGGCCCTTCTTCTTACAAAGGGCGAGAAGATGATAAAGACTCCTACCTATCATGTAATGAATATGTTCAAGACTCACCAGGATTCTGAAAATGTATATAGCTTTATCGAGAATGAAAAAGTAGGAGAAGGAGGAGAGGAAATACCTGCTCTTTCATATTCTGCTTCTGTATCTCAGAATGGGCATCTCAATATTACCATTGCAAACTGTTCTCTTACAGATGAATATGAAATCAGCTGCAGAGTAATCGGTGCAACTGCAAGTGCAGCAACAGGTGAAATACTTACAGGAAATGTTCATGATAAGAATGATTTTGATGCTCCTACGAATGTAATACCTAAGGTTTTTGGAACCGAGATAAAGGATAATATTATTTCTCTTACAATTCCTAAGTGTTCAGTAATATCTTTAGTAGTTGGCTTTTCAGGCTTCAAATATTGATGTTTTTTAGTGACGGCAGCTATTGCAATCGCTTAATTTACTGCAATTATTGTAAACTGAACATATACTAAAGCAAAAGACTGAAAGAAAAAATCAAAATTTTGAAAGATTGATAAAAAAATAACGAATACTAAATCTTGTGGCCAAACTTAAAATAGACCACAAGATTTATTTATTTTGACTATAAAAAAATAATTTAAAAAAAGTTGCTAATTTGATTTAAATCAAATCAAAAAAGCGTGATATCAAATATAATGATGTCAACATAAGAAATACAAAAAAATCAATCGCAAAATAAATCAAAAGCAAGATGAAAATCAAGCTGATGAAGAGTGAAATAGCAGATAGATATGAAAGGTTAAATAGGGGAATAAATATGGCTGAAGAAATTAAAGGAAGGATCCATTCGATTGAATCGTTTGGAGCAGTAGATGGACCAGGAATAAGATTCCTTGTATTCTTAAAGGGATGCAACATGAGATGTATGTACTGTCATAACGTAGATACATGGGATCCTAATACAGATAATTTAAAGACTGCTGATGAAATTCTTGAAATGGCAGAAAGATATAGAAATTACTGGGGAGAAAAGGGAGGAATTACTGTAAGTGGAGGAGAGCCTCTTTTACAGATCGATTTCCTTATAGATCTTTTCAAAAAGGCAAAGGAGCGCGGTATCCATACAAACATCGATACAGCAGGACAGCCTTTCACAAAGGAACAGCCTTGGTTCTCAAAGTTCGAAGAGCTTATGAAATACACAGACATGCTCATGCTTGACATTAAGCATATCGATCCAGAGGTACATAAAAAGCTTACTGGAGTGCCAAATGCAAATATCCAGGAAATGTTCAGATATCTTGATGAAATAAATAAGCCTATCTGGATCAGGCATGTACTTGTACCAGGCTATACAGATGTTGATGAATATCTTGAAAAGACAAGAGATTTCATTCATTCACTTCACAATGTAAGAAGAGTGGAAGTGCTTCCATATCATTCACTTGGAGTACATAAGTTCAAGGAGCTTGGAATTCCATACAAGCTTGAGGGCGTTGAATCACCAACCAGCGAAAGAGTAAGGCATGCAAAAGAGCTGCTTGAATTCAATTTAGATAAGTAAAAAAAGTAATTAAAAATTACAAATAATTTTATTGTACTTTGATTTAAATCAAGGTTAAACAATAGGATGGGTGTTAAAATATTTACAATGATATAAGCATTAGGTCTTAAAAATAGCGGTTTTGAGGGTATCCTAACTGAGAGATGGATTTAATGCAAAGTCAACTATAAACCAATTTCACAAAACAAAGGAGATAAGAACATGAGAGAGGAATGGAGAGGCTTTAAAGGAACACACTGGCTTGACGATGTAAATGTCAGAGACTTCATCCAGAACAACTACACACCATATGAGGGAAATGAGGATTTCCTTGCAGGTCCAACAGATGCAACAAATACACTTTGGGGAAAGCTTCAGGCTCTTCAGAAGGAAGAACATGAACATAACGGTGTTCTTGAATGCGAAACAGAGGTTGTATCAAGCCTTACAGCTTATGGCCCTGGCTACATCGATGAAGCAACAAAGGATCTTGAGAAGATCGTAGGTCTTCAGACAGATAAGCCACTTAAGAGAGCATTCATGCCTTACGGTGGAATTAAGATGGCTCAGCAGGCTGCTGCACAGTATGGTTACAATGTAAATGAAAAGTACGACAAGATTTTCAACGAGTATCACAAGACACACAACCAGGCAGTTTTTGATGCTTATACAAAGGAAATGAAGCTTGCTCGTCATGCTCATATCGTAACAGGTCTTCCTGATACATATGGTCGTGGACGTATCGTAGGCGATTACAGAAGAGTAGCTCTTTATGGTATCGATTACCTCATCAACAAGAAGCAGAACGATCTTGACAACTGTGGCGACAGAACAATGACAGATAAGGTTATCCGTCAGAGAGAAGAAATCGCAGATCAGATCAAGGCTCTTAAGGGAATGAAGGAAATGGCTCAGATCTACGGATTTGATATTTCACAGCCAGCTAAGAACGCTAAGGAAGCAGTTCAGTGGTTATACTTCGGATACCTTGCAGCTATCAAGACTCAGAACGGTGCAGCTATGTCAGTAGGCCGTGTATCAACATTCCTTGATATCTACATTGAGAGAGACTTAAAGGAAGGCACACTTACAGAGTCAGAGGCACAGGAACTTATCGACCATTTCACAATGAAGCTTCGTATGGTTAAGTTCGCAAGAATTGAGTCATACAACCAGCTTTTCTCAGGTGACCCAGTTTGGGCTACACTTGAAGTTGCAGGAACAGGTCTTGATGGACGTTCAATGGTTACAAAGAACGACTATAGATTCCTTCACACACTTGAGAACATGGGTCCAGCTCCAGAGCCAAACCTTACAGTTCTTTACACAAAGAGACTTCCAGAGAACTTCAGAAGATATGCAGCTAAGATTTCTATCAACACATCATCAATCCAGTACGAGAATGATGACGTTATGAAGCCAATCTGGGGCGACGATTACTCAATCTGCTGCTGTGTATCAGCTACACAGACAGGTAAGGAAATCCAGTTCTTCGGAGCTAGAGCAAACCTTGCAAAGGCACTTCTTTACGCTATCAACGGTGGTGTTGACGAGAAGTTCAAGGATAAGAACGGAAAGAACATGCAGATCGGACCAGCTTACCAGCCAATTACATCAGAGTACCTTGACTATGATGAAGTTGTTGCTAAGTATGATGTTATGCTTGACTGGCTTGCAGAGCTCTATGTTAACATTCTTAACCTCATCCACTACATGCATGACAAGTATTACTATGAGGCAGCTGAGATGGCTCTCATCGATACAGATGTAAGACGTACATTCGCTACAGGTATCGCTGGTTTCTCACACGTTATCGACTCACTTTCAGCTATTAAGTATGCTAAGGTTAAGGTTATTCGTGATCCTGAGACAAATCTCGCTATCGATTACGAAGTAGAGGGTGATTTCCCTAAGTATGGTAACGATGATGACAGAGCAGATCAGATCGGTGTTCAGCTTCTTAAGAAGTTCATGACAGATATAAGAAAGCATCATACATACAGAGATTCAGAGCCTACAACATCAATCCTTACAATTACTTCTAACGTAGTTTATGGTAAGGCTACTGGTGCTACACCTGACGGACGTAAGGCTTACGCTTCATTCGCACCTGGTGCTTCACCATCATACGGCGCTGAGCAGAATGGTCTTCTTGCTTCACTTAACTCAGTAGCAAAGGTTCCTTATGAGTGGTCACTTGATGGTATTTCAAATACTCAGACAATCAACCCATCAGCTCTTGGTCATGCACTTGATGAGCAGGAGACAAACCTTGTAAGTGCTATGGATGGATACTTCGCAAATGGTGCTCATCACCTTAACGTTAACGTATTCACAACAGATAAGCTTTACGATGCTATGGAGCATCCAGAGAAGCCAGAGTATGCTAACTTCACAATCAGAGTATCTGGTTATGCTGTTAAGTTCATCAACCTTACAAAGGAGCAGCAGCTCGACGTTATCGCTAGAACATGCCATGACAGACTTTAATTTGAAGTCCGCTTGAACTATTCTAGAATAAGAAAAGGGTTTAAAGCTAAATCATAAATTGTTTAATTTAGGTTAAATAATTGCATTTATTATAAGTGCCTGTGTCAAGGGAAACCTTGACACAGGCATTCTTTTTGTGATAAAATTTGATGGGGAGAGTTAAGTAATTCGATTTCAGAAAATTGAATTGTAATTTATTTTAATAATATGACTGAGAATTTGATAGAATACTAAATTGGCTTAAAATAGAAGATGGATTTGGATGTAAATAGTAGATGGTAAAGAGAAAGAAGGAAATAATAAGATGTTAGCAAATTATCATACACATACTACACGCTGTAATCATGCAACCGGAACAGATAGGGAGTATGTGGAAGAAGCAATTAAGGCAGGAATGAAGGTGCTTGGTTTTTCGGATCATTGTCCATGGGATTTTCCAGATCCTGATTATGTTGCAGGTCTTAGAATGACACCCGCTCAAATGGATGATTATTTTGATTCGATACTTTCCCTTAGAAAGGAATATGAGAAGGATATTACTATTTACGTTGGCTTTGAAGCTGAGTATCTGCCTCCATTAATGGAAAGACAGGAAAAGCTATATGCGGATTATCCTGTTGATTATCTTATACTCGGACAGCATAATTTCGGTTACGATAAGGGGCTTGTCGGCTGGGCAGGAGATCCGAATGTAGGTGATTCAGAGCTTCTTACATATATAAATCTTTGCATAGAAGGAATGAAGAGCGGAAAATATAAGTATTTATGTCACCCTGATCTTTTAAATTATCCATATAAAGATGAGCATAATGAGGAGCTATATTATAAAGAGTATAAAAGACTTTTAGAATATATGAAAGAGGCTGATTATCCAATTGAACTCAATATGAATGGATTAGTTGGAGGAAGGCATTATCCTTGTGACAGATTTTTTAGAATAGCACAGGAAGTTGGTAATAAGGTAATAATTGGCTGCGATGCGCATTATCCTGAGTTGCTCTCAAATAAAGATGCTGCTGAGCATGCACTTGAATATGCGTCTAGATATGATCTTGAAATTGTGAACTATCTTCCAGGCCTAGGTCCGAAAAACTAATTTCTACTAAACTTAGGCAATCTAGTGTAAAATGTAATAGAAAATCAGAAATAAAAGATCAAAGAAATAAAAAATCAAAGTAAAAGAAAACCAAGGTAATGAAACCTAAAAATATAACCGGGATGGATATTAATGACCCGGTAACTGGATCAAAGATGGCTTTTAGACTTATAGAAATCTTTGGCGGGGGAGATTATTCCAGGATGCATATGATTATCGTGTTCGGTGCTCTGATGCTTTTAATTACCCTTATAGGGGGGACATTTGGCGTGACCTGTGCAGCAACGGCTTCAACTGGTGCTCAGGGCTTTGGAAGAGATCTTAGAATTGATTGCTATAAGAGGGTAATGTCTCTTTCGATTGAGCAGACAGATGAATTTACGACTGGATCACTGGTTACAAGAATGACAAATGATATCACGCAGGTCATGGATTTTATCGAGCAGTTTGTGGGCATTGCGACGTAAAAAAACCACGTCTTGTATAAATAATTTATATACTATGTTTGACTTGAAAGTTTCAATACAATAAGTTATAATAAAGGTTGATTTATATCTAAATTTTTATCAAATAATTTGTTTGGCACGTTGCTAAAGACGAGGAGTTCTGATGATTCAAAAGACATTTGAGGTTACCGGGGAACACAGTTTAGACAGTATACTGATGGAAATTCGCGGAATGAGAGGTTATGACAGTGCATCAGCTAGACTTGTGCAGATTTATGAGCCTAACACTGATAAGAATTTCATTCAGGCAATGCTCAATAACGTAAAATCTAAGCTTCCTGAATGCAGAGTCATAGGTATGACTACCCTAGGCCCTGTAAAGAAAGAAAATATTACTCAAAAAAATACTGTTATATCAGTGATTTTATTTAAGGAGAGCGGTTTTAGAATAAGTGTATATGACTGTTATTCAATGGACGTCTCCTTTGCAGGTAGACTTTTTACGCAGTCCCTATGTCTTATTGATGATTTGAGGGGCATACTTGTCATGTCTTCTTGCGCTAGGCTTTATCCGACGGATTTTATCGAGAGAATCAATAAGGACTATCCTGACATTCCCATATTTGGTGCACAGGCAGGTACTGAGGTGCTGATCGATGACAGATCAAAGATATTTATAGATGACATGATCTATACAAGAGGAATAATGGCGGTTTGTTTCTATGGAAAAGAGCTAAGCATAAGAACTGATTGCAATTTAGGATGGCGTGCTCTCGGAAAGGAAATGACCGTTACCGGAATAGCAAAAGAAGGCTTTATCACCTCAATAGATGATCAGCCTGCAATTTCAATATATAAAAAGTATCTTGATGTTGTTCCTGATGAGTATTTTTTTGAAAATGTATGTGCCTTTCCACTGCTTATGAAGAATGGAAATATGAGGCTAGGAAGAGTGCCTCTTGATTATACTAGTGATGGAAGACTGCAGTTTTCGATGACGATAGAGAAGAATTCAAAGTTGATGCTTTCTTATTCAAAGCCTAGATACCTTTTGAAGAAAACTCTTTTTTACGCAAATGAAATGTCAAAATTCAAGCCGGAAGCAATTATGCTTTATGCCTGCATGAACCGCAGGGTTTTTATGGGAAATGAGAATGCAGATAAGGAATTTAATTATTATAAGGCAGTAAATCCTGAAACTCTTACAGGCTGCGGCTATGGAGAAATATATAAGTCCTCTGATGGAGGAGGAATATTAAATAGTACTCTTGTTGCAGTTGGAATGAGAGAAGGAGCTATTCCAAGCGATTACGAGCCTGTCAAGGTAAGTGACTTAGAGGTTGAAAGCGAAGATTATTCTTCAATTCCAATATGGGAGAGACTTGTTACCTTCCTTGAGGCTACAACAAGTGAGCTTGATGAAAAGATTGAAAAGCTGAATAAGCTTGCTGAAAGAGATCAGCTGACAGGAATATTTAATAGAAGAAAGCTCGATGGCCTTATTTCTTATGAGTTAAGTAAGAGAAGAAGAGATGAGCGTCTTGCTCTTATGATGATCGATATTGACTATTTTAAGAACGTTAATGATACCTATGGACATGATATGGGAGATATGGTTCTTAAAGAGCTTACAAAGTGCATAATGTCGACAATGAGAACAGGAGATACTATAGGACGCTGGGGCGGTGAAGAATTTATAATCATAGTTCCAGATACTACATCTGCAAATGCGAAAATAGCAGCAGAAAGAATTAGAAGAAGGGTGGCAGAGACTAGTTTTGGTCTTGTTGGACATGTTACTATCAGTATAGGAATAACCTCTGTAAAAAAGGATGATACGACCGAATCCCTCTTTGCTAGAGTTGATAAAGCATTATATGATGCAAAGAATAATGGAAGGAACTGTGTTGCGATAAGATAACTGTTTGTTGAGGAAAAAATGAAAAATAAAGATCGTTTATTTGCAGTACTGATCAGTATTTTAGGAATTATAGTAATTGCAATATATTTAAGCTTGAGTGTAGAAACTTTGTTTATGATGAGGCAAAACTATATTGCAGTTAAAGAAAATAAGGAGCAGAATCCAGGTAAAAGTGCAGACGGTGATAATCAGAATGTCACTACAGTGCAAAGCGGCAATGAGAAAGTTGTTAGTAGCTCTCAGAGCGGTGGTGTACAGACCACCACTAAGGTATCAGGAAATGATGAGATAGAGCATGATGGCGACTCATCAAAGCAGGATGCTTTAGATAATCCATCCAGCAAAGATGGAAATAAGAGCGGTGATCAAAATAAGCAGGATAGTGAGGCAAGAGAAACCGAAAGAGCAGGGCAGGGCTCAGCAGTGTTCCCGGAAGGAAATGTTGTTATAGTATCAATTGTTGCAGATGACTATAATAATAAATGGGGAGACTCAAAAGGTGATACGGAGCTTTTAGAAAGAGGACAGTATTATCTAGAATATGCCTGTGACTGGCTTTCTTCCCAGGCTAAAAGATGGGGACATGAGCTGAACTTTATCTATGACTTTGATGAGGCTAAGGGTCTGTGTTATAGAGGATATCTTGAGACAGATATGACTAATTATATGGATTATGATGTGGATTCTGAGGTTTTTGACTTTATTGATGAAAATGTCAATGCAGAAGAGATAAAGAGTAAATATGAAACTGAGAATATCATATATATTCTTTTCCTTAATACTGACAGTACAAATATGACTACCTCCTATACCAGGAACTATTATGATGGAATGAGCCGTGATTATGAGTATTGTGCAATGCTCATGAACTGCGAGGGATATGAAGAAACACCATCAGCTTTTGCCCATGAGATGCTTCATACCTTTGGAGCGCCTGATTTATATATGGAGGATTGGGGCATTGAATCTGATTCGGTTTTTGTCGATTTTATAGCTGAGCATGATAATAATGATATCATGTACACTGTATATAATCAGTATACAGGTGAATGTGAATATGATAGGATCTCGAATGAATTAACGGTTATAGATGCCTACTATATCGGCTGGGTGAATGAATGCAAGCTGGTAGATGATTGGGGGTTGAACAAAAGTGAACATATTAAATAGAAAGAAGGATAAATAAATGGGACTTGTTTTCAGAAAAAGCATTAAGCTGTTTAAAGGAGTGAAGCTTAATTTAAGTAAGTCAGGACCTAGCCTTTCCTTTGGAAAGACTGGAATGAGAGCTACTGTGGGAGCTAATGGCAAGGTCACGGGCTCTGTGGGAATTCCAGGAACAGGCGTTTATTATAGAAAAACTGCTAATGTAAAGAAGCTTGTAGAAAAGACTAAGGACAAGGAAGAAAAGAAGAAGGCAAAGACTTCAAAGAAAGAAGAAAAGCAGAATAATGGAAGTATTTCATTAGAGGAGTATAATGCTCGTAGAAAGGGTGCAGAGAGCTTGGCTCCTGAGAATAATGAAGATATGCAGGAGTATGAGGCATATGTTCAGTCTATGGAGGACATTGTCAGCGTACATAAGACAGCAGATCCTGTAATAGACTGGGACAATGTTTCAGGAAAAGACATGCTTGAATTAAAGGAAAGCGTGATGAATGGAGATATTGACAGCTATCTTTATGTAATAGGAGAAATGCAGCCATTTGACGATCTTCTTGAATATGGAAGTGAATTTGAAGTAGGCGAAGATCAGAATGAGGGTGAGATTGCAGTAGAATTTCATGTAAAGTCTGAAGAGGTAGTTCCTGAAGAAGAACTTGACATAAATGCGGGGGGACAGATAGTTGTTAAAAAGATGGCAGCAGGTAAGAGAAATGAGCTTATTAAGGATTATGTCTGCAGCTGTGTTTTAAGAGTTGCAAGAGATACCTTTTCGATGCTTCCTATAGATGTTGTTAATGTTTATGCACTTGATAAGGTGCTTAATACTGCAACAGGAAATGAAGAGGACGTTTGCATAGTAAAGGCAAGAATAAGCAGAAGCAGCCTTTATGGAATTAACTTTGAGAAGGTAGATCCATCAGACTGCCTTGAAAATATTGGTTGTGAAATGAAGTATTCAAAAACAAAAGGATTTAGACCATTAGATGATTGAAGTAACTGACAAGGAATTTAAGGGACTATACGAAGAATTTCTTAATGGACATCCTAAAAAAGCGGCTAAGCTAATAGAACGTTATCTTAGCCGCTTTGAGTTATGGAAAAGCGGCGAGAAGGTGCCGTATCATGAGCACATTAAGAAATTAATCTATAGAAATGGCATGGTATTTGATGAGAGCCATGAGCATGGTGTATTTGATGTAGACATTGTTGTACCAGATAAAAGAAATGATAGAGTAGTTTATATCAAGGTATATAGTGCAGATTTTGGATGGGAAGCTAGAGGTAAGGCTCTGGAGGCTTTAAATGATACCAGCCAGAGTAATTACTACTTTAGGAGCGTTATTCCATTTGACTATATCATGTGCTATGGTATTAGTGTATATAAGAAAAAATGTGAAATCAGATATAAGAAAGTAAAGCTCAGAAAATATAAAATGATAGAAAATAAAAGAACCTATTATAGAGAAAACTATAATGTATGATTGAGTATATTTTTAGCGTTTTATTATCCGCTATTTTTTGATTCTACTTGTTTAAAATGTATAATGATATGGGTAATTGGCTGAAAATAAGGGGATTGGAGCTTTTGAGAAAAAATTTTAAAAATATTTAAAAAAGTGCTTGACAAAGAGAAATGATTGCGTTATAATCTTTTTCGCTGTCAGGGCAATGAAAAAACATCAAAGCACTGAAAAAGCGTATATTAAAATACATCAATTGTTTGAAAAACAAGCATTGAAAAAAAAATAAAAAAGTGCTTGACAAACGAAAAGAGATGTGTTAAAATATATAGGCTGTCGCGAAAAAGACAGCAAATAAAAAACGAACATTGATAACTTAATAATGAAACAACCTTGAAAATTCCAAATAAATTTCGTTCAGCAATGAACAAATCGAATGGAAACATTCAGAATCTGAATTATTCAGAAAACGGATAAACACAACGC
>Ga0247611_10002354_pt1 | contig 30674 bp, 33 predicted proteins | sample 177DNAGHGhighgp2_FD_192422 | JGI IMG/M metagenome (GOLD analysis project Ga0247611, IMG submission 192422) | Sheep rumen microbial communities from Palmerston North, Manawatu-Wanganui, New Zealand - 1770 DNA GHGhigh gp2 | ecosystem: Host-associated > Mammals > Digestive system > Stomach > Rumen... | reverse complement strand
GGCTTCAATACTCGATGGTGAGGTACACACAGACTTCTGCTTTGTAGTTAAATAATTATATCAAGCAATCTTCATTACCTCCAATATAGAAATTTAGCGTCAGGTTCATACAAGAGCTTGGCGCTAAATTTATGACTGGTAATGTACAATATTATACAACATATTTAAAAATTCATTACGGTTTATACAAAAACTCACACCTTCTCAGAATTTGTAGAAACCTACATTAAAAATTCACACGGGTTATTTAATTTCTACAGAAACCATGTTGAAAAATTAATGTTGGTTATGACACTTTAAAGCAGTAAATACATTTTTTAATAATCTGTAAAATTTCACGATATATAAAGAAAAACTAACTATATTATAGGGTTCGAATATAATACAACATATTTATATCAATGTACTGTTATTTCTAAATATTATACATCACTTTTCCTTTATTTTACGTTGTTTACACAATCCTATATGAATTTTTACACACGGTTTCTACAAAAACCGGTGATGCCACTAAATCGTATATTTTTCCTTATATATAATAAATAATATATAATACTAAAACATAGTATAACATATTTCTTAATACAAAGTGTTGTATAATATTTAATGTAAATATAGTATATATGTTGTATAATATTTATTAATATAGGGTCGTATATGAGATATGTTGTATAATATTAGTATAGACTAATTTATATGTTATCTTTAATATATTTAATACAATTAGTTAAAAATAATTTTTTTTTTAAAATTACTTGACTTTTTACATATTGTGTTGTATAATATTAATGTAAACAACGTTTGACATAATATTTAAATTTTAGGAGGAGTTATTTATGGCAACTATTACAATTTCTAAGTACGCAAACGAATTAAAACATCTTATCTTGGAGGATGTTGTAATTCAGTCTACTAAGACTTGGCAGAATTCGTATTTTAAGCCTATACCAGTCTGGGTGAATCGTAGAAAAGATTTTTATGGAGTGAAGATACGTACCGGCATAGAAGGAGAACTGGAACTTTTAAAAATTCGTATAAACGAGCTTTGTGCTAATAACAATATTCCTGTGAAACAAATTATTTCTAAATTCCATCACGGTGCTTATAGCATCATTGTGCATGTTCCATTTTACAATGCTGAATAAATATTTTCTTTAATGTTCTGCTAGATAAGTCAGAAGTCCGTGAAACTACTTATTCATGGACTTTTTTGTTAAAATATAAAAATTTTTTAAAACCACTTGACTTTTTATGTGTTATGTTGTATAATAATTATAGTAAGAAAAACAAATATTCTAAAACGTATGTGGAGGTAGTAAATATGATGAATGTATACTTAGTCGAATTACCCAGGGGTGAATACAGCTATGGCGATGACTATGCAATGGTTATTGTTGCAGAAGATGAACTTCATGCTGAAAGAAAAGCACGTTGGTCATCCAACAATTTTAAAAAGGCAAAGAAGATAAATATATCAAAGGTTAGTCTTGATACAGAAGCAACTATATTAAAGGCTAATGTAGGAGGTTAATACTATTGAATTGCTAATAACTTCTATGTGTGATACATATGAAAAATAAAAAAAATTGTATCACGTAAATTTTACCTTATAAACCTTTATAATTTATTAGGAATATAATGTTGTAGACAAGAAGGAGAGTAAACATACGTTAAACATTTAAGACGACAGGAAACACTGTTAAAACACAAATTAGAAGGTAAGCTTAATTTTTAAGGAGGAAAAGATTATGGCAAGAACAAATACTTGGACAAACATTGGAACAGAAACAAAGGCTAATAACATTAATGATGTGCTTAAAGAGAGTGGACTTGACTACAATGTAGTTACAAGACCTCTTACAACTACTTTTAACGACAAGGAAATACTTGTACCTGGCAAGGTTGCCACTGTGAACGAGAGAACAGGGGAGATTATTGGAGTTGTTTCCAATAAGTATAAGATTTGTCAGAATGAAGAGGCTTTTGACTTTGTTAATAACGTTGAAGGTGTTACATTTGAGAGAGCCGGCGAAACACATACTGGAATGGTATATGTTATAGGAAAACTTCCGGAAGTACAGGTACTTGGTGATAAGTTTACACCGTATCTTATTTTCCAGAATGGACATAACGGAATATATACTGTTAAGACAACTATTTGCCCACTGCGTATAGTTTGTCAGAACCAGTTTAACTACGCATTTAAGAATTCTTCCAATACAATATCTATACAGCACTCTTCGCAGTATGCTGCAAAGCTTGCGGAAGCTGAAAAACTTATAACTAATACTGCCAGGTATATGCAGGAGTTTGGAAATACAGCTGAGGAACTTGCTATGTTAAAGATTGGAAAGGACGACGATGTAAACCAGATTATTAATTCCTTCTTTACAATAGCAGCGGATGCCACAGACAGAGAAGTTGCCAAGATTTATACACAGAGACAGGAACTTTTCAATGCTTATAAGGCAGACGATAATGCAAATTTTGAAGGAACTGTATGGGGACTTGTTAATGGATTTAGTGATTACCTTACACATAGAGACACTAAGAACACTAAGAACAAGGACGAAAGCAAGTTTATGACAGTGACATTCGACCCGAAGATGTTTACAGCATTCGTAAACCACGTACAGCAGTTTGCAAGATAACTTAGCAGTTATACAGCTAAACGGCCTTGTGAAAGCACAATTTTACAAGGCCGTTTTAACAAATTAAAACATTAAAAAATATTTAATATTACTTGACTTTCCGTTCAATATGTTGTATAATAAATATAACAAAAGTTATAATTCTGAATTGTTTAAGAACGGAAGTGATTGTTTAAGTGGTAAATATAGAGGTTAAAGACGGAAATAAATATGCCGGAGTATCCGCATTTGTGTCTTTTCCTTACAATATTCGGTATGTGGACTTAATGCGAAAACAGCCCTGCCGGTATTGGCACGCTGATTTAAGATGTTGGGAAATACCTTATAGTGACATAAATCCAGTGTTAGAAGCTTTGGGCACTGATTATAAACTAAAAATGGACGAATCTTTACAACAAACTCAAATAGAAGAGTCTAAAGTAGAGATACCCAGCAGTTATAAATTTAAAACAAGCCCATATGCACATCAGATAGAAGGTGTGTTGTATGGACTTAATCATAAAAAGTTCTTGTTAGGTGATGAACAAGGACTTGGTAAGACGAAGCAAATGTTGGACTTAGCAATTATCAATAAACAGCTATATGGGTATAAACATTGCTTTATAATTGCTTGTGTAAACGGTCTTAAATATAACTGGCAGGAAGAAGTTAAGATACATACGGACGAGCAGGCCTATATTTTAGGAACACGTATTAATAAAAAAGGCAAGATTACAATAGGTAGCAATAAAGACCGGTTAGATGACCTTAAGAATATAGACCAAATAGATGCTTATTTCATAATTACAAATATCGAAACTCTTCGATATGTAGTAAAAGAACAGGTGCCTACTAAGACTAAAAATAAAAACGGAACAATTAGGTATAAAAAAATTACTCGTTTTCCTATTGTAGAGGAACTTCAAAAACTTATAAAAGAAAAAGAAATTTCCATGATTGTTGCGGACGAGGTACATAAATGCTTGGCAGGTAACACACCGGTTTTGACCAATAGTGGAGTGTTACCAATTAAGGATATTATACAACATCAAAATCCTAAGATTAAGGTAGCTACATTTACTAAAAATCGAGAATTAAAGTATGTAACACCTACGGGGTATTTTATTAACCCAATAGCTAAAACTATGTTGCAATTAGATATAGAAACAACAACAGGTGTTAAGACTGTTGTTTGTACACATAATCATAAATTTCTTACAAAGAATCGTGGATATGTGGAGGCTTGTAATTTAACCTGTGATGATGTTTTGGAGGAGTTTACAGATGAATAAGATTTGTCCTGTATGTAATACAGTATTTTCAGGTAAACGAACATATTGCAGCAACGAGTGTCAACATAAATCTATGAGAACTTATAATTATGATGTAAATAATCCTCCACATTGTAAGTTTTGCAATAAATTATTATCACACCAACAAGCAAATAGTGGCGGTATATTTTGTAGTTTTGATTGTAGAAATAGTTATCTTAAGCAAACGCAGGAAAACTATATTAAATCAGTAGACCCCACAACCACTGTGTGTTGTATATGTGGTAAGTGTTTAACATACGACCAAATAAAACGAAATATAAAAACCTGTAGTGCTAAATGTTCGTATGAACTACGTGTACAATTATATGGTGCTGTATCTGAAGCAAATCCGAATAAACACGTACAATATGCCATTATTAATAGTTTACGACACGATGAGAATTTGTTAGAAAAACAACGTAAAACTATGAAACGTAATTGGGAAAAAGAAGAATTTCGAAAGAAAGTTATAACACGTATGACCACTAATAATCCAGTTTATATGGAAGGTGTAGTTCAAAAAAGTAACAATACAAAAGAACAGAAGGGTATTCTACATACTTGGTGTGGTATTCGGGGTGGTAACGGAAAACTTAGCCCTTGTGAACAACTTTTGTATGATTTTTGCATAAATAATGGATTTGTTTATAATAAAGCAATTAATACATATTCACTACGTAAACAATATCCGGAAAAGCATTTGGCTTTTAACTATAAACCCGATTTTACCAATTTTCAGTATAAACTCTGTATTGAAGTAGACGGAGATAGTCATAAATCTGTAGCAGGTAGATTAGAGGACGAAAAGAAAGAATTTTGTCTTAATTGCTTGGGATACACTGTTATCAGATTTACTAATGATATGATTAAAGGTGATATGGAAGCTGTTAAAAATGCCATCTTAAAATCCTTGCAGGAGTTGAAATATAATAATGGCCAAACTAATATCTAAAAAAGAAATAGCTTTTAATGATTATGTGTATGATTTAGAAATTCCTGAAACACATAATTATGTTCTAGACGGTAATTTAATTGTTCATAATTGTAAGGACAGTACATCACTACAAGGCCGCGCGTTATTGTCTTTAAATGCTCCGTCTATGGTAGCTTTAACTGGCACCCCTTTAATGAACAATGCAATAGATTTATATACACCTTTAAAGTTTATTGGGGCAGAAAATCATAGTTTGTATGCATTCAAGCAGCATTATTGCATTTGTGGAGGTTTTGGTGGACACCAAATAGTCGGATATAAAAATCTTCCTGAATTACAGTTAATACTTGATAAGTGTATGCTGAGAAGGTTAAAATCTGAAGTATTGGACCTTCCAGAAAAAATTTATATTAACGATTTCGTGGAAATGACCCCCAGTCAATCCCAGATATATGATTGGGTGATGGAAGATATACAGTCTAATATAGACAAGGTTAAATTATCTCCTAACCCATTAACAGCATTAATTCGTTTACGACAAACTACGGGAAACCCATTAATTCTTAGCTCCGATGCTAAAGGAAATCCTAAGTTTGATAGACTTGTTGAGTTAATTGAAGGAGTTGTCGCCGATGGGTCAAAAGCGATTGTATTTAGTAACTGGACAGATGTATTAGACCCAGCATTTGACTTATTGAAGGAAAAAGGATTTAATCCAGCATTGTACACGGGTAAGAATAAGGATACCCGAGAAGAAGAGAAGGCTAAATTTAAAAATGATAAGAGTTGTAAAGTTATTTGTGGTACAATAGGTGCAATGGGTACTGGTTTAACGCTTACGGAAGCAACTACTGTTATATTCTTAGACGAACCTTGGAACCGCGCCATTAAAGACCAAGCAGAAGACCGTGCACATAGAATAGGAACTACTGAACATATTAATGTTATAACTATTATGTGTAAGGATACAATAGATGAAAAAATACATAATATTGTTTATCGAAAAGGAAAAATGAGTGATATTATTGTAGATAAGGAAGAAGACTTATTTAAAAATCCTTCCGTTATAAATTATCTACTGTCTACATAAAAACCAATTACTTCCGGACAAGGGAGTGGTTTAAAATAAATATTTTAAAAAAAAAGTTGTTTTGTTTATTCTAAGTTTTTGAGAAAGGAAAGGTACTTCTATGGAGGAAAAAATGCTTTCTGCTACTAAAGTTATTCAGCAGATTAATGTTAGCGCAAGAACGTTAGACGGTTGGTATAAGTATGTTCAGGACGAAACTTTAGAAAAGCCTGAAAATATGCCTAAATTACCTGAATATGTACAGTCTAGACCCAGAGGACCTCGATATTGGAAAGAGTCTGACATACCCGCCCTATTAGCTTTTAAGGATTGGATTCCTAAGGGTCGTAATGGTGTTATGGGACGTATCAATGAACGTTTTTGGGGAGAAAGATATCGTAAGAACGATAAGGAAGGGGCTACTACAAATGAGTAAACAGAAGTTAGAAGAGGTAGTTCTTACTGACGATATCAAAGCAGTTTTAGACGAAGCTGCCAAAAAATATTACGAAACCAATACTCAGTATAAGTCCTTGGAAGCTACAAAAAATGTTTACAATAAAATGCTTAAAGAGTTGTTTGAAGAATATGGGCTTGATAAGTATGTAGCTTCTGACGGAACTAAAGTATCGATTTCCACAACTAACAAACCTGTATTTAATGATGATAAGTTATTAGACTATATTAAATCTACAGGCGTAGAAGGTATTGTGAGAACAAAAGAGTATGTGGATATGGAGGCTTTGGAAAATGCTATATATCACGGAACTATTGATGCATCTGCTTTAGCCCCGTTCAAGGAGGATAAGATAACTACAACCTTAAGGTGTACAAAACCTCAGACGTTGAAAGAGGGTTAATTTTACACAAAAAGTATATAAAAATTTGTTATAAACATTGTGTACTTTGTGTATTGTAATATAGGCATTTATCGTGTATTATATAAATACAATATAACAACATTGTAAATGCCATATAAATGTTGAAAGAGTCACGAACTTTTGACGGCATTTATAATTACATAGACACATATCACGAAGTTTATAATAAATTAATTAAATAAATGTATACAACCAATCAAGGAATTTCTCAGAATATTTCTTGTATGGTTTTATAAATAAATGGATTGTCTACTTCGTGATAACAGGCTCGTAACCTGTTCTATAAAAAGACAATCCATTTTTTATTTATATTTATATCTTTAGAATTTTTAACGTTAATTTTATCATTGTTGCTATGTTAATATTTTATGAATCTTTATACGTAAATAAATACACCCTATAAGTTTAAGGAGGATTATTTCTTATGGCAAAACGGAAAAAACAATTAACATCTTTTGTACCTCTAAATAAAAATGATTATTTGTTTAATTCTGATAAGACACATTGTCCTGTACCTATTTTTAATTATATGAAAATGTTATATGATTTACAGAATGTGTTTGAAGAATACTGCTCCGTTAATGATGAAGTTAATATGGAAGCCGTAAAGCAACAGTACCAAGAACTTGAAGACGACTTTATAAATGATACTATTGTACCTATTGAAGCATTTAATAACAATAATCAGTCTTCCGACAATTTGAGAATGCGACCTGTGGACCGAGCAAAAACTGAATTTTTCAATAATGTACAGCAGTACGACCCAGAACAAAAATGCCGCACTACAATACAGTCTTATGCACACAATAAACCTATGATGTATTATTGTAGAGATAAGGTTGAGGATGTTGACCAGTATGATTCGTTAATTCAAACTTGGGAATCGAATTGGCGTCATGCTATTTCAGAAGAATTAGCAGAAACGTGGTTATGGAACGAGGATAAGACACCTATTTTTGCCACACATATTCTGTGTACTGGAAAACTAATGCCAACCTCAGTAACTATACCCAAATGGATGTATGCTTGTGAAACATTTAATGAAGTAGAGTTTCATTTGTCCGGTATTCATAAAGTGGCACTTGCCCACGCTATTCATTTTACATTACAGCATTATCCTTATGGTTATATGGAATGTTCTGGCAACGTGGAATTGTGGTGTCGTTCCGATGTCATGACTGTACACGATGCGTTTATAGATTTATTTATCAATGACCTTGTTTCTTATGTATATATTCCACCAGAGGATTGCCACGGGTTATCACGTAATTATGGCTGGATAGCTAACTTACCTAAAATAACCACAATTCTAAAAAATTATGGAAGGTGGTTAACCACGTGATTACAGAAGTTAATAACACAGAAGTATTACTTCCACAAATATCCATAGATGCTTGGATGATTGCTGAATTACATTTAACTGGAAATAGTTTGGTTGTGTTTGCTTATTTGTTTGCACAAACCTTTGACAATGTTCATCCATACCAAACATCTTCTAAGGTTTTAAGTAAACTATGTAATGTAACACCACAAACTTTAGCTCGTACTATTGAGAAACTGCCCTTTATAATAAGAAATATCTCGCAGGATAATCCTAAAGGTTTTTACGTTTATAATTACTATAGAATAGATATTGAAAAATTACTGTCTTATTTAGAAGGATTGGGAAATGATACCTATAAATGCTATATTCAAATGTATCGGGAGAGATTGGAAAAGACATTTGTAGATGAGTCCGATACAGTAGAAACACACATTCAACAGCTAACTAATGGAAATAAAACTGAACAGACTGGTAATTTCTATGCTTCACAACACGTATTTGATAGTAACTTTACTCCTGACGATTCTTTAGAAAACAGATTGTTTTACTTACTATCAAGAAACAGTTTATTCCGTAGTTATGTAGAACAGATTTGTAAGGATTTATACCCATCCACAAACGAAAGTAAGGATAACCAGGTTACTAATACAAACAATTCTAATAATAGTATCACGGGTAATACTCAATCACATTCACATAAAGCAAAGAATCCAGTACAGTTAGGTTGTAAACCTACTAAACAGCAAAAAATTACACAGACAAAAAATGCTTCTAAAACACTACTGCCAAAGAAGACTAAGAATCGGTTAACTACGGAAGAAAAAATTCTTAAAAGAAATGAAATGGTGAAAAAATTAAAAGACGAAGCTCTTTCTTACGTATTACAAACGGCAGATAATAATCAAGAATTGCTGGAGTTATTATATAATTACATAGAAGAAGTGTTATTTGCAAAGGATACTGATTATAACGTAATATCTTTTAATCAATTTAAAGCTATGTTATTTGAACTTGGTAAGATTAAGGATATTGACTATCAAATACAAATGGTTCGTACGGCATACACCGCTAAATATAGGACACTTAGTTATAAGACACCCGACGAAATTAAAAAAATTAATAAGAAGTATACGGATAATGTAGAGGCTTTGAAGTTAATAAAACAATTCTCTATAGATTATAACTACGAAGGATTTGAAGAACTTTTACAAAGTTACTGGTCTGAGGTGTGGTCAGAAAGTAGTCGTAATTTAGGCCAGTTTAAGCGTATGTTACAACAGCTGAGGGATGCTAAGTTGGAGCCTGTAAAGTTGTATGAGGTTGTAGAATCTGCTTATACTCATAAATGGTATTCTTGGGTGTTTGAAACTAATAATTATGCTGCACGTAGACATTCTCCTTTCGAGAATATGGATTTATGCTTACCTGAGAATAATCCAATCCCAACTTCTAAATCTACTGTAGAAGAGCGTGAAAAAGCTATAGACGATATGTGGAAGAAATATTATCTTTATATGAACACAGACCTAAAAGACGCCTTGTTAAAGTATGTTCGTGAGGTGCCTGCAGGTTGTGTTAAAACTTATAATGAAGTTTGTGAGTGTATAGATAATTTAGTACATAGACGGTTCACGGATAGTGATATGTTGAGTGCTGTAACTACTGCCATTGATAATAACTACCCGGAGTTATGTCGTAAGGATTTTGAAAAAGAAGAGAAGCTTAAGAAGCAATTTCGTACAATTCAAGAATTTGTGGACCTTGCTACAGAGGAACGACGCAGACTTTGTAGACAATCGCGCCGTATACAAGATGACCCGAAGTTTGCAGGTATGCCGGATTAAATATAAGGAGTGTTTATATATTGAAGGATGATAATTATTATTCGTTGTTGAATCCGGAATATTGTTACATCAAGACAGTATGTCCAGATTATGGTAAAAAAGATGTGTGTGTAAAATTATGTCGTAGAGGGGACAATATGAACTATTTTATAGCTACATCAGGTTTACCTAAACGATATCGCAATATTTTAAAGTTAGACCCAGATACGGTTACTAACTCCTCTACATTAAGATTTTTAGAATACTTATTCAATAATCTTGAATATTTTATAGATAATGGTTTCTGTGCCTACTATTATGGTGCAGAAGGAACAGGTAAGACATCTTGGGCAGCGGCTGTTCTTAATAAATATTTTAGAATTGCCAGTAGATATGGTTCACATAGAGTTGCCGGTTTGTATGTAAGTGTTACAACTCTTTTAACAGATTTAAAACGATACCCAAATCATACAAACTCTCGAATAGAAGAATATATACAGGATATAGAAAGTTGTCCAATAGTTGTGTGGGATGATTTGTTTTTAACTGAATATTCTCCGTTTGAGCTAACCTGGTTATACAGACTGACACATAATAGGGTCATTAATGGTTTATCTAATATTTATATCAGTACAATCTCACCTATGGAGCTGATGTCTTTTAACAAAAAATTATATTATTGTATGTGCTCCAATAGCACCTCCGTAGAATTCAATCAAGAAATACGTAATGATAATGATTTTGTTTGTATTATCGAAAAATTAATACAAGAACAAGACCAGGAATCAAATAATCCACAGTCAGGAACGTGATAATTAATGGTATGTCTACAGATTCTTAGTAAAGTATTAAAGTCTAAGGACCCGACTATAATAATTAATAATGACCTTACAGAAAATCATTTTATAGGGTATGAAGCTTATTATAATTTTATTATGGAACACTACCGTAAATATGGTAATGTTCCGGATATTGCTACATTTCTAGAAACTTTTGATGATTTTGAAGTTTTGGATGTGTACGAGTCGGATGATTATTTAGTGAATAAGGTCAATGAGGAATATTTATATTCTCAAGTAGTTCCTATGTTACAACAGGCTGCCGATATACTTACCAACAAAACTTCGTTTGACGCTGTGGACTTTTTAAGGGAGAAGTTAAACGGTTTCAATATAGGAAATGTTGGTAACGGCGTTGGTGTTATTAAAAATATAGAAGACCGTTTTGAAGAGTATGAGAAGAAAAAGGATTCCGAAGAACCTTGGATGCTTAGTACCGGATTCCCTGAGTTGGATGACGTTATAGGTGGTCTTGCTTTAGGAGAAGAGTTTGTAGTTATTGTTGCCAGAACTAATCAGGGCAAATCTTGGATACTTACTAAGATTGCGACTCATGTGTGGGGATTAGGTAAAAACGTTGGATATATTAGTCCAGAAATGAGCTGTAACGCAATTGGTTATCGTTTCGATACTCTCAATGAACATTTTTCCAATACCGCTTTAACACGAGGTAATGATATACCTGACTATGTTGATTATGTAAATAAAATAAAGCAAGATAATATTGACCATGATATTTATGTAAGCGTTCCGGCAGAATTTAATAAGCGTATTACGATATCTAAGTTACGAAATTATTGTTTGCAACATAGATTAGATATGTTATGTATTGACGGTATTACTTATCTGTCCGACGAAAGATATAAACACGGAGACAATAAGACTACATCTCTTACTAATATTTCCGAAGATTTAATGGAGTTGAGTTTAGAGTTAGGTATACCGATTGTTACTGTAGTACAGGCAAATAGAGGTGCCACTGGTGTTGAAGTAGATGTGCCGGAGTTGGAGAATATTCGTGATAGCGATGGTATTGCACAAAATGCTACTAAGGTTCTTTCTATACGTCAGAATGGGGAATATCTTAATATGGTTGTTAAGAAAAACAGAAACGGTCCTGTTAACGTTAAACTTTCTTATAAATGGGATATTGACCACGGTACATTTGAATACAGTGAAAAATATATGGACGCAAGTCAGGTGGTTGAAAGAAATACAAATAGTTCTTATAGTGAACGTCGAAATACAGAACCTGTTGTTAATAAGCAGCCCATACGCGCCGCTGAACGCAAAGGACTTAATGATATGTTTGCAGAGGCAGGTATATAAATTATGAATAATTCTAAAATAACTAATATTGTAGTTAAATATAAGACAAGGGAAGAAATGACTACTAAATTATCAGATTATATATTGCAGGACAGGGAATTATTAGTGGAGACTGAGGGAGAGAATGAGACTTTTGTTGCCAGATTTAAAATCGGTGATGGCAAAACTCCTTATTCTCAATTACCTTATATTTCCAATCTTTATAAACTTTGTCCTAATTTCTTATTATATAATAATGATTATACATTTGGGGTGAATATAATTCTGAGAAACGAAATGAGTGATTAATCATGTTTCTATTAAACGGTTTACCCATATTGGCAGATGAGATGGATATTCTCCAAGAATTGAAAGACCAGTTAGCCTTGAACGGTGTGTACAGATTTGCTACAATGCGGCAAATAACTAACCATATTCAGTTTAATTGTCCTATGCATAAAGAAGGACAAGAAAGAAAACCTTCCTGTGGCATTACTACAACCCAAATTAAATACGCGGACGGTCGTGTGATACAGCCTGGAACAGTACATTGTTTCACGTGTGGATATACTGCTAATCTTAATGAGATGATTAGTGCGTTATTTGGCAAAGATGATAACGGTAGGTTTGGCAATGAATGGTTAGCAAAGAATTTCGTTACCTTGCAAACAGAACAACGTCAGCCAATTACACTTAATTTAGAACGACATTCCAAAGCGCTAAGTGTTCCAACTACTACTTATATAACGGAAGAAGAATTAGATTCTTATAGATATACACATCCTTATATGTATAAGCGTAAATTAACAGATGAAATAATTGAATTGTTTGATATAGGGTACGACCCTAATTTTAAGTTAGAAACTAAAACAGGTGGGTTTATTAATTATAGGTGTGTTACATTTCCAGTTCGGGATGAGAGTGGTCACGTTTTGTTCATAGCACGTAGAAGTGTTGACACAAAGTTTTTCCATTATCCAGAAGGTGCTGTAAAACCTGTTTATGGTATATATGAGTTATATCAGTATTATGGAAACGAATTACCTAAAGAGTTGATAATTTGTGAGTCGATGTTTAATGCCCTTACTTGTTGGGTATATGGACGTCCAGCAGTTGCACTTAATGGTACAGGTACTCCTAATCAATATAAGCAATTAGAGAGATTACCTATACGGAAGTTCATACTTGGTCTTGACCCAGATACTGCTGGAGATAACGGTCGTCGAAAACTTCATAAGTATTTTGAAGGTAAGCGAATGATTACTGATTTTATTATTCCAAAGGGTAAGGATATAAACGATTTAACAAAAGACGAATTTAGTCAATTATGCGAAACTTTTACGTATTTTTAAAGTAAAATCGTCGTAATTCTTTATGTAACATATTAAAAAATGTTATTTTACACTTGACTTTTATTACATAAAGTGTTATACTCATATATGTACTTATATAAACTACATATATGTATATATTTCCAAAAAATTATAAGGCTAAGTATCTGACATATACTCAGCCTCATAATATATTTCTTTTTCCTAAATTTACCGGATTTTGGAAAAAGAAACCTAAAACCATTCACCAATAAACCATCAACAGAAAAATTTAAACAGTAAAGGAGTAAAAAGTTATGGCAAAATTTAACCCCGCAGCAGACTTGGACAAGTACAGTGTATCCGGAGGCAAGTATTTTTCATTAAAGAATGATAAAGATACGGCGCTGGTACACTTCATGTTCAATAGTATTGATGATGTGGACGGATATACCGTGCACGAAGTTATGGTAAACGGTTATAGACAAGATGTAACTTGTTTACGTGATTATGCAGACCCCCTTTCTGCGTGTCCTCTGTGCGAAGCTAAGCACAAACTTACTATTAAGTTCTATGTACCTCTTCATATGATTGAGACAGATGAGGTTGTTATTTGGAAAAGAGGTAAAAATTTCTACCCACAGCTTCAGGAACTTTGTAATAAGTATAATCCTCTTGTTTCTTATCCGGTAGAAATCGAGAGAAACGGTGAAGCAGGCAGTATGGATACTACTTACGAAATGTACGTTCAGGAATGTGACGAAACTCTTATGGAAGACCTTCCTGAAATACCTGATATACTTGGCACATATTGCCTTGAAAAGACTTATGACGAACTTCTTACTTATGTACAGACGGGTTCGTTTGAAACAGGTGATAACAATCCTGTTAACCAGTCCACTAATAATACAGAAGTTAGACGCAGACGTGATGTCTCTGTTAATACTACATCACGCAGACGTGGTTCCGGAAATAGTGATATTCCCCTCTAATTAACCCATTTCACCTGTGACAGTAGGTAATTGTACTTACTCTACATTAATATTATACAACATAATAATGTAAAAGTCAAGTACATATATAAATTTTTAATTTTTAATTAATTAATATATTCTAACTGAATTTTATATCACAGGTGCCAACTTGAAAATTTAATTGGAGAGGAATTAGTATATGGCAGGATTTTTTAATTTACCATCTGCTAAATCTACTCTTAAAAAAGATATGAATTTAGCAAAAAAGTCCAAGCAGGCAAAAACCTCTAACACTATAACCATTAAGGGTGGAGGTAGCCTGATGGATAAGATACAGTCCATAGTTACCTTAGTAAATTCTAAATTTGCTAATAAAAAAGATACATTTCTTTTATTGCGTAACGAAGAAGAGTTTATCTCCTATATGGATAAATGTATTGAAAATGGTGTTATTTCAATAGATACTGAAACTACTGGACTTGACCCTATAGAAAATCATATTGTTGGTATGTGTATATATACACCCGGTATGAAAGCGGCATATGTGCCAGTAGCTCATATATCTTACATAACACAAGCTCTTATAGATAGTCAATTATCTAAGGAGTTTATAAGAGACCAATTGCAACGTCTTGTTGATGCGAATGTTAAAACCATTTGGTTCAACGCACCTTTCGATGTCCGCTTCATTAAGCATTCCATAGGAATTCAGTTACCTATATATTGGGATGCTTCGATAGGAGCTCGAATACTTAATTCAAATGAACCCAGAGGTGCTCGTGGACTTAAACCGTTACATAAACGATACTGTAAACATAACGAAGGCGAAGCATTTAGCTTTGATAAGTTGTTCGAAGGTATACCGTTTGATTTAATTCCTGTAACTACTGCATATTTATATGCTGCAAACGATGCTATTATAACATATGAGTTATACGAATTCCAGAAATATTATCTTGACCCTGAATGTGAGGGGTATACAAAGTATAATATGGAAGGTCCGTCATATGTATTCTTTAACATAGAGATGGCATCTATGCCGGTATTTATTGAGATGGAAGAAAACGGTGTTGAAATTGATGTTGAGTATGCCAAGACAATTTCCGCTAAATATCACGAAATGTCCGATAAAACTAAGAAACGTTGCAACGATGTTTTGAAACAGTATGCTGAAGAGATTGATGCTTATAGACGAGCCACACCCGGCTGTAAATTAACAGACCCTGTTAACTTGGATAGCCCTGTACAGCTTGCCATATTACTGTATGATGTATTTAAGATACCTGTTGTGGATAAAAGGAATCCTCGAGGTACTGGAGCAGATATACTGGAGCAAATTGACCACCCTATTGTAGCAGCTATCTTGGATAATCGTTTCTTCAACAAGCAGTTATCTACGTATGTTGACAAAATACCCGAATTAATTCACGCGGACGGCCGTGTACATTGTAAGTTCAACCAGTATGGAGCGGATACCGGAAGAGTTAGTTCCGATTCTCCAAACTTGCAAAATATCCCGTCTAATCCACGTAAACTTACTACAGGGGAGATGGTAGATGCTGGACATGATATAAGACAGTTCTTTTCAGCTCCTAAAGGTAAGGTACTTTTATCCTGCGACTATTCTGGTCAGGAAGTTAGAGTAACAGCTCACGTATCACACGACCAGAAAATGATACAAGCATATGTAGATAATAAAGATGTATACGTGGAAATAGCATCTTTGTCTTATGGTGTTCCGTATGAAGAGTGCTTAGAACATAGACCGGACGGAACTACAAATCCAGAGGGTAAAGCCAGAAGAGGAAGTGCTAAAAAGATTGTTCTTGGTATATTGTACGGCAGACAGGTGGCATCTATTGCACAGCAATTGGGAGTATCTACTAAGGAAGCTCAAGCAATATATGATAAAGTATTGGATAGTTTCCCGGAATTGGCACAATTTATTCAGGATGCTCAGGAACAGGCACGAAAATATGGTTATGTCTCTACCATATGGGGAAGACGAAGACAGTTACCAGATATGCAACTTCCTTTATATGAATTTACGTACACTGATGGAGTTCCTATGGACTTTGACCCATTGGCAGATGATGATGTTGAAATAAGTACAGAAGTTCCGCTAAAACTATGTGAACAGTGGACTAACGACCTTCTTAACTGTAAGTATTATAAGAATAAACTTGCGTTGCTGGATAAAATACGTGCACAAGGTATTTCTATTAAAGATAATACTATGAAAGTTACAGACGCAGAACGTCAGTGTGTTAATTCCATTGTACAGGGCAGTTCCGCGGATTTAACTAAGTTGGCAATGATTGAGTTATATAATAATTCGGAATTAAGAGAATTGGGTTTCAAGATGTTAATTCCTGTACACGATGAAATTATTGCCGAGTGTCCTGTGGAAAATTCCGCTAGATGTGCTGAGCTGATGTCCGAATGTATGAAACACGCCGGAAAAGATTTATGTGTGCCGCTGAAGTGTGATGTAGAGGCATTCTATCATTGGTATGGTGAGTCTTTGGACCCCGTGACACTACAACCTTTAGGAAATTAAGACAGGAGGTATATATCATGTCTTTAGATTTGTATTTTGCGGGTTCCCAAAATCAACTTGCAGAAGAATATATGATGAATAATGGTTGCAACCGTTTATTATCTTATTATAATGATAAATCCATAATCACTAAGTGGTTAGAGTTTAAAAAACAGCATCCAAATTGTACTAATAAATTATTTATTGATTGTGGTGCGTACACGGCATTTACTCAAGATGTTGTCATCGATATTGATACATACGTTAATTATATTAATGAGATAATTGATTATGTGGATATTGTGGCAAGTTTAGATGTGATTGGCGGCAAAGGAGATGCCGACACCGACAAGAAAACATATGAAAATTATTTGTATCTTAAGCAACATATAAAAAATCCTCATAAACTTCTTCCCACATACCATCAGGGGGATAAATTTGAATATTTGGAAAAGTATTTAAATGACCCAGATATTGATTATATGGCATTAGGAGGATTAGTAGGTGCCAATAAGAATGTACTCACTAACTTTTTCAAAAGTTGTTACACCATAATCAATAAGATACGACCCGATATGTGTATACACGCATTTGGTATGACATCCAAACCTCTTCTTAGAAGTTTTCCATTTACAAGTGCAGATTCTACTGGATGGATAATGACCGCCGCTAATGGTTGTATTATGACACCTTGGGGAGTTATCAATGTAAGCGAAAAAACTAAGGGTGATAGTGATAGTTATTTTAATTTTGACCCAGAAACACAAAATAAGGTGAAGGAGTATGTTGTCCAACACGGTTTTACTATGCCGGATTGTTGTTCCGACTATAAGGTAAGAACACTTTTAAATATTATATATCTTAAAGAATTTTCGGACAATCACAAACCTACTTTAAAACCTTTTGCAAAACCTTTATTTTAAATAAGGAGGATTTTAGTATGTGTACAATATGTGGCGGCACGGCGCTAAATGAAAAGTTTCTTTCCGTATTTACAGAGTCTTTAGATAGAGGAAGAGATTATAGTAATGTATTTTATCGGAATGGTTCGTGGATTTGTAATCATCGTGCCGTACCTACTACGGAAATAGAAAATGCGGAATTCAACCAACCCTTCGGAACCGATTATAAAATAGTACACAACGGAACTGTTAGTAATGATAAGGAGCTGGGAAACCCTGAGGGTATGATAGATAGTTACATATTTAGTAAGGTGTTGGATTTTACTAATTTAACTACTCTTAGGGATAGTTTGTCCAAAATAATTGGTTCTTACGCCTTGGGTATCATGAAACCCGACGGAAATTTTTATTTAGCGTGTAACTACAAACCTGTGTTTTATTGTTACGATGAAAATAATGATTTCTATTTCAGTTCTTATGAACATCATTTGAAGGATTTTTCTAATGTAAAGAGATTAGCACCCTACACGGTTATGGATTCTGAAACGGGTGATACATTACCTTTACCCCGTGAGATATTTGACCGTGCTGTTGTTATTGCCAGCGCAGGTTTGGACAGCACTGCTGTTGCAGCATATGCCTGTGCCACTCATAAGGAAGTAACATTACTTCATTATAATTACGGTTGTTTGGCGGAGACTCCAGAATTGTTAAGAATTAAGAAGATACAGGAGTCTCTGAATAAGACATATGGCAACTGTTCTCTCTACGTTATGGACTTAGACCTGCATTTTATGGCTCATGCCAGCACTATTATGGATGGTAAAGAGAATATTGCGGAAGGTATTTCCGGTAGCGAATATGCACATGAATGGGTACCTGCCAGAAACCTTATAATGATGTCTATGGCAGTGGGATTTGCCGAAGCTAATAACTTTAGTTATATCTATTTAGGTACCAACCTCGAGGAAGGTGGAAGTTATCCTGATAATGAGCAGCAGTTTATACAGGACTTTAATAGTTGTCTATATGGTGCTGTTCAGAATGGTAAATATGTTGAAATTAGGACCCCTGTTGGAAATCTTATGAAACACGAGATAGTTCCATTTGGTTTGAAGTATAAGGCACCTTTTGAACACACTTGGTCGTGTTACCGTAATGGGGACAAGGCTTGTGGGCACTGTGGTCCTTGCTTTATGAGAAGGACAGCATTTCAACGTAATGGAATGGTTGACCCAATCGAATATGAGGAATAAATTGAAGGAGTTTTTACCTATGAGTAGAATTTGTGTCACACGACATATTGAATTTGAAGCTGCACATATGTTAACAGGGTATAATGGACCTTGTGGAAGTTTACATGGTCACTCTTACAAGCTGGAAGTTACTATTACTTGTCCGGAGTCTATCAGAACTCAAAATGATTTTGGTTTTGTTACGGACTTTAAGAACCTTAATAAAATTCTTAAAGAAAATGTTCCAGACCATTATTTTATGTATAATAAAAATGCCACAGAGGGTTCTGTAGAACTCACTATTGCCAATTTATTAAAGGCTAATGGTTTGAATACTTGGGAGTTTGACGGTTATCCTTCCGCCGAAAATATGGCACGTGAGTTAGCGCTTAATTTTCAGAAAATTTTGGACGACACTTATTCATCTATGCAGATGAAAGTAACTGAGCTTAAACTTTGGGAAACTACTGATTCTCATGCTACCTGGACTTTAAATAGTGATTAAACATTTTGGAGGGTTGACAAATGAAGATAGTAGAGATTTTTAGTTCTATAGACGGAGAAGGAATAAGAACAGGACAATTATGTACGTTTATTCGCACATTTGGTTGTAACTGCCGTTGTTCCTATTGTGATTCTATGTATGCTCTAGAAGGAACGGATTATACGGAGATGTCTATACCCGAAATTGTGGAACAGTGCATACAACTCAAGAATAAATGTATAACACTTACAGGTGGTGAACCCCTTATACATAATGGGGTTTACGAACTTCTTGAGGAACTTATCAGAGAGGGTTTTGATGTAAATGTTGAAACTAATGGTACGATAGACATCAGTAAATTCTTTATGGATTCTAATACAGGTTCGTTGTTCTTTACAGTGGATTATAAAACGCCCTACAGTAAAGAAGAGTCTAAGATGTGTATGGATAACTTCTATAAGAATGTGGGTTCTTGTGATGTGGTCAAGTTTGTGTGTGGAAGTAAAGAGGACCTTAACAGAATGTTGGAAGTTGTGACGGAAATGGAAAAACGTCTTTATATAATGCCACATATCTTTGTTAGCCCTGTATTTGGCGCTATAGAAGCACATGAACTTGTAGACTTTATCAAAGAACATAATTTACAGAGTGTTAGAGTGCAGCTCCAGTTGCATAAATATATTTGGGACCCAACTTTAAAGGGTGTTTAATTGAAAGGAGTGTTTACTTTGGAAACAAAACCTAAAAAGAAGAAGATTAACAAGAAGTTAATCGAAAAGAGTGTTAAAAATCTTATAATAGCACTTGGAGATGACCCAGAGCGTGAAGGTCTTAAAGGAACTCCAGACCGTGTAGCTCGTATGTACGAAGAAGTATTTGAAGGAATGCTTTATACTAATGAAGAAATTGCTAAGATGTTTGACAAATGCTTTGAAGACACTACTACTGGAGACCTTGTTATTGTTGGAGATATTCCAATATTTAGTTATTGCGAACATCATTTAGCTCTTATGTATGATATGACTGTGGATGTGGGTTATATACCTAAGGGCAAGGTAATAGGACTTTCTAAAATTGCCCGTATTGCAGACATGGCCGGAAAACGTTTACAGCTTCAGGAACGTATTGGCAGTGATATACTTGAAATTCTTAAAATTGTATTAGAAACCGATGATATTGCTGTTCGTATTTCAGGTAGACATAGCTGTATGACGGCACGAGGTATTAAAAAACCCAGCATTACAACTACGTGTGCACTTAGCGGCGAATTTAAGACTAATTCAGATTTAAGACAGGAATTTTATTCCAACATAGCTAAAAACAAGTAATCACCTTAGGAGGAAATAAAGATGAAACTTACCGTAAAAACAGAAACTTTAAAACAGATGGTAACAAAGGCAGCTAAGGCTTCTATAAACAATAAAATGATTCCTTTAACTGGACTCATGAATATTGCTTTAGAGAACGGTAAACTTAGTTTAACAACTTCGGACGCTGTACATTTTCTTACAGTAACAGAGCCTGATATTACAGGTGATAATTTCGCTGTAGTTGTATTAACTGAATTATTTAGTAAACTCGTATCTAAAACAACTTCAGACAATGTTACACTTGATTTCACAAATAATGTACTTACTTTCACTGGTAACGGAACTTATAAGATAGACCTACCCTTAAATGAGGAGGGTGAGCTTATTAAGTACCCAACAATTCCGACACCTACAGAAGATGTAGTAACTGGAATCCTAAAACTTTCCACTGTTAAGAGTGTTATACTTGCAAATAAACCTTCACTTGCTATTACACTGGAGGCTCCTTATTTAACAGGTTATTTCTGTAATAAAGATACTATTGTATCCGCGGATAGCTTTAATATTTGTATTAACAAAGTTACTACATTCCCAGAACAAGTGCTTATAGCACCTATTGTGTTTGATTTACTTAGTATGGCAGACAGTGAGGATATTAATTACTCGTTTACGGAATCCACTATCGTATTTACCACACCTAAGATGACACTTGTTGCCAAGAATATGACGGGTAAGGACGAGTACCCTATTGACGCTGTATCAGAGTATATGAAAAGTGAATTTCGTTCTAACTGCACACTTTCTAAGACAGCACTTCTTAATGTATTGGATAGACTTTCATTGTTTATTTCGGACTTTGATGTTGACGGTGTGTATATGAACTTTACTAAGGACGGTGTCCGTGTAACTTCTAATAAGGGTTCCGCAAACGAGCTTATTCCATATCAGGGTAGCAATAACTTTGCACCGTTTACTTGTCTAGCAGGTGTAGAGGCTCTTAAAAAGCAGGTTTCGGCAAGAACCGGCGAACTTGTAAATATTTATTACGGTGTTCCGGAAGTGCTCAAGTTGGTTGATAATAATGTTATTCAGGTTGTAGCACTTTTGGATGATACTAACGATGACGAAACTTCTACTACATATACAGACGAGGAAATTGAGGAGAATATATGAGCAGACGTCCATTAATTAACATTGGACGGCTTATAGATGAATCTGTTGGAAAGGAAGTTCCTGTTGAACTTTCTTTCCAGGCAGATTTGAAAATGTGTATCGAGAAGTTAGGCACAAAAACAGGTAAGCCGTCCCCTTGTTATAAACCGTCTTCTTTACATTGTATACGTAATATGTATTATCAATGTGTAGAAGCTGATGTTGACAGTCCTTCCGAAAGTGCCGATTCTGTGGGTATTGGAGAGTCTGGAACGGATAGACACTTACGTATTCAGAATTATATCTGCCATATGAAAGATTATGATATAGATTGCGAGTATGTGAATGTAGCAGATTATATTAAGGAGCATAACATACCCGATTTGGAAGTAATGTCTCAAGAGCAGTTTGAAACTAAATTGTTTAGTCCTAAATACAACCTAAGATTTTTAGCAGATGGAATTATAAAATATCACGGTAAATATTATATCTTGGAAATTAAAACAGAGTCCAGTTATAAGTGGTTACAGCGTGGTGGTGTTGACCCGTCTCATTACTATCAGGCATATACGTATTCGCTCTGCTTGGGTATTAATCAGGTGTTATTTATTTATGAAAATAGAGACTGTTGTTCGAAAAAGTGTTATCTATTTAGTGTTTCGGACGACAACAGACAATTTATTGTAGATAGACTTAATACTTGTAACGGTTATGTCGAAAGTAGAATTGTGCCTCCAAAACCTACTGACATTGAAAAGAAGGTTTGTCAGTATTGTGGATATAGAAAAGCTTGTAGAGGTGATAAATAATGCCCGCTAGACCTAATCGAGGAAAAGATTTTGAAAAAGAAATAAAAGCTTGTTTAGAGTTGGTTCCTAATGTGTCTGTGGACAGACTTCCTGACCCGGTAGGAGGTTATTCTGGTATTCGAAATATATGTGATTTCACAGCATTTCACAGCCCGGATAATTTCTTTATAGAGTGCAAGTGTTTGTATGGTAATACACTTAATTATAAGAGTGCTATTAGCAAAAACCAGTGGGACGGAATGTTGGAAAAAAGTCATATATATAGGTGTGTTGCAGGTGTAGTTGTTTGGTATATCGATTACGATGTTACAGCATTTGTATCAATACAACATTTAGTTGAGCACCGGAATAAAGGAAACAAGTCTCTTAATATTGACGATATTGTTGGGGATAATTCTGTTCCACATTTCTTGTTGGACGGCGTTAGGAAGCGCGTAATGTTTAAGTATTTTGGCGATGATTTTATTGCCAAGTTACATAAATTATCTGACAGCATTTGGGCAAAGGAATGAGGTGTTTGTATGGCAAAAATAAATCCAAAAGATTTTAATGATACGAACTCTAAAAAATCTTCCACCGCTGTTACGGATGGTGTGACGAGTATTAATGAATCCGCTGACTATATAGACGAACTCGTAGATACATTAGTTACTTCTTGCTGTTCGGAGTTGGACACTTATATAGACTATGTGAAAACATTACTTGACGATGTTGATACACCTATCAGCGACGTTGAATTAGACGATATTGTTCTAACAATTCCAACACTATTATATTTTACAGGTAATGCTCAAGAATCTATGGGTATAAGAGAAGACATATCTAAGATGGAAGAAACTAATAAATATAATAATACATTTATGTATGCGGAAGGAACAGTTCAAGCAAAACAGGCATTTGCTAAGTTGCAAACACAGAATGAGGCATTAACATCTATGGTATATCAACGAGCTTGTAAGAAGATAAAATTAAGATGTGACTATGCCTTAGAAATATTACAAAGTACAAAGAAAATTCTGTCTCGAAGGTTAGCGGAATTAGAACTATCTAAGAATTCGTTAAATAGAGACAAAAGCAACTAAAACAGAAAACCAGAATACAAAAACCAAAATCAGTAAAGGAGTATTTTATTATGAGTAAGTGCAGATTTATAACTTTGGGTGACGGACAAGTATATACTACAGCAAATGAGCTTGGACATTACTTAGAAACAAGGGGTTTACAGTTTTATTCTGATGATAAGGATTCCAGACACTTTGGTTCCTTATTTAATGTAATCCTTGGTTCTAAATTAAAACAGAATGCTCAGTATTGGGAAAGTTATCCATATACACTGGATGATTATCCCAAACTTGTTGTCAAGGATGAAGACGGTGTTGATGTTGTTAAAAATAAGCATATTGTAGATATTCTCATTAGAAACTTTATGTGTGATAATGCATCTGTAGCACTTATAAATAAGGGTTCAAAATCCAGAGGATTGGATTTATATACAATACGCGCTGTGCGTGCCATTATTGCTTATTTCGGAAGCGCTCATAATATTAAATTATTGGAAGATGACATTGAATTTCTTTGTTACTGTGACGATATACCTCAGTTACAAAGAACTACACGTATAGATACAGTTACAAAGAATCCTCAGAAAAGGTTAATAACTGTCTGATTTTAGTTGTATAAGGAGATGGTTCCAATGACAAAACTCGACGTATTATTTAAGGAATTTAATAAGCAATATAAGGAAGAATTGCTAACAAGGGGTACAGTTATACACCACTGTCAAAGAATACCTTTTAGCAGTCCTCGTGCTAATTATATGTTATATGGCGGCATTCCTCGTGGTAGACTTACGGAGTTTGCAGGTGCCGAAAATGGAGGTAAAACCACTTCCAGCTTGGATATAGTTGCAAATGCTCAAAAGTTATTTCAAAAGGAGTACGACGAAGAGATATCTCGTTTAGAATCTTTGGAAAAACCCAACAAAGCGGAATCCACTAAGTTATTAGAACTTAGGGAAACCGGTCCTAAACAAATACTTTGGGTTGACTGCGAAAATACTTTTGATGATGAGTGGGCTACTACTTTAGGTGTAGATGTGGACAAGTTGATGTTTATGGCCCCACAATCCCAATCAGCAGAACAAATATTCGAAATAGTAATAAATTTAATAGAAACTGGAGAGTTAGGTCTTGTAGTTATAGACAGTTTTGGTTCTATGATGTCCCAGCAGGCATACGACAAGACTATGGAGGATAAGACATACGGTGGTATTGCGTTGGCACTTACACAATTCTCAAAGAAAGCAGAAATGTTTTGTGCTAAAACCAACTGTGCGTTAATTGGTATTAATCAGATACGTGATGATATGAATAGTGCTTATGGAGGCACAACTACAACAGGCGGAAAAGCTTGGAAGCATCATTGTAGTGTTAGACTTTCGTTTAGTAAGGGTGACCATTTTGATGAAAAGTATGCCAAAGTTGCTAAAACTACATATGAAAATCCTTTCGGACATCAGGTGCAGATACGTGTAGAAAAAACTAAGATTTGTAAACCTAACAGAAAACTTGGTTTTTATACGTTGGAATACGAGAACGGTATAAACGCTATGATGGATTATATAGATGTAGCTACTAAAGCTGATATCATTAAACAAGCAGGTGCTTGGTTTACATTTGTTGACCCTGTTACAGGTGAACTTGTTTGTGATGAAGAGGGTTCTCCTTTAAAGGTACAAGGTCAGAAAAACTTACCCGCATTTTTCAAGGAGCATGAAGAACTTTATACTCATATAAAAGAGTATGCCGATAAAATGATATCTGGCGAAGTATAATTGACAACTTTCTCTTTTTGTAAGATTTCTTTCAGACAGTAAAACTCCACATAAAAGTGGAGTTTTACTGTCTTTAATACTTTTAATTATATTGTTCTTCACTTGACTTTCGTTGTAATATGTTGTATAATATACATATAAAAAATCATTGTATATGGAGGTTATCACAGTGGGAGATAAGAGAAAAACAACCGAAGTTGATGAAGATTATTCTTTTGTATCCAATAATAAATTAACTCAATTTGAAAGGGAGTTAGTTATCAACTACTGCGAATATGATAAGGTATGGGTAGCTGAAACCAGTATACCTAAGTTTTGGAGACGTTTTGAGAAAAAGGGTTGGATATGTACAGGTACTCAGTATTATGCTGATGGAACAGTGTGTAGCAAAACTTTTACAAGTGGCAACTCTAAAGGAATTAGTATTACTGACCCAAATAAAACTCGTGTACTTACAGATGAACAGAGGGCTGCCGCCGCCGAACGCTTCAAGACTATGTGGAAGAAAACTAACACGGAAGGTGAAGGTGCTAACGACGATGAATGATATTCCATTAAGCGGGGAGCAGTTAAGAATTGTCAATTCCAAAGACCGTAATATCATAGTAGCGGCAGGTGCCGGTGCTGGTAAAACAAGAGTTCTTACAGAACGAGTAAAACGTCTGTTGAACAGTGGTGCGGACGCTACTGGTATTGTAGTTATTACATTTACTAATTTGGCAGCTGAGGAACTACAGGAGCGGCTTGCTAATACTCCAAATGCTAACAGATGTTTTATTGGCACTATACATTCATTAGCAAATACCTTATTATCTACTAAATATAATTTTAGTATCTATACTCAGGAAATACAGGACGGGTATATGAAGTTCTTAATCAATCATTATGCTAAATACGCAACATATGACGATTACGAAACATTGATGGAAGCTTTTAAACAGATGAGATTTGGTTTGTGTAAGTTTGAAACTATTGTACAAACATTCAAACCAGAGGTGCTTGATGAACTTTACATATTATTAAATTATAATCAGGTTCATGATACATTAGATTACAGAGATTATCCACAAGATGTAGTTACGATGAGTAAGGTTAATAACGTGATTACATTTGACGAATTAATACAGAAATGTTCTGAATACTTTCATAACCACAATACACATATTAATTATTTATTTGTAGACGAGTTGCAGGATGTAGGTTATCTAGAGTATGATTTTCTAAAAGAGTTAGGCGCTGAACATAACTTCTTTATTGGAGACGACTATCAAGCCATATATGGATTTAAAGGTGGAGATGTTAAAATATTTCTTTCGTTACTTCAAGATGCTGGATGGTCTCCTTACTACTTAGTAGAAAATTATAGAAATGGGGCTATAATACTTCAATATGCAAATAGTATTATAAAAAATGCTAAGGATATAATTCCTAAGAAATCCATTTGTAAATCAGGGAAGATAGGTAGCGTTGACATTGCCAATAAATCGGAATTTCCTAAATTTTTATCTGGTTTTACAAATGGCACTTATACTGATTATAAAGATTGGTTCATATTGGTAAGAAACAATTCTGAGCTTACTAAAATAGCTAAGATGTTAGAAGTTCGAAATATACCATATGTGACTTTTAGGAATAGTGAAGTATCAAAGGCGGAGAAGGACAGATTGCTTGGTGCTAATGCTGTAAAAGTGTTGACAATTCATATGTCAAAAGGTTCGGAAAGTAAAAATGTAGTTCTTTACGGAAATTTTATATTAAACCCTACTCCAAAATCTAACTCAGAGGAACTAAAGGTATTTTATGTAGGTATTACTCGTACAGAAGAACAATTATTTATATTTAATGGGAAGTGATACAATGAGTGAATTTTTAACGAACCCTTTATTCTTAGGTGATAAAAAAGAGCCGCCTAAATGTGAAAATCCCAGAGGATATGATAACGGTTGTTTAGATTGTCCTTACCAATATCATTACGATATGGAAGAACATTGTAAAAACTGTAGGTTTGACCCTATGGATATATAAGAAAGAAGGAATTAGTCTATGGTAAACACAGCAAAACTACAAGAGGAATTTGAAACACTTGTAAAAGCAAATATTAAACGAGATGGAATTGATAAACTTTTACAGTATTTGGAAAGTTCGGATTTTTATACATCTCCGGCATCTACTCAATATCATGGTTCTTATGCTGGAGGATTAGTGGAACATTCTATTAATGTGTATTACTGTCTAACAAATTATTTACAGTATTTATATGGTCCTAATTGGGAAAAAGCGTTTTCTTTAGAGACTGTGACAATTGTATCCCTGTTCCACGATTTGTGTAAGATAGGAAGATACAAACCTGGAACAAGGAATGTGAAAGACCCAAAAACAGGTCAGTGGAACACTATACCTACATATTTATACAACGAAAATCATAATCCAATGGGTCATGGTTCAGCATCTGTATTTATAATTCAGCAGTATCTTAAATTAACAGAAGATGAAATCGGTGCTATATATTGGCATATGGGAGCTTTTGATTTGGGTATATATAATAGTGTAAAAGACTTAGGAAATCATATGCAGAAACACACACTTACATTCGCTTTACATATGTCTGATATGGAGGCAACTTATATTGTAGAAAATCCCAACTTCGAACCCGTGGATTACGAACCTACTAATAAAGAAGGATAACTGTATGCAATATACATTTGAAGTGAATAAAATAAGTGCAAATAACCACGAATTCTATGTTGTTAAATCCAAAGTGCTACCTTGTTGTGTGGCACAAGGAGAAACGATAGACGAAGCTGTAAATCTATTTAATGAGGTTGAAGCCGATTGGATAGAGACTGCTAACAATATGGGTATAATTATACCAGGCGAACCTATAACAAAGGAATTATAAAATTAAAATAAAAAACTTTTAAAAATTACTTGACTTTTGAATTAATATGTTGTATAATATAAATGTGGAAATTAAAACGTCCACTTACACATTCTTTCGTATAGGTTTACCACATCGACAACAGTTGGTGTGGTAGATGGACACATCGTATAGTGGTAGTACACAGTGAAGTATACGAAGTATGCGGAACTGGAACATTGGTTCGAATCCAATTGTGTTCACCAGTGCACATCTGAACGGATGTACATAAACTTCTCCTTGATTCTACTTTGCTATGACAAAGTAGACATGATATTACTACATTCTTTCTTATCTTATTTTATTTTTTAACCTTTTTAATAAAGGTTATTTATTGGGAGGATATACCGTAAGTGGTAGCGGGGCAGACTGTAAATCTGCTGCCATTGTGGCTCGGGTGGTTCAACTCCATCTCCTCTCACCAATCTACATCTAATCGGTACCTATCGTAACGGCCAATTCAACAAATTCATAATTCTAGATTTTGAATCGGTTAGCTCTGTAGACCCAATTTTTATATGGCCCGTTGGTCAAGTGGTTAAGACACCACCCTTTCACGGTGGAATCGTGGGTTCAATTCCCGCACGGGTCACCATTGAACATTATACTATATATATTCCTCAGTAGCTCAGTTGGTTAGAGCACACGGCTGTTAACCGTGTGGTCGTCCGTTCGAGTCGGACCTGGGGAGCCAAAATTGCCTCGGTAGCTCAGTTGGTAGTAGCAGAGGACTGAAAATCCTCGTGTCGGTGGTTCAAGTCCGCTCCGAGGCACCATTATAATGGGGTGTTGCGAAGCGGTTAACGCAACGGCCTTTGACGCCGTCATTCGTGGGTTCAAATCCCTCCACCCCAACCAACAGCCACTTCTTATCAATCTCTTTTACCACCTTAAAGACATTCCTAAGTCTTTAAAATCGGATGGCAAGCTGGAAAGACAGCTATTATGCCACAATAGCTCAGTTGGTTAGAGCATCCGGTTCATACCCGGAAGGTCAGTGGTTCGAGTCCACTTTGTGGCACCAGCCGAAAGGCACTAATAACTTTTAGCGAAGGTGTGGGAGAATACAGATAAAGGTTATGTAAATTAATAGATTTCGGTCTTATGATTTAGAGCTTCTTAATTTTTAAATGTATTCTCCTACAATCTCCGGACGTAACTCAGTTTGGTAGAGTGCTTGGTTTGGGACCAAGATGCCGCAGGTTCGAGTCCTGTCGTCCGGACCAGGTGAGTTTATACCAAATACATATTCTCACATCTTTGTGACAAAAATGTGGATGCGGGGTTTCGCCTACCTACAGGCCTACCGGGTACCTTAGTTCAATTGGTCAGAGCACCAGCCTGTCACGCTGGAAGTTGTGGGTTCGAGTCCCATAGGTATCGCCAATATGGTTCCATAGCCAAGAGTTTAAGGCAAGTGGCTGCAACCCACTCATTCGAAGGTTAAAATCCTTCTGGAACCTCCAAAATGCAACATTCGTCTAACGGTTAGGATATCTGCCTTCCAAGCAGAAGGTGGGAGTTTGATTCTCCTATGTTGCTCCATTGGTTTTAGTATGTTGTTTAAGGAGGGTTGTATGACAGTTTCGGAAGCTTTTATGTTGTGGAAAACTAATGAATGTTCCAAAGGTCTTAAATGCATTTATGGAGGGCTTGAAGGTGGCCCTGGTTATTTAGGTTTTGGGGCTTGTACAAATGAAAATCATCCTGATGTTAGATATGGATGTAAATGGTGTGACGATAACTGTTTGGATTATGTAGAAAATTCGGAAAGTTGTATATTTGCAAACTTTCTTGCCAAATATAGAAACAATCCTTCTTATTACAATGAAAAATACAACATAGATTCAAACGACAAGTTTTATTTTGAATGATTATTTAAAATATTAAAATTTATTAGACATAACTTGACATTTGGATATAAATATGTTATAATATATTTGTTGTATAAATATTGCAGGGTAGAGCAGTTTGGTTAGCTCGTCAGCCTCATAAGCTGAAGGTCAGTGGTTCAAATCCATTCCCTGCACCCAATAATGCCGCTGTGGTGGAATAGGCAGACACAAGGGACTTTGATGTTTGTACGCA
>Ga0247611_10002353_pt1 | contig 30683 bp, 27 predicted proteins | sample 177DNAGHGhighgp2_FD_192422 | JGI IMG/M metagenome (GOLD analysis project Ga0247611, IMG submission 192422) | Sheep rumen microbial communities from Palmerston North, Manawatu-Wanganui, New Zealand - 1770 DNA GHGhigh gp2 | ecosystem: Host-associated > Mammals > Digestive system > Stomach > Rumen... | reverse complement strand
GAGCAACTCAACTCCAAAATCAAGGCCTTCCGAAAGTCCCTGCGTGGTGTCCAGGATCTCAAATTCTTTTTCTTCCGCCTGTCAAAAATCTACGCCTAAACACAGGGGTTTGCAGCTGAACCGAAATTGTGGCAATTTAGCCGTGCGGGGAGGTGCGCAGCCCCGGCGGCATCGGGCGGTTAGTCGAAGTCGCTGCCGCCGTGCACCTCGCCACTGCTGATGAGGTTCTCGTTGCTGCCTGTGGGGAGCAGCTCGGTGCCGCTGGCCTGGAAGCCACGCTCCACGCGGGCTGCAAGCACTTCAACCATAGGAGCAAGGTACTCCTTTGAACTTTGTTTTTGTTTCATCATGTTGTTCGATGTTTTAAAAACTCTGGCGGATACCTGCGCCGAAACCAATAAGCTGAACCGAAGAAGCATATAAAAAAGAAGCGCGGGTATCTAAACTCATCGTCTATCCCGCTCGTGAGGCTCTCGCATGCCCAATCATGTAGGATAAACAATGCCGAAGCCCACGCAGACGTATATACATAAGAACTATGTATTACGCACCCATGGACGGAGGCAATTGCTTTATCGCGACATGATTATAGAATTTGCGAGATTCACGAGCCGCAGATAAAACGTTTCGCTCAACGTCTCTTTTTACTATGTTCTGTCTCCCACCCACTTACCCATCAAGGGCTCGGGAGATTGACACTGCAAAGATACATTTTTTTTTGATATTAGCAGGCTTTTGCTGCTTGGGGCAATAAAAAAGTGGGGCATGCGTTATGAGCCGAAGACAAGAACAAGCATTAAGGAATGAGTGAGGAAAACATGCACGGCGAGGAGCTGGTCTCGCCCGAAATCATGGAGGCCATGGGCATCAGCCGTCCCGCCTTCGAGGAGGTGATGGGCATCATTGGGCGTATGCCCACGGTGCAGGAGCTGAGCACGCTGCTGGCCATGTGGGAGGCCAACGGGCGCCAGCAGAGCCTCTACGGCTGGCTGAAGGGGCAGCACCATGTGGTGGAGAAGCACGAGTACCTCTACACCGGCACCGACACCACGCACAAGGACATCCGCGAGCCCCGCGTGAAGGACTGCATTGCCCTGGCTCACGAGGTGGTGCGTAGCACCCCGGCCGTAGCCGACCCCGACGGGCGGCGCAAGCCTTTTGGACGCAGCGAGCTGCTCTATATGGTGGGCAACGTGAGCACGCAGTTTCTCGACTCGGAGTATGCCCGCCGCTGTCTCCACATCGTGGCGGATCCGGTGAAGATGACCACCGTGGAGGAGGACATAGAGTACCTCGAGCTGATATTGGGCAGCCTGTTCGACGGCGACGTCATCACCTCGCTGCGCCCCATAGGGCAGGGGGGACTGTTTGCGGCGCTGGTGCAGGGCTGCGGGGGCAAGGTGGGCTTCGACATACTCACCTGCCGCGAAATCCGCCTCGACGCGTTCCTTTTCGGCGAGGAGGCGGGCCGGTTCGTCGTGTCGCTGCCCGAACGGCAGGACGACTTTTTCCTGCTCAAGATGGACGAGGCTCGCATCAACTGCTGTTTTCTGGGACATGTGACCAAAGGCCGCCTGCTGGTGGACGACATGGACTATGGCGACATCCGCTCGTGGCAGTCGTGACCGAGGCGCGGCGGACCATGGTCCGCCGCGCTGAGGGGAAAAAGCTGATGGATTAAAAAAAATGTGTATATTTGCATTTTCAATCAATCGTGAACACGCCTTGACGAGGCGGCTATATTAAAAGCATAAAAATGGACATTTTCAAGACATTGACACCCGAAGCCATGGAGACAGCCCTGCAACGGCAGCTGGAGCAGATTACTGCACAGGGGTCGGACGAGGTGGTCAGGCTGCGCAAAGAGTTGGAGAAGACGCCCGACGATGCCGAGTTGTGGTTTGAGTTGGGCATTTCGCTGAACCAGTCGGCACTGCACTACGAAGAGCTGGCTGTGAGGAAGGCTGAGATGCAGTACGACCGTGAGCATGGAGACGAGCCTCAGCCGGGCGACGCGGAGGGGGTGACCATCCGGGTGGACATATCGGCTGTGAGGCCGGTGTATCAGCAGTCGCTGGAGGCTTTCGACAAAGTGCTGGAGCTGAACCCCGACTATTATGGCGTGGCATGCCAGAAGGGGGTGGTGTATGGCAATATGCACGACTTGGAGAATGCCGAGCGCTGCTACCTCCAGGCGTTGGAGGATGACGATGAGGACTTCACGGCGGCGTACTACCTCAGCCAGGTCTATGCCGAGATGGGGAAGACGGAATTGGCCGCGAAGTATCAGCAGATGTCGGACGACCTCAATTCAGCCACGGGGGTGTGAAAGGCCTCCCACCTGCCAGCATCGGATAAGCCGTTCGGCAAATGATAAAACAATACGACATTAATTAAACTATACGACTAACGCAATATGGAACAAAGCAATTCGCTCTCAGTTTTCAGTGCGCGGAAAGAAGAGCGCCTCAATTCCGGCCTGGGCGACCAAATCTCCGTCCGCACCTACAACGCCGTCATGCTGCTCACGCTGATGTGGGGTTTTCTGGTCAATGCGGTGATGGTGCATTACTTCACCCTGCCGATAGTGCGGCTGCTGTCGGGCGTTAGCCCGCTGTGGCTGTTTGTGGGTTATTTCGTGCTGGCCATTGCCGGGGTGGTCATCAGCGCCCGGTCCACCAACCCGTGGATCAGTTTTCTGGGCTATAATCTGCTGGTGCTGCCCATCGGTGTGATGCTGTGCTTGATTTTGCCGGGTGTTCCGGTGGCCATAGTGACGAAGGCGCTGCTGCTCACCGGCATCGTCACCGCCACGATGACCCTCCTGGGTTTGGTGGCTCCCAATGTGTTCATGGGGATGGGGCGCACGCTGTTTATCGCCTTGATAGTGGGCATAGTGGCCGAGTTGGTGGCCACGTTCCTGTTCCACTACACGGGTGCCGCTTTCGACTGGATTTTTGTTATCCTTTTCTCTGCCTATATCGGCTACGACGTTGCCAAGTCGCAGGTGTATCCCAAGACGGTGGACAATGCCGTAGACTGCGCGCTCGACATCTATCTCGACATCATCAACATCTTTATCCGCCTGCTGGCTATCCTCAGCCGCAGGGATTGACAGCCCCGCCGAGCATCCCTTTTTGTCGCCGGATGCGGTTCTTTTTTCTTTATATCAAAAAAAATGTTTATATTTGCATCCTGTGCATCAATGGAAATAATGAATTAATATACTGATAATGAGACCAGACTTTTCAAAAGTAGACTTTCGTGCGACCAACGAAAACAAAGAATCCTTTGTGAAATGGGAGCAGGAGAATAATATCCAAAAGAGTTGGAAGACTCCCGAACAAATCGACGTGAAGCCCGTGTACGGCAAGGCCGATCTGGCCGGGATGGAGCATCTGAACTATGCCGCAGGCATCGTTCCTTATCTGCGCGGCCCTTACAGCACCATGTATGTGATGCGCCCGTGGACCATCCGCCAGTATGCCGGATTCTCGACGGCCGAGGAGTCTAACGCTTTCTATCGCCGCAATATCGCCGCCGGTCAGAAGGGCTTGAGCTGTGCCTTCGACCTGGCCACACACCGTGGCTATGACAGCGACCACGAGCGCGTGGTGGGCGATGTGGGCAAGGCCGGTGTGGCTGTGGACAGCATCCTCGACATGAAGATTCTGTTCGACCAGATTGACCTCGGCAAGATGTCCGTGTCGATGACCATGAACGGAGCTGTGTTGCCCATCCTGGCGTTCTACATCATTGCCGCCGAGGAGCAGGGCGTGCCGCAGGAGCAGCTGCAGGGCACCATCCAGAACGATATCCTGAAGGAGTTCATGGTGCGCAACACCTACATCTATCCCCCGCTGCCTTCGATGAAGATTATTGCCGACATCTTCGAGTATACCTCCAAGCACATGCCCAAGTTCAACAGCATCAGTATCTCGGGCTACCACATGCAGGAGGCTGGCGCCACGGCCGATATCGAGCTGGCCTACACCCTGGCCGACGGACTGGAGTACCTGCGCGCAGGTATCAATGCCGGCATGAGTGTCGACGATTTCGCACCCCGCCTGAGCTTCTTCTGGGGCGTGGGCATGAACCACTTTATGGAAATCGCCAAGATGCGTGCTGCCCGTATGCTCTGGGCCAAGATAGTGAACCAGTTCAACCCCAAGAATCCCAAATCGCTTGCCCTGCGTACGCACTGCCAGACCTCTGGCTGGTCGCTCACAGAGCAGGATCCCTTTAATAATGTGGCTCGCACATGCATCGAGGCCATGGGTGCCGCCCTCGGCCACACGCAGAGTCTGCACACCAACGCCTTGGACGAGGCCATCGCACTGCCGACTGATTTCAGCGCCCGTATTGCCCGCAACACCCAGATCTACCTCCAAGAGGAGACCAACATCTGCCGTGTGGTCGACCCGTGGGCTGGCAGCTACTATGTCGAAACCCTCACCCATGAGATTGCCCACCGTGCATGGGCTCACATCCAGGAGGTGGAGAAACTGGGCGGTATGGCCAAGGCCATTGAGAGCGGAGTGCCCAAGATGCGTATCGAGGAGGCCAGCGCCCGCAAACAGAGCCGCATCGACAGCAATGTGGACACGATTGTGGGTGTCAACAAATACCGCCTCGACCATGAGGATCCCATTGAGACCCTCGAGGTGGACAACACCGCTGTCCGCAAGGCACAGATTGAGCGCCTTGCCAAGCTCCGCGCCGAGCGCAACAACGATGATGTCCAGGCCGCGCTCAATGCCCTCACCGAGTGCGCCAAGACGGGCAAGGGTAACCTGCTTGAGCTCTCTATCGATGCCGCACGCAAGCGCGCCTCGCTGGGTGAGATCAGCTATGCCCTCGAGAAAGTATATGGCCGTTACAAAGCAAAGATTAATCTTATCAGCAACGTGTATAGTTCACAAACCAAGAATAGCGACAGCTTCAAGAAAGCGCAAGCACTGACCGACGAATTTGCCAAGCTCGAAGGCCGCCGTCCCCGCATCATGGTGGCCAAGATGGGACAGGACGGTCACGACCGTGGAGCCAAGGTGGTGGCCACAGGCTATGCCGACCTCGGTTTCGATGTGGATATGGGTCCCCTCTTCCAGACGCCCGCCGAGGCAGCCAAGCAGGCTGTCGAGAACGATGTCCACATCCTTGGCGTCAGCTCACTCGCCGCTGGACATAAGACCCTCGTGCCCCAGGTGATCGAAGAGCTTAAAAAGCTGGGCCGCGAAGACATCATGGTGGTTGTGGGTGGCGTTATTCCCCCGCAGGACTATGACTTCCTGTTCCAGGCGGGTGCTGCCTGTATTTTTGGCCCCGGCACCGTGATCAGCGAGAGTGCCATCAAGATGATGGAACTGCTGCTTGCCTCACGCCAGTAAGACAACCCTCTTAAAGTCTCGCCCCTCAAAGGGCGAGACTTTCTTTTTTTATATAGCAAGCAAACACTCATATCAGCACTTATGTCAAAGCTTATCAAGAAGAAATGGGATATCGCTTTCGTCAAAGGCGGAATCGATGCCCTTTTTGCCGATGGTCCTTTCCAAGTCGATATTGTCAAGAACCCGTATACTGACCGCTGGTTTGCCGACCCCTTCATCCTCGACGTGACCGACGACAAGATTATTGTCCTGGCCGAAGAACTGCACTTTGCCAACCCCAAGGCCTATGGCCGGATAGCCCGGCTGGTGGTGGACAGGGCATCGATGTGCATCGAGAAGTTCGACATAGTGCTCGACACAGGCACCCATCTCAGCTTCCCGAACATATTGCGCGAGAACGGCAAGGTATTCATCTATCCCGAGAATTGCCATGAGGGCAAACTGAACCTTTACGAATATGATGTTCAGCGCGATGTGCCTACCTTTGTGCAGAGCATCTGCGACGATGCTGTGTGGGACGCATCCATCACCGACCTCATGGGCCATCGGCAGCTGTTGGGGAGCTATCAGGATGATTTCCATCTGGATATTTACGACTGGGACGAGCAGGCCAACAAGTTTGTCCGTTCCCACTCGGATCTTTCCACCAAGGCTGACAACCGTCTGGCGGGACAGCCCTTTGCCTATCAAGGCGACATCTACTGCCCCACGCAGGACTGCACCACTACTTATGGCGGCGGTGTGTGCCTGAAGAAAATGGTGCTCGACGAAGGGAAGCTCGCACTCCGCCCAGGCAAGACCCTCTTCCCCCCCAACCGCCGGAAATATGAGGGGATGCACACCCTCAACCAGTATAAGGGGCAGGTGGTTGTAGACCTCAAAAGCTGGCGAAACCCGTTGGTGCACACGCTGTATAAGGCATACCGTTCGGTAGTGAAAAAGAAGTAAGGATGTCCGACCGGGGAGTTGTCTGCCCCGCCGGGAGTCAGAAATACTACACATCATGAAAAAAACAGAGGCCATACCTGAAGTAAAGCGCCATCAGCATATTGTGCTTTGTGGCGACAATATAAATGCTGTCTCCATCCTCCGCAGCCTGGGCGAAGTGGGACTCCGCCCCACGGTGATACTGATAGATGAAGGCCATATCCCCATCGTGTCGAAATGCCGTTATGTGGGTAAGCTCATTGTGACGAATTCCTTCGACGAGAGTCTGAGCGCCCTTCTCCAGATGGCCGACCCCCAGTGTCCCCCGTTTGTCTACACGAGTGATGACAACCACCAAAGCTTGCTGGACCTCCATTATGATGAACTGAAAGAGGGTTTCTATTTCTTCAATGCTGGAGAGCAGGGCCGTGTCACCTACTTCATGGACAAGAACAATATATGTCAGGCGGCCCAGGAATGCGGCTTCACCATAGCCAACAGCGAGGTCCTTGTTCCGGGACAGCTGCCGCAGCACCTGCACTACCCCGTCATAACCAAAACCCTCAACCCCTATGAGGAAGGATGGAAACGCGATGTGGGCATCTATCACGACCCCGAGTCCCTGGCCGAGGCCTATAAGCAGATGGTCAGCAAAAGCCTTCTCGTGCAGGAATATGTCGAGAAAAAGAACGAGCTTTCGATGCAAGGCTTTTCCATCGACGGCGGCCAGATAGTGTACCTCCCCTTCAAACGCCAGTATTTCCGTTTCACGGACAGCGCCTACGGCAGCTATTGCTACTACAGGACATATCAGGACGACGACCTCGACGCCATGATCGTGCGCCTGCTGCGAAAGATTGGTTTCACCGGCAATTTTGAGATTGAGTTCCTCGAAAAGAAAGATGGCAGTCTGGTCTTCCTCGAGATCAACTTCCGCCATGCCCTCTCCAACTATGCCAGCACCGTCGGCGGCATCAACTTGCCATACGAATGGGCTAAAGCCACGCTGCTCCACACCGTGGACGGCCTGCATCCCACGCGCGACTACTTCACTGCCCTCAACGAGCCAAAAGATTTCAACACTTATGTCAAGACGGGCAAAATAAGCCTTTTCAAATGGCTGAAAGACTTCTTTGGGGCGGACAGCTACTACCTTTGGAACAAGCACGACCCCAAGCCCTTCTTCTCCTTTTACCTGGGCAAGTTCAACCGCAAGCGCCACAAGTAGGCAGTCCTGCCGACTGCCATGCGCCAGCCTCCGTGTCGGCCAAGTTTTTTGCCGGTAGCGGAAGGGGAAAGAACAACCCTCATCTCCGGTGCGTCAGACCCCTCTTTACCCCTCATTTCGATAGGGACATTCAACTTATTTTGCAAAATAGTGGAATAAAAATATGCTATGTGAAAAAAAAGTCGTAACTTTGCAAACTCAATACGAACGCGAAGATGAAGCCTATAGTCGATACCGTTGTGCAGTTTAGCGGCTTGAAATCAGGTAAATACGAGTATGATTTTACGCTGGACAGCACCTTCTTTGAAGCCTATCAAAACGACGAGATTAAGGAAGGAACGGTCGATTTTAAGGTCATTTTGGAGAAACGGGAGCGCATGCTGCTCTTCAATTTTTCTTTCAAAGGCAAACTGAAGACCACCTGCGACCGCTGCTTGGGAGAGATGGAAATACCCGTTGAAGGTGACGACACCTTGTGCGTCAAATTCAGCGATACCGAAACCACCGACGATGAGGATGTGGTATTCCTCCCGGAGAACGCCTACAAAATAGACCTGGCCCAATGGATGTACGAGTATGTGGCCGTCAGAATCCCCATGCAGCACGTCCACCCTGAGGGCGAGTGCGACAGCGAGATGCTCAAATATATCTCCGATGAGCGTATTGAGTCAGAGGAATCCCAGCAGGACCAGGCCGAGACCGACCCCCGTTGGGATGCCCTCAAAAGTTTGTTAGAAAAATAAACAAATAAAAATAGTAATAATATGCCACATCCAAAACACAGATTCTCGCAGACTCGCACAGCGAAGCGCAGAACACACGACAGTTTGGAGAAAGCCCAGCTCACCACATGCAGCAATTGCGGCGCTCCAGTAATGTATCACCATGTTTGCCCCGAGTGCGGGTACTACAGAGGCAAATTGGCCATCGAGAAGAACGTCGAGTCCTAAGCTCTACGCCTCTTCTGGCATCCTAAAGCGTGTGCTTTCCTTTCTCAGGAGGCACACGCTTCTTTTTTTTCACCTCCCTTGCCGTGTGGCGCCGTCGCCCATTGGCGTTCTGATGGCAGTGCCGCGGTGCTTTATGATCATCCTGTTGCGCCTACGGCTTGTATGGCGTTGCGGAAGTTCCTCCCCTTTGGAGTGATGGAGAGTGGTTCATAGTTGTTGGAGGATATGCCCGCGGGTGGCCGTTGCGGCGGGTGTGTCTCGTTTGTGCGGAGCCCGGTGGCCGAGAGGGGTTTGTGCTGGGGCAGGGGGGGTGGAAGAAGGCGCTCGGGGCCGTTGTGGGCAATCTTTTTCGCACTTGGGGCAATATTATTGTTCATCCGCCGTTAGTAGAGTGCTTTTTCGGGGTGCGGAACCCCGTTGGAGGTTATTTTCTATTCAGAACAAACAAACACATGCTTTATGCCTAATAAGACCTTTGGAAACGACTACGACCACAATGCAACGCTCCGTTTTTTCAAGAAGTGGTGGAAGCTGCTGCTTTGGGTGTTTATCATCGCCCTGGTGGTGTCGATTGCGGTTTCTTTATTCATCACACCCCGTTTTAAGGCTACAGCCACGCTGTTCCCGACCAATTCCAACCGCCTGAGCAAGGCCGTTATGGATTACCACTACAGCCTTGACTTTATGGACTATGGAATAGAACGCGACTGTGAGTATTGCATCCAGATTCTTTCCTCCGAGTCGATGGAGCGCGATGTGTGCCGCCGGTTCAACCTGTTGGAGCACTACGGCATCAATCCCAACGACCCCCACAAGATGTTCAAGCTCCATGAGCAGTACCGCGGCAACGTGAATGTGAAGCGGACTGAGTACCTCGGGGTGGAGGTGTCGGTGCTGGATGTCGACCCCCAGTGGGCTGCCGATATGGCCAACTTCATAGCTGCCAATTATGACACGGTGTGCCACCGCATCCACCATGCCCGCGCCCAAAACGCCGCCGACTTGGTGCAGGGTGTGTGCGACCGTCTGGGACAGGAGATAAAAGACTTGCAGGACAGCCTGCGCCGCAACCCTCAGTACCAGATGGGTCTCACGCAGCTCATCAATGACAAGTGCCACGAGCTGGCCGACCTCCAGACACGTGCCGCCCAGACGCAAGTGGACGTGAACGAGAATGTGAGCTATAAGTTCCTCCTCGACGAGGCTGTGGCTCCCGACAAGAAAGCCTATCCCAAACGTATAGTCATTGTGGCCCTGGGTTCCTTGGGCTCTGTGGTGATGTGCATTTTGGTTCTTCTCTGCATGGATGCCATCAAGCCAAAAGAGGAGGAGTAAGAATCAGGCACTGCGCGGAAATGGTGTAACAATGAATCTTATGTTTTGAATATCAGGGACTGGTATAAGAAGAATAGGTCGGCTGTAGTGGCCGTCGCGGCAACATTGTTGTTTGCCGTGGCCAACTCCGTGCTTTTGTTGAAGGACTTTTATTACCTCTCGCTCATTCCGTTGGGCGGGCTGGTGCTCCTGCTGTTCGTCACACGCTTTGAGACGGGTCTGCTGAGCATGGCTCTGTTCACCCCCTTTGCCATCAACATCGCCTTGATGCCGAAGATGGAGCTGTCTATGCCGGTCGAGCCGATGATGATACTCTTCACGCTGATGTTCTTTTTCCGCGTGTTGGCGTCGCGCAGCTACGACCTCCGGTTGCTGAAACATCCCGTCTCGATACTCCTCATTGCCTCCATGTTGTGGATGCTTATATCCACCTGCACTTCGCAGCTTCCTTTTGTGTCGTTCAAATACTGGTTGGCACGGCTCTGGTTTGTCGTCCCCTTCTTCTTTGCCGCAGCACAGATCTTCCGCGACAAGAGGCGCATACGTCAGTTCTTCTGGTGCTATGCCATAGGGCTGATAGCTGTCGTCCTCATAGCCACGGCCAAGACCGTAGGCAACTTCAGCGACCTCCAGACGCTCCACCGTGTGATGAAACCCTTCTATAACGACCATACGGCTTACGGGTGTGTGATAGCTCTGTTTCTCCCGGCGGCATTCTATTTCATCTTCAGCCGCAACAGCAAGGGGTGGGGTCGCCTCTTGTCGTTTGCCATAATGGCCCTCTTGGTGGTGGGATTGTTCTTCTCCTATTGCCGCGCGGCATGGCTCAGTGTGCTGGGTGCGATAGGTGTATACGTATTGATTCGGATGGGGATGAAAGTGAAGTGGATGGTGATGCTCTTTGGCCTTATGGTGGGGGTGTTCTTTGTTTATCAAAGCGACGTTCTCTACAAGCTGGGGAAAAACCACCAGGACAGCTCCTACGACCTGGCCGGACAGATTAAGAGTATATCCAACATCTCCACCGATGCCAGCAACCTTGAGCGTCTCAACCGTTGGGCAGCGGCTCTCCGCATGTGGAAGGAGCGTCCGGTTATGGGGTGTGGCCCCGGCACCTACCAGTTCCTTTATGCCAGCTACCAACGTAGCTATCAGCTTTCAACCATCAGCACCAATGCCGGCAACCTGGGCAACGCCCATAGCGAATACATCGGCCCCTTGACCGAGCAGGGGGTGCCGGGTGTGGCCTTGGTGGTGGCGTTGTTCATGACCACTTTTGCTACAGGCGTGCGGGTCTACCGCACTGCCCGCGACAGGCACGTGGCCAATATGGCCTTGGCCTTCACGCTCAGCCTTCTCACCTACTACATCCACGGTGTGTTCAACAATTTCCTTGACACCGATAAGCTCTCCGTACCCTTCTGGGCCTTCACGGCAGTGATTGTGGCCTTGGATGTATATAGCGAAAAGACCGCCCCCACAGTTAGCCAACCCCAGAGCCTCCCCGGCAATAACGTTTAACCCATGTCGTTCAAGAGGAAGGCTATCGCACTGTTTTTCTTGCTTGGCTATGGCTGCGGCACTGCCCATAGTCAGGAACAACCGGGCTCCGAGCAGGCTGCCACTCCACGGGTGTGGGCTGCCAACAATTTTCTTTCCACCATCCAGCTGCCATCCGACGGCTTGCAGCTCTACAATTTCCGAAATGCCAATATCATTGAGTCGATGCTCGATTCCGCCGACCTCCTTATCGAAGAGGCGAAACTGCATCTCGGCAAACCCTATCGCTATGGCGGCAAAGGCCCCAAGGTATTCGACTGTGCGGGCTTCGCACGCTATGTCTACATGAAATTCGGCTTCACCCTCCCGGGCGGCTCTGTGCCGCAATCGCGCTTGGGTCGCAGCATCAACGACCGCAAACAGCTGCAACGTGGCGACCTCGTCTTCTTTCAAGGACGTTCGGGCAAGGGAGGGGTCGGCCACACAGGCATTGTGACCGAGGTCGACACCGCCACAGGTGTTTTCCGCTTCATCCATGCCGCCACCTCCACGGGCGTGATAATCTCCTATTCCACCGAACCCTATTATGCCAAGCGATACCTTGGAGCCCGTCGGCTGCTGGGCGACCGCCAGAAACCCGAGGACCCACTGCCCTCCCGTCGGCGCAAACAATAGAGAGGCACCCCGTCGGGAGTGCCTCTTGTGTTATGTTTTTGTACCTTAAAGAGTGTTCTTTTTAATCGTCATAGAGTCTCAATATAAAGCCCAGCTTGATGGGGTAGACATCCTTCTCCATGTTTTTCATCACAGGCAGGGTGGACATCTGGACGAATACAGAGAAATAGTTGTAGTTCAGCGACAGCCGTGCGTCGAGTTGCAGAGGGTTCATCACCGCTGACACGTTTTCCACATCCGTCATCTTGGCTTGGTTGGTGGTCGACTCCCCCTTGTGTTTCAGGCCCGTGTTGCGGCTGGCGTAGTTCACGCCCGGAATGGCGGCCAGCCCGATGCTGAAGTCGCTCGTCACGTTAGGCTGCCATACGATGGAGATAGGCATCGTCACATACCGTGCCACCATGCGGCTGTTCCACTTGGCGTCCGTGCGGTCCTCTGTCAGGAAATCGCCTGCCACGCCGTCCTCCGGAGGGACAAGGGTCACATAGTGGTCGCTGAAGCGGTAGACATTTGAGCCATAGCCCAGTCCCATTCCAAACTTGAAGTGCCTGGTGCAGAGAGGGTAGTATACCAGCTCCAGCTGATAGGAAGAGAACGTTGTGCCCAGTCCGTAAGGACCGCTGGTAGGATTCAATGCGTTCCAGGGTGTTCTGCCCCAGTTGGTGAAAGCCCATGCAAAGCCGAACTCCCATCCTCCGTCGTGGAAAAACGAGGGCTTTTGGGGAGCCGGTTTCGTGATAGGTCTCACCTCTTCCATCCCCTCGTCAAAGTCTTCAAAGGTGGAATAGCTGTGCAGTTTGCCCGTGCGGATATTGCTCTCCTCGCTTTGAGACCTGAACACCTGATGGGCACTGCAATCCGGCAGCTGAATATTCGAAAAGTCGTAGGATTTCAACTTCAGCACACTTGTCGCGACGGGGCTCTTAATGGAGGCGTTGGAAAAGTCGTTGGTGACGATACTGACGGTAGTGGATCGGATGGAGTCCTCCTCAGTTGTCACAAAGACATTACTGTAGTCGTTGGTCTTGATGCTGAGCAGCAAAAGGGGACTGTTGATTTGCACAAAGGCATTAGAGAAATCGTTGGTCCTGATGGCCAACTGGTTGCCCATGGTCAGGTGCAGCTCCAGCTGCCGTGAGCTGGCAAGCCCCTCAATGGTCAGCACACCATTTGAGAGCAATTTGTAAGTGAATGACTTATGATCTGCAATCTTCTTTGAAGAATTGGCGTAGGTGAGGAAGTTGGCCGTGTCCGGCACCACTTTCAGGTTGCAAAAATCATTCAGAACGATCTCGTTGATAGGACTGACAAACGTGATGCGGTACATGTTGATGGTGTCGTCTTTGCCGTTAGGCTTGATGGACGAGAGGTGCGGGAGCTTCGGTATCAGGCGGTGGGAACCATCTTGCCGTGTTGCCTGATTTTGCACGGAGGCAATGTGTTGTGAGGTGTCTCCTGGGTTGTAGGAAGGTGCACAGTTGGGGGCGGCGTGTGAGGCTAATCCCAGTCCGCATGCCAGCACCATTGCTAATGAAAAATATCTGCTTTTCATAACCGTTTACTTTTATGTTTCACTTACTATTGTTTGATGTCCGATTGTTGATAGGTTAAAGCGATGCCAGCGCAACCCGGGCTTTGCTCTCAGTTTGGAGGGCTTCAGCCCTGAGCCGTGCAGTGAACCCACGACCCAAAGCGCGGAGGCCTTCAATCCCCGATTCAGGTGTGTCGGGGAAAGTCTCTTCCTGCACGATGACGGGTTCGGCGCTGGCCGTCACATAGATTTCATGATGGATAACGACCACAGGCTCTGCCACCGCGGTCGGCTCGGTCTGAGTCATGTCAGTTTGTGGAACAACCTCCTCTGCAGTGTGTTGCGGTGCGGATGTTGTCCCGTTTTCCCTTGCCGGTTCGGAAAGGGTAGGGGAGGGAACGCGCGTTATCGGCTTGGCCACAGCGCTCCTTTTCATTGTGGTCGCGACCGCCTCAGCCTGTGCCGTGGGAGCGGGCGTGACCGTATAAGTGCGAGTCATGCTGGGCTGCGGCAAAGTGACTTCGGCCACCATGGGACTTTCCTCATGGCCCCCAAAGCCGAACAGCCACACCCCGGCCAGCAGTATGCCGGCCGTGCATGCCGCCGCTGCCCACCGCCACAAGACTATGGTGCGGGGCTGCGTCCGCAAGAGGCTCTCCTTGTCGGCATAGACCATCGGCGCAGCCTCCATCTTCAGGCTGGGGCTGTAGAGCGCAAGCTCCTCGGCCAGCGCGGGATGTTGCGCCGCAAAGGCCTCCACCGCTGCCCGTTGCTCTGCGTCCAGCTCGCCCTCGGCATAGCGGTAGAACCACTCTTCGTAATTGTCACTTGTTATTGTCATAGCCTAAAGCAATTAATGTTTTTCTCATCGATACCCGTGCCCGGAAAAGATACACCGTCACTTGGCTTTCCGTCAGGTGCAGAATCTCGCCTATCTCACGGCAGCTGAACCCCTCCACATCCTTCAGCATCAAGGCTGACCGTTGAATCTCCGGCAACTTGGCCGCCGCCTTCTGCAACGCTTCGCGCAAATCGAATGCCACGTCCGGCTCGGCCACCTCCTCACCTCTCAGCGCCTCGGCGTTCTCCTCATGCACCCTTTGGTGGCGGTGCTGACTCATGACCCAGTTGTGGGCCACCGTCAACAAGAAAGGCTTCCCCTTCTCCACACTCACCCTCTCCCGCTGCTCCCACAACGCGGCGAAAGCCTCCTGCACTCCGTCTTTGGCCATCTCGCTGTCGCTGCAGCAGTGCACCGAAAACCGGTACACATCGTCTGCCCATAGCTTCACCGTGTCGTTGTATTCTTTCCGTGTCATTTGCCTAATAAACGCACCAGCGGGCAAAAAACTACAGCCTGTCGGAATTTTTTTTCATCAAAGAGAGTCCGCGCAAGGTGTGGTGGTCGTGCAGTGGGCTGAAAATCACGCGATAATCAAGCTACTCTGTCGGAGTGAAAAAGTTTCACTCAATGGGCTATCATCTGCATGATATCCTCCAAATGAGGTGTGAGGATAATCTCCGTGCGGCGGTTGGCGGCCTTGTTGGCGGCCGAGGTGTTAGGCTTTTTGGGCGCATACTCGCCGTGGCCGGCAGCCTCCACCCGCTGGGGGTTGATGGCGGGTCCCTCTTTCAACAGCAGTTTCACGATGGCCGTGGCCCGCATCACGCTCAAATCCCAGTTGTCCTTCACCGCTGTCGACCCCCTGTAGGCGTCGTTGTCCGTATGCCCTTCCACCATGATGTTCAAGTCGGTGTGCTCCTCCAGCTCCTTGGCCAGCCGTTTGATGGCCTCCACCCCCTTGGCCGACACCGTCCAGCTGCCGGGTGCAAACAGCAGCTTGTCTTCCATCGACACATACACCTTCCCGTTTTTGGTCTCCACCTGTAGCCCCTTGTCGGCAAATCCCACCAAGGCCCGTGCCACCGCGCTCCGCAGGCTTTCCAGCTCCTTCTCTTTTGCTTGCAATGCCTGTGTGGCGTCGGTGGTGTTCTGCTCCAGCTCGCGCTGGCGGCTTTCCAGCTCGCGCTGCTGGGTCAGCAACGACTGCTCCCTGACTTTGAAAGCTTTCTCTTTCTCGTTCAGCTCCCGTGTGCGCTGGTTCAGGAGGTTGTTCACCTTCGACAGGTCCCGGCTTTTGCCGGTCAGCTGTTGCATGTAGTTTTCCACCGTGGTGTCGTAGCGCAGCTGCAAGGCCGCATACGAGCGGTTGATGGAAGCCACTGTGGCCTCACATTCCTGGCGGGCGGCAGTCATGTCGCTCATGGCCACCGTCATGGCCTGCCCTTGACGCACCAGCTCGGCGTTCTCCTCGCGCAACTCTTGCAGCTCCTGTTTCGAAAGGTTCCATCCTTTCATGGCTTGGCTGTATTGCGACTGGAGCGATTCATACTCTCTCATTGATACGCACGAGGCGAACAAGGTGGACGCCATGGCGGCTACGATGGCGGCATGGCGCCATGCCCGGAGCAAAGGGTGATGTGGTTGTCTCATATCTGTCTTTTTGGCGGAGCGGCTCCGCATGTTAGTTCTATTCTTAAATCTCAAAATAGCTTAACGCGCCGATTCGGCAATTATTGTGTACTTTACGGCAGGTTCAGCCCCTTTGTGTCATTTTTCTGTTTTGTGGTATGATTATTTTTTTGTACCTTTGCAAATCATTATACGTTATGTCAAAGTTTGCGGTTTTATATAAGAAGCTGTTCATTTGGCGCTTGCACCATGTGTCGGAACAGAACTATCTGCTCCTGCTCAGTGTGGTTGTGGGTGTGCTGAGCGGCTTGGCAGCCGTGCTGCTCAAAACGGTTGTCCACCTCTCTGGCCGGTTTGTCATGGACATCGGCGGCGCACATTTCGCCACCGGGGGCGGCAACATTCTCATCCTCTTTGCCCCCTTGGTGGGCATCCTGCTCACCGTCCTCTTTGTCCGCTATGTCATCAAAGGCGACATCGGCCATGGCATCCCCAGCGTCCTGCTCTCCATTTCGCGCAAGAAAGGAGCCCTCCCTCCCCGCAATATGTACTCCTCCCTGGTGGCATCCACCCTCACCGTGGCCTTCGGCGGCAGCGTCGGTCTCGAGGCACCCATCGCCTCCACCGGCAGCGCCATCGGGTCGAACGTGGGGCGACTCTTCCACGTAAGCCACCGTGGGGTGAAACTCCTGCTGGGCTGCGGCGCCGCAGGTGCCATCGCCGGCATCTTCAAAGCCCCGCTGGCCGGGGTGCTCTTCACCGTCGAAGTGCTCATGTTTGATATGACCATGACCACCGCAGTCCCCCTGCTCATCTCCGCCCTCTCTGCCTCCACCGTGGCCTACTTCCTCATGGGACAGCAAGTGCAGTTCGTGTTCAAGGTGGCCGAGGACTTCACCCTGAGCCAAATCCCGTTCCTCGTGGTTCTGGGCATCTTCTGCGCCTTTAGCTCCGTCTACTTCCTGCGGTGTACCGACAAGGTGGAGTCTTGGTTTTCGCGCTCCCGCAGCTGGGTGCTGAAATGGCTCACAGGCGGTGTGGCCCTGGGCGTCATGATATTCCTCTTCCCACCTCTCTATGGCGAAGGCTATTGGGCCCTCACCGAGCTGCTCAACGGCAGCAACGACGACGCCCTCTTTGCCAGCAGCGTCTTCAATGCCTTCCGCGACAACGGCTGGGTGGCGCTCGCCATCCTCCTCGTGCTCATCCTGCTCAAACCCGTGGCCACGGCCACCACCATTGGCAGCGGCGGCGTCGGCGGCACCTTCGGCCCCTCGCTGGTGGTAGGCGGCTTGAGCGGCTTTTTCATAGCCTCGCTCGGCAATTTCGTCGGTCTGCCCACCCAGTCCACGGCCAACTTCGCCCTCGTCGGCATGGCCGCCGTCATGACCGGCGTCATGCATGCCCCGTTCATGGGTGTCTTCCTCATAGCCGAAATCACAGGCGGCTATGCCCTCATGGTGCCACTGCTCATCACCGCCACTGTCACCTATATCTGTGTGCAGCCCTTCGAAAAGCACTCCATCTACGCCCGCAAGCTGGCCGATCGCGGCGACCTCCTCACCCACAACAAGGACGCCTCAGCCTGGCAGCTCATGGATTTGAAGAAACTGATTGAAACCAACTTCGCCACCGTGCCCGTCGAGGGTACACTGCGCGACTTGGTGAACGCCATCAAACAGTCCAAACGCAACCTCTTCCCCGTGCTCGACAAAGAGGGCCATTTCCTCGGTCTGATAGTGATGGACGACCTCCGCCACCTTATTTTTGAGACCGAGTTGTACGACAGCGTCACCATCAAGGAGCTGATGATGACCTTCGACGACAAGGATATCATCCATCTCGACGACTCGCCCCTCGAAGTGGTGAAGAAGTTCCAGCTGGGCAACCGCTACAATCTGATAGTGGTCGACCAAGACGGCAAGTACCAGGGGTTCCTCTCGCGGGCCAACACCTTCTCCGCCTACAGGCGGTTCATCTCCGCCTCCTCCGAGGAGTAGCCGCCCCTCCGCCCTTCAGCCCCCGACGGCTCGACACCCCTTTGCAACCACTGCAAACCTCCCGATTCCCGCCCGGTTTTCCCACCGATGCCTCGAGTCCCATGCCGTCCTTGCCCCCCGCTCCTCCCACTCCCAGACCAACGTGTGTGCAGGTCCGTTCTACCTTCGCTATTTGTCCAATCGTTGTTCCCCATATCTCCAACCGTTGTTCCCCATTTCTCCAATCGTTGTTCCCCATTTCTCCAACACTTTGTTTATGTAAGAGCGATAAAGTAATGTAGAAAACTATGTATAGTGTAAAAATGGATTGGATAGGGGATGGGTTTGGAGCTTGCGTGGGGCCGCCCTCCCGCCCTCCCGCAGTGAGGCTAGGCATGGGATGAGGCGGCTGATGCACTACCGGAGGGCTGGCATTCAGGCTATTTGGCATGTCGTTGACTGGATGTGGCAGTTTTTTTGTTGCGATGTCGTGTTTTTTTTGTATCTTTGCTTGATTGTATCATACGGTAGATGTGTACCAATCATTTTATTATCAGTGAAATATAGATAGTGTATAATCAATAAGATGCTCTTAAAAATGAAGAAGTTCTTTGCCTTGATGGCTGTTTTGGCCGTATTAGTCCCCAGTGTGGTCAGCGCACAGGAGGTAGAAACCAAGGATACGCTGCTCCGTGCCAATACCGACACCTTGCTGAAGCATGTGAGGGTGTTGGCCTCGTCGCAGTACGAGGGCCGGATGGCCGGGTCGCAAGCCTATCTGGACGCAGCAAACTATTGCGCCGCAGTGCTCTCCTCCTACGGAGTGAAGCCCTTCCAGGAGGAATGGGGCCAGTATTTCCAAGTGGAGTATAACGAGATTGAGAACTGTAATTTCTACACCTATGTGAACACCTACGACGAGCGTGTGCAGTATGTGCTGGGACGCGATTATGTGTGTTCGAGCATGACGGGACGCGGCTATACGAATGCGCCTGCGGTGTTCTGCGGGTGGGGCATAGACCACCACTCTTTCGACGAATATGCCAAGGTGGATGTGCGCGGCAAGGTGGTGCTCTGCCTGTCGGGTGTGCCGGAGTTCCTGCCAAGCCGTATCACGGAGCCTTACTCCACTATGCGTGGCAAGGCCGAGGTGGCCCGCAAGCATGGGGCTGTGGGACTGGTGTGTATCAATATGTCGGAGACTTGCCGTCCGTATGAGGTTCAGCATCAGGCTTGGTGTGGCGAGGGTTCGCATCAGATGACTTATCCGGTGGTGCAGCCCACGCGCGACATGGGCGCCGCCCTGCTGGCCGACGAGCAGATGACGCTCGACTCGGTGGTGGGAGTGCTGCAGGAGAAGATGGTACCGCAGTCGTTCCATCTACGCAAGAGCTTTGAAATCAATATTAACGCCAAGTATCACCCCAATGCCACTACGGCCAATGTAGTGGGCGTGCTGCCCGGCCATGACCCCAAGCTCCGGAACGAGTATATCGTGGTGGGTGCGCACCTCGACCATGTTGGCATACAGGGCAACACCTGCCTGTTCCCCGGTGCCAACCAGAATGCCACGGGTGTGGCAGCTGTGATGGAGGTGGCAAGGCTGTTGACAGAGAATGCCCCGAAGGATATAGAGTATAACAAGCGCTCGATTGTGTTCGTGCTGTTTTCGGGTGGCGAGTTGCAGAATCTGGGTTCGAGTGTGTTTGTGTCGAATTTCCCGAAACTGCGCAATGTGGAGTGCTATATCGGCGCTGAGGCCATCGGACAGGGCGACAGTGTGCAGGTGTTGGGCAACAAGCGCTTCCCCCAGCTGTGGGAGATTGCCTCGCGCAACGATTCGATTTCGACCAAGAGCCTGGTGAAGGGCTACAAGACTATGCCCCGTGGCGATGCGGCCCCGTTTGCACAGGTAGGCATCCCCTCGCTGGTGTTTACCGGTTTTATGGGCAACCTAAATGATCATGTGCCGAGCGATATATCGGAGAATGTGGACAGGGAACTTATGACTAAGAATGCCAGCCTGATGGCAGAGGTGATATATGAGCTTTCGTTGGGCGACTATCAGGGGCGTTCGCAGCGTTCCAGACGTTTCCAGTTTGACGAATAGGCATCGCCGAGCGGTGTTGGCATGGGTCTGCTTTATATCTTGAAAAATATTAATAACTAACACTTTAAATTACTCAACGTGTTCGCACTGTTTAAAAAAGAGCTATCCAGTTTTTTCTCGTCGTTGACGGGGTATCTGACCATTGTGGTGTTTTTGGTGCTTACGGGTCTGATGCTCTGGGTTTTCAAGTCGGATTTTAATATTCTCGACTATGGGTATGCCGGTATGGATGGGCTGTTTATCATAGGCCCGTTCTTGTATCTGTTTCTCATCCCGGCCATTACGATGCGTATGTTTGCCGAGGAGAAGCGCAATGGCACCATGGAGCTGCTGCTGACCAAGCCTGTTGGTGAGATGACGCTGATATGGGCAAAGTTTTTTGCCGGGGTGGTGCTTGTAGCCATCTCGTTGCTGCCCACGCTGGTGGGGTATTTCAGTGTGGTGGCTTTGGGCGACCCTGTGGGGAATATTGACTCGGGCAGTGTGGCGGGTTCGTATCTGGGCTTGCTGTTGCTGGGGGCTGCGTTTGTGGCCATCGGCATTTTTGCCAGTTCGCTCACAAGCAATCAGATCGTGGCCTTTATTTTGGCTGCGCTGATGAGCGCCTTTATGCATCTGGGTTTTGAGTCGATTTGCCGCATGGGATTCCTTGGCGGGGCCGAACTTGTGGTGCGCCAGTTGGGAATGAGCTATCATTATGATTCGATCAGCCGTGGGGTTGTAGACAGCCGTGATGTGGTGTATTTTGTCAGTGTGACAGCCCTCTTTATGATGGCCACCCGCATCGTGTTGCAGAGCCGGAAGTGGCACGGTTGGAGGAATAAGAAGGATTTGCGTAGGGGCCATTGGATTGAGTTGACGGCCGGTGTGTTGATTGTGGTGTTTGTGAATGTGATAGGCTACTATGTGTTCGGACGGCTGGATTTGACATCGGAGCGCCGTTATACGCTTTCGAAGTCGACCAAGGCGATGTTGAAAAATGTCGACGAGCCGCTGCTGTACCGAGTGTATCTGGAAGGTGAGCTGCCTTCTGATTTCAAGCGGCTGCAGAACGAGACGAAGGAGATGCTGAACCAGTTCAGAGCATATAACAAGAATATCCAGTATGAGTTTGTGGATCCGAACAGTTTTGAGGACCCCAAGGAGCGTCAGGTGTTCTATCAGAAGCTTGCCCAAAAAGGTATTCAGCCCACGCAGATACAGGTGAACACGGCTACGGGCTATTCGCAGCAGGTACTGATACCGGCAGCCGACGTGATATATAAAGGTCAGGAGACCTCTATCCAGCTGTTGCAGAGTCAGAAGTATGTGGATCAGGTGCAGTTGCTTAACAACTCTATCCAAAGCTTGGAGTATGTGCTGAGCAATGGCATCAGGGCTTTGTCGCGCGGACAGCGTGCCACCGTGGCTTTTCTGCGCGGACATGGAGAACTGGAGTTGCCCAATCTCTCGGACATGATTGGGTCGCTGTGGGAGTACTATACGCTCGATACCGCACGCATCGACGGCAATATCAATTCGCTCACGGCTCGCACCAAGAACCCCGGTGACTCGGTGTATCGGTTCCGCAACAAATATGATTTGATTATTATTGCCAAGCCCACCAAACCGTTCAGTGACCAGGATTTGTATATCCTCGACCAGTATGTGATGTATGGCGGTCGGCTGCTGTGGCTTGTGGATGCGCTGGATGCCGACATGGATAGTCTCGAGAATGCGGGACAGGCCGTGGCCACACGGCTCCCGCTGAACGTGGATGAGATGTTGTTCACCTATGGTGTCCGTGTCAATCCCGACCTGGTCATGGATATTCGCTGCCGTCCTGTGCCGATGAAAGTGGGCATGGTGGGCGAGCAGGCTCAGATCCAGTTCCAACCCTGGATGTATTTCCCGGAGATTGTGCCGCTGTCGCCCCACCCGGTGGTGCGCAACCTCGACCTTATCAAGACCGACTTTGTCAGCAGCATCGACCTCATTGATAACGGGGTGGACAAGACTGTGCTGCTTGCCACCTCCGAATTTTCGCGGGTGAAGAACGCGCCCGCCATCTACGACTTGAACGAGGCCAAGATTGAACCCGACCGTCGTCTTTTCAACCGGCAGAACATCCCGGTGGCGGTGCTTCTGGAGGGCAGTTTCAAGTCGCTATTCCGTAACAGGCTGACCCCTGATTTTGTGGAAATACCTTCGATGGGGTATCGTGAGGAGAGCGACACCACCCGTATGATAGTTTTCTCCGACGGCGACATTATCAAGAACCGGTTTAACTATAACGACGCCACGGGTTACCCCTTGGGGTACGATTTCTACACCGAAACAATGTATGCCAACAAGGAGCTGTTGCTCAATTGTGTGGACTATCTGGCTGGCGAGGAGGGCTCCATCGCCACCCGCAGCCGCAATATCAAGATTAGAAAACTGAACGTGATGAAAGTGAAGGAGGAAAGGACAAAGTACCAATTGCTCAACACCCTCCTCCCTGTGGGGCTGGTGGTGGTTGCCGGAGTTGTGATAGTTCTGCTCCGCCGCAGACGGTATAAAGCCTGACCGGGCACACCTCTCTTTCATCCCAAAATACTTTTAGTGACTGAGTATAAATAAAAAGACTTCCTAATGAATAAGAAAAAGAATCTCATTATTCTTGCCGCAGTAGTTGTGATCGGACTGGTCGCACTCATTATAGCTAAACAGGGGTCCCGTACCGCCACATTCGAGCAGGACTTCCACATTGAGGATATCGATGCAGTGACGAAAGTCTTCATTGCCGACAAGCAGAACAACCATGTGCTGCTGGAACGTGTGGCCGACACCACAAGCGACACCGCTTGGCTCGTCGATGGCCTTTATCCTGCCAGCCAGCCCATGGTGGACCTCCTGCTGGAGACCCTGCATGAAATGCGCATCCGCCAACAGGTGAACAAGAATGCCGTTCCGCAGACAGTCAAGCTGCTTTCGGCCCGAGCCGTCAAGGTGGAGGTGTATCAGCGTCGGTGGTTCATCAACTGGTTCGGTGGCAAGTTCCGCCTTTTCCCGCACGAGAAACTGACCGCCACCTATTTTGTGGGCCATGAGACACAGGATATGATGGCATGCCACATGTTCCGCAAAGGCGACAAGGTGCCGTATATCATCCATATCCCTGGTTTCAGGGGGTATCTCACACCTCGCTTTGTGGCCGACCCCATGTCGTGGCGTAGCCATGAGATTGTCCATTGGGATGTCCGCCACCTGCAGAGCGTTGAGCTGGAAATCCCCGCTTCGCCCGAAGAGTCATTTGCCGTCCGCCGCGAAGGCGACAGCTTTTTCATGGAGCTTTTGCAGGGACATCAGCGGGTGAATGGTTTCGACACCGCCCGTGTGGCCCAGATGCTTTCATGCTTTGCCAACCTCAATTTCGACGAGTTTGCCAGCCGGGTGCCCAACAGTTATATCGACACCTCCTTCAATGCCGTACCCCGCACCATCTTGCGCATCACCAACACCGAAGGCACCACCCGCGAGGTGAAGACCTACCTCAAATACAACAACCCCGACGATACACTGGCCATGCCGGACACCAGTCTCTACGAAATGTTCGACATCAACCGTCTTTATGCCATCATCGACAACAAGGACAGTGTGCTCATCCAGTATTTCGTATTTGACAATATCCTCCAGCCCGCCTCCTTCTTTATCAACCAAAACATCCGTAAAGAAGACCTCGGAGCTGTGAACCGCTAACCCCACATTTGCCACACTATGAAACCGCTATTCCTCATCACCAACGACGATGGCTACCAGTCGGCCGGGCTTCGTCATCTTGTAAGTGTGGCAAAAGAGATGGGCGATGTTGTTGTGATGGCCCCCGACCGCAACTCTTCCGGGGTTGGCACCTCCATCACCACCGTCCGACCCCTCCGAGTAAAAGAGGTGGGAAACCCCGGGGAAGACCTGTTCGCCTGCGATGGCACCCCCGCCGACTGCGTGAAGATGGCCTTGGAACACTATTGCCCCCGGCGTCCAGACTTGGTTCTGTCGGGCATCAACTTTGGCAGTAATGCCTCCATAAATGCCCTCTACAGCGGCACGATAGGGGCGGTAATCGAAGCCTGCCTCGACGGTTATCCCGCCATAGGTTTCTCTCTCCTCACCCATAGTGTGTCGGCCGACTTCTCCCACTGCGTCCCTTCCATCCGCCAGATTCTTCAGCTCTCCCTCCAGCATCCCCTCTCTGGAGGCACGGGCCTCAACGTCAACATCCCCCATCTGCCGTCCGATGAAATCCGTGGCATCAAGGTCTGTCGCCAGGCGCAGGCCTCATGGGTGGACAGCCTTGAAAAGCGCACCGACCCTATTGGGCGGCCCTATTGGTGGATGACAGGCAAGTTCGTGTGTGACAATCCTCCCGCCGACAGCGATGTGTATGCACTGCGACAAGGCTACGTCTCCCTCGTCCCCATACGGCCCGACTTCACCGACCTCTCGGCCATGCAAAATATTCAATACTACGAACAATGAACAAACTACTCAATAAAGACAGTCTCGCCCTTGGTGTGGTGGCCACGCTGCTCTCCGAGCTGCTCTGTGCCGCCGTGGTGTGGCTGGTCCTGATCATCATCGGCTATCCCGTCGCTGAACATTTGCGTTTTTTCGCCGCTGCATTTGTGCCGCCAGCTCTGCTGTTGCGCTATTATGCCCATCTCAAGACCTTTCCCACCACCCTCAAAGCCGTCATCGTCACTTTCTTCGTCACCGTAGTGCTGTTCATGTGGGCCATGCTTAAATACAAATTCATCACCTTCTAACACCCTTTCCAGTCATGCGGTACTACATCATAGCGGGCGAAGCGTCGGGCGACCTCCATGGGGCAAACCTCATGCGGGCCATCCTGCGGCAAGACCCTCAGGCCCAATTTCGCTTTTGGGGTGGCGATGCCATGGCCCAAGTGGGCGGAACCCCCGTCCGCCATATCCGCGACCTCGCCATCATGGGCTTCGTCGAGGTGGTCAAAAACCTCCGCACCGTCACCGGCAATATTGCCTTCTGCAAACAGGACATCCTCCAGTTCAAGCCCGATGCCATTGTCTATATCGACTATCCCGGTTTCAACCTCCGCATCGCCCGCTTTGCCCACGACCACGGATTCCTCAACATTCACTATATCTCACCCCAGCTCTGGGCATGGAAAAAGGGAAGACTCAAAAGTATGCGACGAGACCTCGACTGCCTTTGCTACATCCTCCCCTTTGAGCAAGACTTCTACGCCCGCAACCATTTTCCCCAGGCTGTCTACGTGGGGCATCCGTTGCTCGACGCCGTCGGCCAATATAAGGCCCAGGCCGTCGCCGACCCCATCCAGGCCTCACCCTCTCGTCCCCTCATAGCCCTCCTGCCTGGCAGCCGCAAGCAGGAGCTCAAGCGCTCCCTGCCGCCCATGCTCCATGTGGCCCGTTGCCACCCCGAGTGCGATTTCATCATTGGTGGCATGACCCTCCTGGGCGACAGTTTCTATTCCCCCTTCATCAGCCAACTGCCCAATGTATCCGTTGTCTACGACCAGACCTATCGTCTCCTCTCCTCCGCCCATGCCGCCCTTGTCTGTTCCGGCACCGCCACCCTCGAGGCCGCACTCTTCAACGTCCCCCAAGTGGTCTGCTATCGTGCCAATGCCATCTCCGCCTCCATCGCCCGTGTACTGATAGGCAATCGTATCAAATACATATCCCTTCCCAACCTCATTGCCGACGCCCCAGTGGTTGTCGAGCTCATCCAGCAAGACTTCACCGCCGACCGTCTGGAACAGGAATTCCGCCGCATCACGGCCGACGACACCTGCCGCCAGGCCATTCTCGACGGCTACGCCCGTGTCCACAACCTCCTCGGCAATGCCGGAGCCTCCGACCGCACAGCCTCCCAAATCATCAAGCTCATCCATCAAAAGTGAAACGTCTCCTCTCCATAGTCTGCCTCCTCCTCCTCGTCTCCACCGTCATGGCCGAACGTGTCAAGGTGCGCCTTTTCTCCAACAACAGCATCGACCTCATCAACATCTCCTTCGACCTCGGCACCTACGACATCTACGGGGCTGACACCCTCCTTATCGAAGCCTCCGTGGGCAACGACAAATCCGTCGAACTCACCCCCCAAGGCCGCCAAGTCCACGTTGCCATTAATGGCTACGACTATGGGACCCACCCCTCGGTCAGTTTCCGCGCCACCGACACCGCCTGCATCCTTTGCCTCAATCCCCGCAACATCAAGCAGCGCACCTATGAGGGAAACCTCACCGCCTCTGTCAACAAGAATGGCAAACTCCTCCTCATCAACGATGTCGAATTTGAGACCTATATAGCCGGAGTCGTCCAGTCCGAAATCTACGGCACCGACCCCGACATCTTCCGGGTGCAAGCCATCATCTCCCGCACCTGGGCTCTGAAAAACATCAACAAGCATCGTTCCGAAGGCTACAACTTCTGCGACCAAGTCCACTGCCAAGCCTATCTCAACCGCTGTGTCCGTCCCGACATCATGCTTGGCACCATCATGAGCAGCGGCATGACCATTGTCGACTCCCTCGGCAACCTTATCGAAACCCCGTTCCATGCCAACAGCGGCGGCCAGACCGCCAATTCCGAAGACGTATGGCGCTCCGCCGTCCCCTACCTCCGCTCAGTCCCCGACACCTTCTCCTACGGCATGCGCCAGAGCGAATGGGTCAAAGTCCTCACCGAGGACAAGTGGCTCCACTACTTCTCCTCCAAACACAAGCTCAACGTAGCCGCCGACAGCATCCGCCATGAGCTACTCAATTTCAGCCAGTCCACACGCAAGGTGCGTCTCTGTGGCGTTCCCCTCACACGTGTGCGGGCCGACTTCCAACTCCGCTCCACCTTCTTCTCCGTCCTTTACGACAGTGCCGCCCACCGCGTCACCCTCTCCGGCCACGGCTTTGGCCACGGTGTGGGCCTCAGCCAGGAAGGCGCCATCCGCATGGTGAGTCTCGGCATCGCCTACGACAGCATCATCCGTCACTACTATACCGGTGCCTCCATCGACTACCATGAGTCACAACCCGCTGGCTATGTCCAAAACTACATCAACCAGATAGCCCGTATCATCGAAGAAGACAAGTCCGCCGCCACCCGCTCCACCTCCAAGAAGGACGACTGGCTGGGCCGGCTCTTCCGCCTTCGCGACCGCGAGGAACGTGAAGAAACCTATACACCCGACGACCAGCTCGACCAAGACTGGCTCTATGATTGGTAAACAATTAGTAATTAACCCTTAATACTTTCAGATATGATTAAACGAATACTCACTTTCTTAATCCTCGGCCTCATGCTTGCAGGTGTTGCCAGTGCCCAGCAGGTGGAATGGAAAACCATCCAGCAGGCCTCCAAAACCGACAGCAAGACCAACGCCAAGCTCTACTTTGTCGACTTCTACACCTCCTGGTGCGGGTGGTGCAAAAAAATGGACCGCGAAACTTTCGCCAACCCTATAGTGGCCAAAATCCTCAATGCCTACTATATCCCCGTCAAATTCGACGCCGAGGGCAGCTCCCAGTTCGCATGGCAAGGCACCCAGTATTCCAACCCCGCCTCCGTTCCCGGCGCCCGTCCCTCCACCCACAGCTTTGCCAAGGCCATTCTCGGCACACAGATGGGCTTCCCCTCCTTTGCCCTTTTCAACTCCGACCAAAGTAAGCTCACCATCATCCAGGGCTATCAGACGGCCGACGACTTCATCGTCATGCTGTGGTATTTCGCCTCCGGCGACAACCGCCGCTACCCCTTCGACAAGTACCAGAAAATCTTCAACAAAGAAATCCGTCCAGTCATGAACCAAAAACTGGGCATTTAATGTTCAACCAAATAACCTTATAAGCCATGGGACTATTCAGTAGAAAAGAAAAGAAACAGACCCTCGACCAGGGCCTCAACAAAACCAAAGAGAGCTTCTTCGCAAAACTCTCCAAAACCATTCTCGGCAAATCCACCGTCGACGATGCCGTCCTCGACAACCTCGAGGAGACACTCATCACCTCAGATGTAGGCGTGGAGACAACCCTCCAAATCATCGAAAAGCTCCAGGAGCGCATCCGTCGCGACAAGTACATCAGCACTTCCGAGCTCAACTCCATCCTCCGGGCCGAGATAGCCACCCTCCTCCGCAAACCTGCCGGCTCCTTCCCCGCCGACTTCGATGCTCCGCTTCCCGCCAAGCCTTATGTGATCCTTGTCGTGGGAGTCAATGGAGTGGGCAAGACCACCACCATCGCCAAACTCGCCTACCAGTACAAACTGGCTGGTCGCAGCGTAGTGCTCGGAGCTGCCGACACTTTCCGTGCCGCCGCCGTCGAGCAGCTGCAGCTCTGGGCCGACCGCGTAGGGGTGCCCATCGTGCAGCAAGGCATGAATGCCGACCCCGCCTCTGTGGCCTACGACACTCTCCAGTCCGCCATCTCGCGCAAAGCCGACGTCGTCATTATCGACACTGCCGGACGCCTCCACAACAAAGTGGGCCTCATGAACGAACTGGGCAAAATCAAGAAAGTGATGCAGAAACTCATGCCCGACGCACCACACGAAGTGCTCCTCGTGCTCGATGCCAGCACTGGTCAGAATGCCGTCGAGCAAGCTAAGCAGTTCACTGCCGCCACCGACGTCAACGCCCTTGCCCTCACCAAGCTGGACGGCACTGCCAAAGGCGGCGTTATCATAGGCATCAGCCACCAGTTCCAAATCCCCGTCCGCTACATCGGACTGGGCGAAAAGATGACCGACCTCCAAATCTTCGACCCCGACGAATTCGTCGACAGCCTTTTCGACAAGCATTAATCCCGCACCAATGCCACACCCCATCATGACCCATCGCCGTTTCACAGTCAACATCATCACCCTCGGGTGCAGCAAAAACACTGTCGACTCCGAAAACCTTGCGGGCCACCTCCGTGCCGCTGGCCACACAGTCCATTTCGACCGTCTCCGCAACGACACCGACATAGTGATTCTCAACACCTGTGGCTTTATCGGTGATGCCAAGCAAGAGTCCATCAACACCCTCCTGGGTCAGTTGCAGGCTGCCGTGCGCTTCAACCAGCGTCACCATGCCGACGGCCGCCGCCGGGTGCTGATAGCGACAGGATGCCTCGTGGAACGCTACCGCGACCAGCTCCAGCCCGAAATGCCCGAAGTGTCGGCATGGTTCGGGGTCCACCAGTGGGACGAGCTGCTGGCCTATATCAGCCACCTTGCCTCCACCTCCGACCAACCGTCGCCCTTTGCCGCTGCACGCGCCCTCTCCACCCCCCGCCACTACGCCTACCTCAAAATATCAGAGGGGTGCGACCGCCATTGCTCCTACTGCGCCATCCCCCTCATCCGTGGCCGCCACGTGTCGCGTCCCATAGAGGAACTGGTCGACGAAGCCCGTCGGCTGGTGTCCGAAGGCGTCAAAGAACTTATCGTCATAGCCCAGGACACCACCTACTACGGCCTCGACCTCTACGGCCGCCGTCGGCTGGGCGACCTCCTCAACCTCCTCGCCACCCAAAGCGGCGCCCAGTGGATTAGGCTCCACTACACCTATCCCGCCTCTTTCCCCCTCGATGCCATCGAAGCCATGCGCCGTCACCCCAACATCTGCAACTATATCGACATCCCCCTCCAGCACATCTCCACCTCCATCCTCCATTCCATGCAGCGCGGAATTGACCGCCAAGGCACCCTCGACCTCCTGCAACACTTCCGTCAGCTCCTGCCCGACGTGGCCATCCGCACCACCCTCATCGTGGGTTATCCCGGCGAGACAGAGGCCGACTTCCAAGAGCTGAAACAGTTCGTGGCCCAAGCCCGCTTCGACCGCATGGGCTGTTTTGCCTACTCCGCCGAGGAGGGCACCCCAGCCGAAGCCCTCGGCGACCCCATCGACGAGGACGAGAAGCAACGCCGAGTCGACGAACTCATGGCCCTCCAACAATCCATTTCGCTGCAAAAGAACGAGGCCCGTGTGGGCAAAGAATACCGCGTGCTGGTGGACCGCCGCGAAGGCGACTACTACGTTGCCCGCACCGAATACGACAGCCCCGACATCGATGACGAGGTCCTCATCCCGGCCGACCGCCGCATCCCCATCGGCTCTTTCCAGCAGGTCGTCATAACCCAAGCCATGGAACACGACCTTATGGCCCGCCTGGTGTAGCGCCAAGCCCGGCAGGCCCACCTTTCCACATTGATTTCAACCCATACGCAGGGCGGTGCAACCCACTCACCGCCCTGCCTTTTATATATCGTTGCCCTCACGCCATGTGGCCCCTCAGCCCCCGTCCCGCCCCGTTTCCATCACTTTGCTTACAGTTCCCCTTCATTTCACTTACAGTTCTCTTACATTTTGTCTATCTCCAACAGATAATATAGAAAGTAAATACAAAGGAAATAGAATATATATAGAAAATAAATGCAGAAGTTGCTGCCCGAACACTGTGATTTGCTGATTTAGGTTGTCACTTTTGTATCCTGCGACTGGATTGGGTTGACGGGTTAATAATTATCGACTGTTTTTTGTTGTCGGCCGCGCGCGGTTGCGGCTGAAAACGGTTTGCTCTGAT
>Ga0247611_10002352_pt1 | contig 30720 bp, 31 predicted proteins | sample 177DNAGHGhighgp2_FD_192422 | JGI IMG/M metagenome (GOLD analysis project Ga0247611, IMG submission 192422) | Sheep rumen microbial communities from Palmerston North, Manawatu-Wanganui, New Zealand - 1770 DNA GHGhigh gp2 | ecosystem: Host-associated > Mammals > Digestive system > Stomach > Rumen... | reverse complement strand
CACCATTGATGTCCCATCGTACGAAGAGTATGCTAAGGTGGTTGCTGGTACTATGGCAAAACACTATGCAGATTTTGATGTTAAACCATTGTTGGTGACTGAACCGGGAACCACAGTGGTTTCCCGTTATATGTCACTTATTACAACGATTACTGGTATTAAGGAAATTGCAGGACGAAACATTGCTATTTGCGATTGTGATATCCATGAAGCAGGCGAAACAGCCATGATGATGAAGGTGCCTTACTCTCATTATGCAGTGGGTAAAGGGGAATCATCAAAGACACCCATTGATGTTACTGGTTTTACATGCCTCGAACAGGATACATTATTTAAAGACTTTCCTAAAGCTTTAAAAGTTGGTGATGTGGTGGAGTTCCGGAATGTGGGTGGTTATTCTGTAGTATATAAACCGCCATTTATCCAGCCTTGTTGTGCTATGGTAGCTATTAAGGAGGATGGATCCGTTGAGGAGATTAAGAGAAAGGAAACATTTGAGGATATATTCCAAACATTCAAATTTTAGATTGGTTTATATGGGACAATTAAGAGATTTGACAGTATTACTGTCTGCCGCAAATTCGCCTTCAATGCCAGGGCAGCTATCTTGTTTTAGGCATAATGGTGAAAGAAATATACGTATTATTGGAGTTGACATGTCGGATGATCCGTCATTGAAATATCTTGTAGATGTCTTTTACCAAATGTCGGCAGCTGATGACCCACGTTATTGTGATATGATTCTTGAGATATGCGAGAAGGAAAAAGTTGATGTGTATTTTCCAAACATATCAGCTGAGTTGAATTCTGTTGTGGCAAGAAAGGAAGAGTTTGAAAAAGTCGGTACACACATAGCGGTGTCAAATCTTGAATCAATAAGCATCGGGAATAATAAACTGAAGACATACGACTTTTTGAAATCAAAGGGAATACCAGTTCCCCAGTATTATGGGGTACATTCTTTACAAGAATTTATTATTGGTTGTAAGATAATGGGGTATCCAGAAAAGCCTGTCTGTATCAAAATGGCAGAGAATAGTGGTAGTAGAGGTGTGCGAATCATAGACGCGAACAAATCACGCTATCAGATTTTTGCTCACGAAAAGCCTAATAGCTTCTATACTTCATATGATGATATGATTTCAATCTTGTCAGAGAGAGAGGTTATCGACGAAATGCTTTTGGTAGAATGTATGCATGATCCAGAGTTTACAGTAGATGCACTCGCACATAATGGTGAAGCATTGTATATCGTTGGTCGTGAAAATGTTGTTAGTTTGATGAGTATAGCACAAGAAAGTATTCTCAAATATGATGAACTGGCGTATAATATATCAAAGCAGGTAATATCCGCACTGAATATGGAGGGAAATGTTGGTTTTGATTTTATGAGGAACGATAAAGGTGAGGCAGTATTAATGGACATTAATCCTCGTCTTACTGCTACCGTATCTATTATTGGTGCCGGCGGGGTTAATTTGCCATATCTTAGGGTGAAACAACTGTTAGGGGAGCCGCTACCAAAACAAGAGCCAGTTTATGGTACTCGATTAAAAAGAAGATACGGTGAGATGTTTACAACGCCTAATGGAGAACTTATTGATTTTTAAATGTATAAGATAATTAAAAGGACATTTGATTTTTTGTCCGCTCTTCTTTTGTTTGTAGTAATAAGCCCATTCTTCTTAATCTTGGCCGTTATTGTAAGGATTAAGATGGGCAGCCCAATCTTCTTTCATCAAGTGCGTACTGGAAAAGGTATGAAGCAGTTTGGAATGACGAAGTTTAGAACGATGACTAATGCAACAGATGAAGAGGGCAATCTCTTACCTGATGAACAACGTCAAACTAAATTCGGGAAATGGCTAAGATCTTCGTCACTGGATGAACTGCCGGAATTGCTGAATATTATAAAAGGACATATGTCAGTTATTGGTCCCAGGCCATTACCTCCTATCTATGATGATTATTATACGGAAGAGGAGAAGAAACGCTTTAAGGTCCATGGAGGTCTTATAACACCTGATTCTATAGATCCTAACCCCGTCATCTCTTGGGACAAGCAGTTGGCTTATGAGGCTGACTATGGTGAGAATGTCTCATTAAAGAAGGATTTCATGATTTTTGTCGGGGTCTTTAGAATTCTTTTTAGAAGAACTGCTACAGACTATGGGGAATATGTAAGGGAACCGCTAAATGTAGAACGTAAAGACCGTAATATATGAAAAAAGTACTAGTAATTGCACCACATCCTGATGATGAAATTTTAGGCTGTGGAGGCACTATGATAAAGCTCATAGAAGCCGGAGATGAGGTTTTTGTGTGTATAGCTACGAAGGGATGTTTGCCTTTGTTTTCAACAGAGAGTGTTGAGAAAGTGAGAAATGAGGCGAAAATATGCCATAATCTTATTGGCGTAAAGAAGTCATTCTTCCTTGATTTCCCGGCGGCAATGATGGAAAAGGTGGAGCGTTATGAAATGAATAGTAGAATACTAGAAGTCATTAAAGAGGTTCAACCGGATATAGTGTTTATCCCTCATTGGGGTGATATGCAAAAAGATCATCAGATGGTTGCGGATGCCTGTATGGTCGCATTACGCCCCAAGTATGAGCCTAAAGTTAAGACTATATATAGTTATGAGACCATGAGTGAAACTGCATGGAATGCGCCTAATGTTCAAAACGAGTTTATACCAAATGTTTTTGTAGATATATCTAACACTTTAAAAAAGAAGATTAAAGCATTGAGCGTTTTTAAGTCACAACTTAGTGAATTCCCTGATGCTCGTTCCTTAGAAGCAGTCGAGGCTCTTGCTAAGTATAGAGGTGCATTAATGCATTTTAAAGCAGCTGAGGCGTTTATGTTAATTCGACAATTATTATAATCTGAATGAATCATAATATACTTATAACTTCTGCAGGCCAGCGAGTGGCACTGGTCCGTGGATTTCAGGAAACTTTAAAACGCTTCTTCCCCGAAGCAAAAGTATTCACAACGGATATGAATCCGAGGCTTGCACCGGCAGCCTATGTGAGTGACGGATGCTTTGAGGTGCTGAGAGTGACAGATCCGAACTACATCCAGCAGATTCTGAAGCTGTGTAAGGATAATGAAATTGGAATGATTATCCCTACCATTGACACAGAACTTTTGGTGTTGGCAGAGAACAAGAAGTTCTTTGATGAGAACAACATATTTGTGAGCGTTTCATCATTGGATTTCATTCGAGTTTGTCGTGATAAGCGCAACACGGGAGAGCTCTTTGAGAAACATGGAATAAGGGTACCAAAGCCCATTGACAAAAAGCATCCAACGTTCCCGTTGTTTGCAAAACCGTATGATGGCTCATTGAGTACCAACTTGCATTATATCAAGAATGCGGAGGAACTGACTACAGAGATTCTGGAGGACCCGAAATTGCTCTTTATGGAGTACATTGACAAAGAAGTATATAAGGAGTATACCGTGGATATGTACTATGGTAAAGACAATAAAGTGAAGTGCATTGTTCCTCGAGAGCGAATCAAGATACGTGCAGGTGAAATCAATAAGGGCATGACTGAGAAAGACCCTCTTACGAATTATCTTTATGATAGATTGGAAACCATTGAAGGCTGTGTTGGTTGCATCTGCATACAGGTGTTCTTGAATCCTCAAACTTGCGATGTGGTAGGTATTGAGATCAATCCTCGCTTTGGTGGCGGTTATCCTCAGACTTATGCGGCCGGAGGGAATTATGCAGAGTACTTAATTAGAGAATATTTCCTGGGAGAAGAGATACAATACAAAGATGATTGGAAGGATCACCTATTAATGTTGAGATACGACGATGCCGTTTTTGTCTGATACAGTTATTTGCTTTGACCTTGACGATACACTCTATAAGGAGATTGACTATCTGAAATCTGCTTATAAAGAGATCGCTGTATCGGTTGGTCATCCAGAGGCTGCTGAGCAAATGCTTGATTGGTATTATGCCAAGGAGAATGCTTTCGCAAAATTGATTGAGACCTATAGGTTATCTGCAACGGTAACTGATTGCCTTAAGATATACAGAAATCATTTTCCGGACATTTCTATGAATGCTGGCGTGAAAGAGTATTTGGTAGGGTTGAAAGAAGATGGAGCAAAACTTGGTTTGATTTCAGATGGAAGGAGCATTACGCAACGAAACAAGATAAAGGCACTTGGCTTGGAAGGGCTCTTTGATGTAGAAATCATTTCTGAAGAGTTTGGGGCGGAAAAACCTGATATAAAGAACTTCCAAGTTGTAATGGATAAGTTTCCCGAATGTCAAAGGTTTATTTATGTAGGAGATAATACAAAAAAAGATTTCATCGCTCCTAACCAACTTGGTTGGAGAACCTATTGTCTTGCAGATGATGGTAGAAACATTCACAGGCAAGAGTTGTCATTAGATGAAGCACAGATGCCTCATCATGTAATTAATACGATAGAAGAAATAATCAAATTATAATATGGCACAAAAAAGAATTTACCTTTGCTTGGCTCACATGAGCGAGGAAGGTTTTGAGCAGAAGTATATTAAAGAAGCATTTGATACGAATTGGGTAGTTCCTCTTGGACCGAATGTGAACGGATTTGAACACGATCTCGAAGACTTCGTCACACAGAGTGGAAATTTTAAAGGTCACACAGAAATCACAGAAAACACAGAAATACCAGCAAAGCGTGTGGTGGCGCTGGCAAGTGGTACTTCAGCTGTGCATTTGGCCTTGATTGCCTGTGGTGTTGGCCCTGGCGATGAGGTGTTGGTACAGAGCTTTACTTTCTGTGCATCCAGTCATCCGATTACCTATCTTGGTGCGACTCCAGTGTTCATTGATTCTGAAAAGGATACTTGGAATATGGATCCAGAATTGCTGGAAGAGGCAATCAAAGACCGTATAGTCAAGACAGGCAAGAAGCCTAAGGCTATTGTGCCGGTGGCATTGTATGGCATGCCTTATCAGATTGATAAGATTATGGAGATTGCCAACAAGTATGATATTCCTGTAGTTGAAGATGCAGCTGAAGGATTTGGCTCTAGATTCAATGGACAGGTGCTTGGCACATTTGGTAAGTATGGTGTACTCTCGTTCAATGGTAACAAAATGATTACGACTTCAGGTGGTGGTGCGCTGATTACTGAAAATGAAGATGAGTGGCGCGAAATCATGATGTATGCTACACAATATCGTGAGAGCTACCCTTACTATCAGCACGAGAAGATTGGCTATAACTATCGTATGAGTAATATCTGTGCAGGTATAGGACGTGGGCAGATGACAGTGGTTAACAACCATATAGCACACCATAAACATGTGCAAAAGATGTATGAGGAGTTGTTGGCTGATGTACAGGGTGTGTATGTTCATTCTCAGCCACCGACGGGAGAGTATGATTCGAACTATTGGCTTTGCACGATAACTATTGATTCTGAGCTCAAGGTGAAAGGGCAGGAAAATGCATATAAAACTATTGTAAAAGGAGCAGTAGGAGGAGCAGCAGGTGTTATTCACGCCGCTACATCGGCCACTACTGACTGCCAGCCAAATGATAATGTAGAGGCTCTTCGAGTGGCACTTGATCATGCGGGAATAGAAGCTCGCCCTGTATGGAAACCAATGCATAAGCAACCTTGTTATAAAGATGAGCCTGCGTATGTAAATGGAGTGTCAGAAGAGATATTTAAGGTTGGTATGTGTCTGCCTGCAGGTCCATACGTGACTGATGAGGATGTTAAGTACATTGTTGCTACGATTAAGGCTGCTATCAGCACGTGACGATAAGTATAATTAACATAACATTCCACGCCTCATGCAAGGCAAATTGATAATTGTAGATGGATACCTTTCCTTGAAGTGTAATCGTTCGAATCTTGGACATAGTCGAGTTTTTGCCTCAAGATTCGGACTCATGCAATAAAAACCTCAGCGAGCGGAGCAGAGCTACGAGGGCTTGCTTCTGGGCAGGAGTACGCGTATCGGCTTTTTTGCCGTTGGCATCGAGACCGCCTTCGTAGCAGATGCCAATGGAATGGACATTGTAGCGGTGGGCATGGGTTCCTACCATTTCCTCAGGACAGTACTGGCGCATATGGTCATCCTTGGTGATTTGACCGTCTTAATTGACTGAACATCCTTCGATATAGCTATGCTTTCGAATAAGAAGAACTATGAGTTTTGATGTGATAATATGTGTAGGATGTAAAGACGTTTTTGTCGTAAAGAAAGTGGTACGACAAATAAGGCGAGGATTTATAGAAGGATGTGATAAAATCTATTTAATTATAAATTCCCGCTTTTTTTCTTTTTATGGAAAAAAGTTTTGCAGTGAAAACAAAGTTATATTGATAAACGAGAATACTATTGTTCATAACCTTGATTTAAAGAAAATGCGCTCATTGGTAGATAGCCATTTCACAAAACCTATGAGAGAGGGGTGGTATTTTCAACAATTCTTAAAAATGGGATTTGCCTTGAGCGAATGTGCTAAAGACTATTATCTGATATGGGATGCAGACACGTTTCCAACAACACCTTTGCAATTCTTTGATGATTATGGAAGTATGCTTCTAACTCAAAAAGAGGAATATCACCGACCATACTTTGAAACGATGAAACGACTTATTGGATTGGGTAAGACTGTCGACTTTTCCTTTATAGCAGAGCATATGCTGGTTAAGACAATCTATATGAGGGAATTGATTCATACAATAGAGAAAAATGAAATAAAAGGAGAATATTGGTTTGAAAAAGTGATAAACGCAATAGAGCCATCTTCCATATTAGGTTTCTCGGAATTTGAGACTTATGGAACATGGGTGAATTGCAATCATAGAGATTCTATATCATATCGTCGCTTACGTACAATGAGAGATGCAGGATGTTTATATGGAAGGGCCATTAAGGAGAAAGAGTTGAAAAAATACGATGGTATAACTGATACGATATCAGTGGAAGCCCGTGATTTTCCTCCTTTCCCACGAAATATCTATCAGTACGCTCAATTCGCATTTCTTTATATGCTTAAACCCTAAAAGATTAGTATGGGCAAATACAATTATGTAATCTTTGGATCAGATTGGGATTTGTATCTACATGCATATTCTGATGTCTTTGAAATGCCAGCTGCCAGATATATTAAACCATTTAAGGGGTATAATCTCCCCTGTGGGACTCTAAAGAAAGTAGCCTTTGATTTTCATTTCAACCCTAAAGCCAACAGATTATTCAGTATTCCATTTAAATCATATTGGAACAAATACTATTTTATCGATGACTTTAAAGAGGATAAACCAATATGCTTTATTTTTTTCAATAATTGGGTAAAGCTGGAAAACGACCTTGTTGATTATTTGAAATATGAATATCCTGGTTCAAAATTCGTTTGGTTTAATCAAGATTTGATAAAAACTCAGAGATATGCTTTTTCCCGAAAGAAATATGATGTAGACAAAATAAAGAGGGAATTTGATTTATGTATGTCATTCGATTATGCTGATTGTCAAAAGTATGACATGGTTTATCATCCATTGGTATATTCATCATCAAATCAGGAAAAGTGCGAACTTGAAAGTGATGTGTACTTTTTGGGACAGGCAAAGACTCGCCTTCATGAAATAATCGAAGTCTATGAAATATTAAAAAGGCAGGGAATAAGATGTTCTTTTTACATAGCTGGCGCTCCAAGAGATCAGAGACAATATTCCAATGAGATTCACTACATAAGGAGAATGGATTACGAAACGAACTTGTATCATATTCGAAGATCCAAATGCCTTCTTGAACTAATGCAAGAATCAGCAGATAATTTTACTATCAGGACTTGCGAAGCCATTGGTTTAGATAAGAAACTAATTACCAATAGCCCGGTGATAACATCTCAACATTTTTATCGAAAAGACTATATAACGAAAATTCAAATGCCGTCTGATTTATGTGATATTGATATTAAAGCCTTTTTGAAGGATATTGATAAAGTAGATTATGGATATAAAGAGCAAATAAGCCCTTCTGAGTTTTTTTCTTTTATAGATAGTCATCTATAATGATTCTATAACCATGGATGATATAAGAATTAATTTCTTTGGAGATTTCAAATGTGATGATACGTCATCTCTTCTTATAGATAACAGATTAAAAAACCTGTTGTCATTGGGAGATATTAACATCGTTAATTTTGAGGCTCCTGTTTTAAGTGGTAAGAGGAAGAAGATTGTGAAGGACGGCCCGGCTATTAATCAAGATGTTCTTGCTCCCAAGTATTTGACAGATTTGTCATTTAATGCCATAAGTTTGGCAAATAATCACGTAATGGATTATGGAGAGGATGGGTTGATAGAAACTATAAAAAATTTTCCTTCAGGCGTGGTTGTGGGAGCGGGGCTTTGGGAAGATGTATATAGACCCTTGATAATTGAAGTTAAGCAAAAGAAAGTCGCGATAATTGCAGTTACTCATCATGAATTTGGTGTTTTGTCGGATGAAATACAACAAAAGAACAGGTATGGGACAGCATGGATGTCACATCCGGCCGTAGATGAAATTATAGTAGATACAAAAAGAGAATGTGATTTTATCTTTATATATGTACATGCTGGATATGAAAACGAATCATATCCGCTTCCAGAGCTAAGAACGTTATATCGTCATTTCATAAACATGGGCGCAGATGGAGTATTTGCTTCACACCCGCATGTTCCACAGCCATGGGAGAATTATAAGAATAAGATAATAGCATATAGCTTAGGTAACTTTTGCTTTGATAATCCTTCTGTTAACAATGATCTGTGGTATTGGAGTTTAGTGATGTCTTTGGAAATAGAAAATGATGGCTCGTTGAAAGTAATACCTCATTTCTGTTATTTTAATTCCCAAGATAGGAGTCTGTCATTGATGGATGATGACAAGACTATCAATAATCATATGAATAAGATTAATGATATTTTTAGTGACGATCAGAAGTATTTGAACGAAATCAACGATTATTGTAAGCGCAATATAGATAAATATATGGCGAACTTTAGCCTCTTTGGATTTCCGAGCCTAAGTTGGAAATCGGTAATAAAGCAATGTATAAAACGTCTATTTAAGCTCGAGAACAACATTGACCATCATGTGTTGAATAATATTAGGTGTGAATCTCATCGTTGGCTGATAGAGAGATACATTCGAGAAAAACGCCAATTAAGATAAATCCTTTTCATGTGGGATGGCGCTGAACTCAAGAAAGATTCTTAAAAATACTTTGATCCTTTATGTCAGGCAGATATTTGTCCTTGCAATAGGTTTGTTTACTACCAGGCTGACATTGCAAGTGCTTGGAGTTTCTGACTTTGGCGTCTATGCGGCAGTAGCGGGTTTTACGACGCTATTGTCTTTGATAACGAATACATTGTCAAACGGTGCACAAAGGTTTTTAACCTACGAGTTAGGCAGAGGAGACAAAGAACAATTAAATAAAGTCTATATTACAAGCATTAATATACAGATTCTAATATCAATTATATTGTTGCTTATAGGCGAAACCTTTGGTACATGGTTCGTTTTTAATCAAATGACACTTCCTACAGAGCGTTTAATGACAGCTTTTTGTGTATTTCAAATTGCACTACTGAATAGTATAGTTTCATTAGTAAATTCCCCCAATGGCGCAGTTATTATTGCACATGAGGAGATGCAGATTATTGCCATTGCTACTATGGTAGAATCAATACTGAGGCTGGTATCAGTAATTGCATTGTTCTTTATATCATGGGATAAATTGATTATCTATGCATTGGCACTATTTGGTATTCAATGTCTTAAGAGACTTATATTTATAAGATATTGTCGGCTACATTATGAAGAGACGAAATATAAATTTATATGGGATAGGGAATTGTTTAAAAGTATGCTTCATATCTCGGGATGGATAGGTCTTTCTTCTCTTGCGGTTACAGGATTTATACAAGGTATAAATATTCTTTTAAATATATTCTTTGGGCCCATTGTTAATGCGGCTTATAGCGTATCGATGCAGGCTTATTCGGGCGTGAGGGCCTTTTGTAGCAATTTCCAGATTGCGTCGAACCCACAAATTGTTAAATTGTATTCCTCTGGTGATCTTTTCAATATGCAAAAGTTGCTTTTCAGAGTATGTAAAATGTCTTTTTTCCTTGTATTTACACTTTCCTTGCCATTCGTCATTAATGCAGAACATGTCATACAGATATGGTTAGGCAAAGTCCCAGAGCACTCTGCCTCTTTCTTAGTCCTTTTATTTATATATGCTTATATTGATGTTTTTGCTTATCCATTGGATGTTGCAGCGCAGGCTACTGGGAAGGTGCGGAATTATTCTATCTTTTTATCTATTGGGGTATTGGGCACATTGCCTATAGCGTATGTCGCCTATACGTTAGGAGCAGTACCCGAATCTATTTATTATATCGCTATTGTATTGTCATGGTGTTGCCTGTTCATAAGGTTGATATTTTTGAAACACCTTATAAGGATAAATCTTATAGATTTTTGCAAAAAGGTCTTGTTCAAAATAATAAAAACAGCTTTGCTGGCTACAATCATTCCATTAATGTGCTTGATATTGTTGGATACGAATAACATGACCGTTATTTTTAGTTTCTTTATCACATATTTGACTGCCATTCCAATAGTGATGAGAGTTGGTTTAGAAAGTGAGGAAAGGCAGTTCGTGATGGCAAGAATTGCTTCAATAAAGCAGAGATTTTATGGGCAGACGAATCATATTCCTTGACAATCTGAAGTTTTGGGCTATATTTCTGGTAATTTTTGGGCATGCGACAGAGGCTTTCTCATACGACCTTAGAGACCAGAACGTTCTGTACAAATTGATATATACATTCCATATGCCATTATTTATGGTCGTTTGTGGATATTTCTTCAGATCATCGCTGGCATTAGATTTTAAGTCGTTCTTTTGCAAAAAGTTCGTTATGCTGATGATACCAGCAATAAGTTGGAGTGTGTTAAGATTCCTATTAGTTGGGGGGAGCAATTATTATAGGCTATGCTTTTATGAATACTGGTTTCTAAGAAGTGCATTTGTATGTTATTTAGTTTGCTACATTTTAATACGGTTAATCAAGAATGAATTGATTGCATATCTTCTTATCATCGCCATATCATTAACATTAAACATGAGATTTCTTGAGTTGAGTCTCAATACGATGTTGCCTAGTTTTGTTTTTGGCATTCTACTATCAAAATCAATTGATAAGATCATAATGTATAGAACTTATATGTTGTTCTTGTCCATAGTATCATTTGTAGGATCTATTTTCCTCAACATGAACTATCCAACGCCGATAGAGGAGGTGAGGACTGTTGGTGATGTCGCTTTCTTTTATGGTTTGAAAAATATAATTGGACTAACAGGGGCCTTGGCTGTTTTTGTGGTTTGCACATGGGTAAACGTAAAAAAAGATGTCATTGCATTTATGGGAGCGTCAACAATATCATTTTATGGAATGAATCATTAGTGTCCCGTTAAAATTGGGACGAGTTAAATATTAATCAAATAGCCCTGGAATGAGGGGACCAGATTGCTCTTTGACATCGTTGAAATTAGTCTTATTGAACAGATCTTGGAGTGGCGTTTTATCCATCAGCGAGACGCTAAGAATTTGCAAGACCTCATAGGTTGAGCGTTCCAGATGCATGTCATGTTGGATGACAGCCACAAGACAGTAGGCAATGATGGCGGCACAAATCTGTATGCGGACTGCATTCTCGGTTGTTCCCCAGAATTTCTTGATTTTGAGGTGTTGCTTCAACCATTTGTGGAAAAGTTCAATCTGCCACCTGTTCTTATATAGGTTGGCCACTTCAAGAGCCGTCAGATGAGTCGCATTTGTCAGGAAAGCGAAATCGCGATTCTGCTCTGCATCATGGTAGCGAACCAGTCTGAGTCGTTCAGGGTACTTCTTGAAAGAAGCATATTCAGTCAGTTGTATCTCTGCATCTGTTAGCACGTTCTGGGGAAGTCTTCGTCTCCATTTCATGCATTTGAACTGTAGATTTCTCTTGGCTCTTACGACGAAGAATGATTCCATCTTATGGATTCTGTAGAGCTCTTTGAAAGCATTGTAACCACGGTCGAAAACGTAGTAGGAACCTTGCTCATAGGGAATCTTATCCATAGCTTTGGAGTCAAACACTGATGCTGTCGTAATGTGGAAGAAAGCTGGTACGGACGTTTCCAAGTCGTATAGGAAGTGTACCTTCACTCCTCCCTTCTTCTTGCGGAATTTTGCCCACCAGAATACAGACAGGCATAATGGTATCGTTGTTGAGTCAAATGCATAGACATTACCCTTCAGCTTGAAGATGTCCACTATCCGCTTTTTGCGAGCCAAGTCCATCATGTAGAAGGCAAAATCCTCGAAAATGTGATAGTCGCGATTCTGATTGGCTGTGGCAAAGGTCGTCTTAGCGATAGGATTCCTACCAAGTCCGAGATGATAGCACTTATACTTGTGAGCCTGCAAGACTGTTATCAGATCACGCAAACTTTCGCGGTTACTAAGTTGTCCAAACATCAAGGCCAACAGTTGGTTCCAGCAGGTGAAGTGCTTGACATAATGGTCGCCGTGATACTTCCTGACATAGTCATTGAACTGACTTCTGTTCAAAAACGAGGTGAGTTGAGAGAATACGTATTTCGAAATGTTCATGCCAGCTAAATCTGTTTTAGCGGCAAAGGTACAAATTCAAATTCGTTTCACTTCAAAACTACTCGTAAAAGACTGTATTTCAATTATTTCAAAGACCGATTAGTCCACTTTTACGGGACAGTAGTGGGAATGAATGTATTGTTCTCAGATCTCATAAAATTCTTTATGAGATACTCTACTATCTATAATTTAAGTATAGATATAAACTATATTTGCTCAATAGTCGTAAGTCTCCTGCAATTATTTATTTTCTATTGGGTTACAATATATATAAAAAAACATAGAGTATTGAATTACCTTTTAATGGGGAACCGATGATTTTATAAGGTAAATGTCAAACAGAATTGTATACATAGATAATCTTAAGTGCTTTGCTATACTTGTTGTAATGATGGGGCACACAACAATGTTTCTGTCATATGAATATCGAGCATGGAACCCTCTATTGGCAATTATTCAGTCATTTCAGATGCCTTTATTTATGGCAATATGTGGGTTTTTCTTTCGGAAAGCGCTTGATATGCCATTTGTTCCCTTTGTCTATAAAAAGTTTGTCGCTTTATTACTTCCCGCTATTTGTTGGAGTTTCATTAAGTTTGCAATGTCTGGGGGAGGCAATTTGGAGAAAACTGTTTTGTATGAGTATTGGTTTTTGAGGAGTGCTTTTGTATGTTACTTGGTATGTTACCTAATGGTTAAGGTTGTCAAATCGGAATGGTTGGCATATCTGCTCATTATTATTGCTTCGATATATCTTGATATGTATTTTGTGAAATTAGACCTAAACTTGATGCTACCAAGTTTCGTGTTTGGTGTCGTGTATTCAGTATATTGTGACGTTATAAAGAGGTATCGAGTGCCTCTATTTTTATTGTCATCTATTGTTTTCTGGTTTTTATTCGTATATTGGTATTATCCTCTTAGGCCATTTGGAAAGGAAGTCATGTCGCAGTTGTATATATATAATTTATTGAGAGTTGTTGTTGGTCTAACTGCATCATTGGCTATTATTTTGATATTCACGTGGCAAAATAGGACAACAAAGATTATAGCTTATATTGGTGCTTCAACTTTGACTTTTTATGTCCTTAACTGTATATTCTCCGACGTACTGAGATATACAAAGAGAATTGCGGGGATAGAGGATCTGTCAATGACTGCAAATTATGGTTTTTCCTTAATTATTGTAGCTGTTCAGATACCCTTGTTTTATGTAATAACTTATATTATTCGTTTGAATAGATGGTCAAGAATTCTCTTGTTAGGGAATCGATGACGATGAGGCATGAAATATATTAATATTATAACAACACTTCCTCACTCTGTATTTAAGTCTCACATTAATCATCAACTAACAGATGGGGCTTATGATATAAGAGAGAACAGCCATGATGATATAGATTGGGATTGTGTTGTAGTTTATCAAAATACGCCTAAGATATTAAATTGTCGATGTAAGGAAGGCAATATGGTCTATTTTTGTGGAGAGCCACCGCTGATGCGACCATGCCCCCATGTATTTACTGAGCAGTTTGATACGGTTGTATTGCCCCATCCTAATGTAAAGCATTCTCATAAAATAACATCTCATGGATTCCTTAACTGGTCTGGGTTTTATACAAATAAGGCCAAGTTAGAGATGAAAAGTTATGCGGAATTAGCATCATTAGAGCCACCGAAGACAAAGTTGGTGTCTCTTGTAATATCAAATAAGACAATGATGCCAGGTCATAATCAAAGATTGAAAATCGTAAAACAATTATTGAAAGACTATCCTAACGTAGTTGATGTCTATGGCAGAGGTATCAATCCGATTGAGAATAAAGCGACAGCATTAGAACCTTACATGTTTCATATTTGTATGGAGAATAGTTTCATCCCGGACTATTGGACTGAAAAGTTTGCTGATCCTATACTGGGACAATGTGTTCCCATCTATTCAGGATGTACAAATATAGATAAATACTTTGGGAAGGAAGGTTTTTATACATTTGACGTAAACGATTATAACTCCTTAAAGGTTATTATTGACAGAATTATTAGCAATCCTATATCAGTATATAAATCCGAGAAGAAACACTTGGAGAAATTGAGACAAACCTTGATGGAAAAGGAGAATTTGATCCCATTCATTTTGAATTATGTCAGCAAGAATACTATCAATAGACCCTATAAAGATTATTGTATAAAGCCGATGGATAGTTTCGCCATATTTCAGATAGACACCTATTTGTTAAAAATAAGAAGGTCTTTATTTAAGTATAAGTTGCTTTACGTATGAAAAATATATTGGTAACTGGGGGAGGCGGTTTTATAGGCTCGAATGTAGCCAATAAACTAGTAGAAAAAGGTTATAGTGTTACAGTGTTGGATTCATTGTCCAAACAGATACATGGTACAGACCCCGAGCAAGAATCACCGCTTTATCTTTCTATTAAGGATAAAGTGAATTTTATTAAGGGCTCAGTTACTTCTCGCGAAGACTGGATGAATGCTCTTGATGGTCAGGATGCAGTGATTCATCTGGCAGCAGAGACTGGTACTGGACAGTCGATGTATGAGATTGAGAAGTATGTAAATACTAATATTGGAGGCACAGCATTGCTTCTTGACATATTGACTAATATAAAGCATCATATTAAGAGAGTGATAGTTGCAGAGTCGAGGGCAATATATGGTGAAGGGAAATATCTTTGTGAATCATGTGGGGAGGTTTATCCCATGGATCGTAGGGATGAAGATATGGCCAATGGAGATTATGAATGTCATTGCCCAAAGTGTGGAAAACCTGTCAAATTGGTATCCACGACAGAAGATTCAGCTATACATCCTTCATCAGTATATGGAATCACCAAGCAGGTTCAAGGTCAACTAGTTCATCTCGTTTGTCCTACTATTGGAGTCGAATCAGTGTCTTTTCGCTACCAAAATGTATATGGGCCAGGACAATCTTTGACTAATCCCTATACAGGTATATTGAGCATTTTCTCTACTCGCATCAAGAACCATCATTCCATAAACATCTTTGAGGATGGAATGGAATCAAGAGATTTTGTCTATATAGACGATGTGGTTGACGCAACGATTAAAGGATTAGAAGTGCCTGAGGCTAAGGGGCATTTTTTTAATATAGGAACAGGAGTTGCAACGGATGTTTTGACAGTAGCAAAGACACTTTGTGAGAAATTCGGCATAAATGTGCCTATTACTCTGAACGGTAACTATCGTTTAGGTGATATACGCCATAACTATGCAGATATTTCAATAGCAAGAGAAATTTTATGTTTTGAGCCACAGTGGAGCTTTAACAAAGGGATTGCCCAATTCTGCAAATGGGTAAATCAACAGGAGATCCAGCAAGACAACTATGAAGCATCTATAGAGGAAATGAGGTTAAGAGGCCTCTATAAGTAATTGAACAGGATGAAACTTGTGTCAGTATTACGTCAGTTTTTACTTGGTTTTTTATTGAATCATTGGCCTAAGGTATTAGTCAATCATTGGTGGAAGCAACGGTTTGGCTATACCATAGATTGGGAGTATCCACGTGATATCAATGAAAAGATCTGGTGGCTCCTCGTTTATTCTGATACAACAGAATGGACAAGGCTTTCAGATAAGATAAAGGTAAGGGGATATGTCAAGAATAAAGGGTTAGAAGAATTGCTTGTGCCACTTTTAGGAAACTGGGATGATGCTTTCAAAATCAATTTTGATAAGATGCCGCAAAAATTTGTTTTAAAGTGCAATCATGATAGCGGATCTACTATTTATATTGATAAAATGAAGTCTTATAATAAAGTCAATATTTGTAAATCATTAAATAGATCTTTGAAAAAAGAATATGGATTAAATGGGGAAATACAGTATAGAGGTATTATTCCTCGTATGGTTATAGCAGAGGAGGCACTTGAAAACGATTATCCACAGATATCTTCTTCCATTATAGATTATAAAGTATGGTGTTTTAATGGAAAGCCTTTTGGGATTTTGACATGCCATAATAGGACAGATAAGTCGCTATGCTTATGCATGTATGACTTAAATTGGAAGGCTCATGCAGAATGGTGTGTGTTCTCTTCACACTATATTAATGGAGGAGATGTTATTCCCCGTCCGGGATGCCTTGATGAAATGTTAAAATCTGCAGCAAAGTTGTCTGAAGGATTTCCAGAAGTACGTGTGGATTTTTATATTTCCAAAGGAAAACTTTATTTGGGCGAAATGACTTTTTCAAGTATGAGAGGTATGATGGGTTACTATACGCCGGATATCTTGAGAATAATGGGAGATAAATGTGATCTGACAAAAACTAAGAGGAAATAAGAAAAATGAAAACTCAAATTGTATATGTCATCAGTAGTAACGAAACAGATGGCTATTTGGAACAAGCTCTGTTGTCGGCATATTCATGTAGAGTGAAGAATCCAAGTGCAAAGATAGTTGCAGTTATGGATAGCCGTACTGATGCAACTGTAAAGGGAAATCGTGCAGCCATTTTAAAGTATATTGATGAGAAGATAGTGGCAGATGTTCCGGCAAAATATAATAAAGTAGAAACATCACGATATATGAAAACGACCCTGCCCAAGCATGTGAAAGGTGACTTCCTATATGTTGATACGGATACGGTTATCATAGATAGCCTAGATGAGATAGATCAGTTTGAAGGAGAATTAGGAGCTGTGTTGGATATTCATGTGCCAGTATCGCAACATGAAAATAATGGTAGAGCAGTAATTCGTAATGCAGCAAGATTTGGCTGGAATTGTAGTGATAGCGTCAATTACTACAATGGTGGATTAATGTATGCAAAAGATTGTGATACAACTCGTCGCTTATATGCTGAATGGAATCGTATCTGGACGGATAATATGGAGCGTGAACGCTTCCATTATGATCAACATCCTCTTGCAATGGCAAATGAGAGACTTGGATACCCTATCAAAGAATTAAATGGGGTGTGGAACTGTCAGATACTCGAATATGGACTACCTTATCTCTGTAATGCTAAAGTTATTCATTATTTTACAAATCATGGTGAATATAAATATAGACCAACCGTTCCTTATGCATTTTATGATAAAGCTATATACAAAGAAATAAGGGATAATGGTGAGGTGACAGACCGAATTAAGACGATGGTAGAAAATGCGAGGAATGCATTTGTTAATCCTACAAGAATAGTTGCAGGACGGGAGCTTGTGTTACTATCTGGCGATATGGCAAATCTTTGTCTTCATTATCCAAAGTTGCTGAAAGTGATGAATTGCCTCGCACATCCTATAGTAAGGCTAAGAATTAATGCTGCTCAATTCAGAAATCGGATTTTGGAACGATGAAGTTATCAATCATTATCCCAGCCTATAATGTTGAGAAGTATCTTGCTCAATGCCTGGACTCATGCCTTACGCAGGATATTTCGTCATCTGAATATGAAATCATTGTGGTGAATGATGGTTCAACAGACGAGACCCAGGCTATAGGTGAGAGGTATTCATCGAAGTATGATAACATCATTGTATTATCTCAGGAAAATCATGGCCAGGGCAGTGCGAGAAACGCTGGTATGAAGATAGCAAAAGGAGATTTTATATGGTTTGTTGATTCTGATGATTGGATCCAGGCAAATTGTCTGTCTTGCATTATTAAAGAGATTAAAGAAAACCGGCTTGATGCATTGAGACTTACTTTTTCTAAATTTGAGGGAGGGATAATTAGATATGAAAATAGACCAGTACTTACAGGAATTGTATCAGGTATTGACAGTTTCCATGATCTGCAATCGTTTAATTGTGTCCCATGGTTGACCATTTTCAAAAGAGATATTTTAAGAGAGCATCAACTAGAATTTCTATCAGATATGTATCACGAAGATACGGAATTCACACCTAGGGCTTATTATTTTATAAAAAGATTAAAGTTTTACGACAGCCCGGTTTATGTATATAGAGTAACTGCAACATCAGTGATGCACGTTCCAACTCTAAAAAGAAGTAAGGATTTGATAAGAGCAGCATTCGGTCTGAGAGATTTTGCAAGAAGCATCTCAAAATCAGTTAGAGCCCCATATTATCGCTATATGGTCTCTGGTGCAGCGAACCCAGCTTTTGATAATGCTTTAAAACTTGATGAAGATTCGATAAAGCAATTCAATGTATTTATGACAGAGAAGAAAGAAATTTTGGGGACATTCCTTAATTCTCCCTCTTTGATGCATAAAGTTGAAGGCCTATTGTTATTACTATTCCCGTCAAGGAGTATTGAGGTGTTTGGTTTTATTCGTGCTCTAAAAAATTAGGAACTATGGTTAGAATAGCAATAACTGGTGATGTGTGCATAAAGCGATCAAAGAAGATATTTTTAGATGATAGCGTTGCACAATTACTTTCATCTTTTGATTATCGAATAGTAAATCTTGAGGGACCTATTGGGAATCAGCATTCTTATCAGCCAATAAAAAAAAGCGGACCTTCATTGCTACAATCTGAAGTAGCAATTGACTTTATCCGGCAGATACATGCTAATGCATTGACTTTAGCAAATAATCATATGATGGATTATGGAGAAGAAGCGTTGCAGAATACTAAAAATGGGTTCACTGATCTTCAATGTATAGGCGTAGGGAACTGGGATGAATCGTACAAACCTTGGATCGTTGAAAAGGACAATCTCCATATAGCGATCTTTAGTTTTTCTGAGATGCAGTTTGGAATGCTTAGTGATGAATGGTCGCAAGGAGAACAATCTATAGGATGTGCTTGGGTAAATCATCATAAGGTGAATGAGATAATCCGAAAATATAAAAGTAATATGGATTATGTAATCGCGATTGTTCATGCAGGTGTTGAAAATATTGAAGTGCCGTTGCCGGAATGGAGGAATAGATATCGTGAACTTATTTCCAATGGGTGTGATGCAGTGATTTCACATCATCCGCATGTTGTTCAGGGCTTTGAGATGTTCAAAGGTAAACCTATCTGTTATAGCCTTGGGAATTTTTGTTTCCCATTAGAAAATGCAACATTTGAGTGGACTCAAGGCGCAATTGCAGAAATTGTGATAGAAAAAGACTGCCTTTCAATTAAATTGCACGGGTGTAAGATAAATGGTAATGAATTATCTATTATAAATGATGATGATTGGCAATCTCAATTAAATGATCTTTGTGCATTGTTAAATGAAGATGTTTATATGGAAAAGGTGAATGCTGCATGTAGTGAATTGTTGGAACATTATTGGCAACTGTTTAGTTGTGGCGGATTATTAAATCCTAAAAAAATAAAAGCAAAAGATATATGTAGATATTTGCTTGGCAAGACTAGTTATGTCCATCTGCTTAATAATATACAATGTGAGTCACATAGATGGTGCATAGAAAGAGGCTTAATGAATGTAATAAAAAATGCTAAATAGTATATTAATATTCCTTATAAAAGTATATATACATACCCCTTTCTACAATGCCCTTGTAAATCAAAATGTAAAAAAAGCATTAGATCTACGTTGGTATAGTCAATATGGAAAGTGGTTTAATTGGGATAATCCTATTGATTTGAATGAGAAGATTGTCTGGCTTGAGGGTTGTTCGGAAACATCAACTTGGACGAGGCTAGCTGATAAATATCGTGTTAGGCGTTATGTTGAGGAAAAAGGTTACCCTGATTTTTTACCGAAATTATATGGTGTATGGGATTCTGTAGAGGATATTGATTTCGAAATGTTGCCTGATAGATTCGTTATAAAGTGCAATCATGACTGTCACTCTACTATTGTCGTAAAAGATAAATCAATTACTGATATAAAGTCGATCAAGAGAAAAATTAAGAAATGCTTGAATACAAAATTTGGTTACTCTAATTGCGAGCCACATTATACGAAAATCAAGCCTCGGGTGATGGCAGAAGAATTAATAGAAAACTCGTTGCCAGATATTTCCAGTTCTATTGTGGATTATAAGATTTGGTGTTTCGGAGGGAAACCATATAGTATTATGATATTACATAACCGAAATCATAAATCCATACAACTTGATGTCTATGATATTAACTGGATCAGACATCCAGAATATTGTATATACAATGAAGATTTCATGGACGGAAATGGAGAAATTCCCAAACCGTCATCCTTTGAGAAGATGTTAGAAGTATCGTCCAGATTGTCAGAAGGCTTTCCTGAGGTGAGAGTGGATTTTTATGATGTAAATGGAAAAGTGTATTTTGGAGAGATGACTTTTACTAGTGGGGCAGGCAGAATGCCATATTATACACCGGCATATTTAAAAGAAATGGGAGGTAAAGTGAGATTATCATGAAATTGTGTTTGATTCATAATTTTGCTCAGCATTACAGATCTGAAATTTTCCAACGATTGGATCAAGAGTATGATTGTGATTTTTATTTCGGGGACAGTTATTTGGATGTAAAAAAGATGGACTATAGATTGCTTCACGGTAAAGTTAAGGAAATCCACAATTCCTGTTTCGGACCAATAATTTACCAACATGGAGTGATTCCTCTTGCCCGACAATATGATACAATATTGATGAATGGTGATTTGCACTCACTTTCAACATGGCTACTTTTGATATATGCTAAACTTATTGGACATAAGCGTATCTATTTTTGGAATCATGGTTGGTATGGAAAAGAGTCGATAGGGCAGGCATTGATAAAAAGACTTTTTTATGCCATGGCTGCTGGAATCTTCGTTTATAGTCATTATGCAAAGAATTTAATGATAAAGCATGGTATTTCTGAAGATAAACTATATGTAATTCATAACTCATTATCTTACACAAAGCAACTCGAAGTACGGAGAGAATTAGAGAATTCTAGTGTTTTTAGGGATTATTTTAAAAATGAAGGATACAACTTAATATTTGTGGGCAGATTGACGAGGGTTAAGAATCTTATTATGTTGCTTGAAATTCTACAATTAGACAAAAACAAGGCATATCATCTTACTTTTGTCGGAGATGGCGAGATGACTCGGGAATTAAAGCAACAAACTTTGCAGAAAGGTTTGACAGAGAGAGTGTGGTTTTATGGCCCGTGTTATGAAGAAAAAACCTTGGGGCAATTACTGTATAATGCGGATATTTGTATCGCTCCGGGGAACGTGGGCTTGACAGCTATGCATGCTATGGTATATGGATGTCCTGTAATGACTCATAATAATTTCAAATGGCAAATGCCGGAGTTTGAAGCAATAAAAGAAGGAGTGACTGGATGTTTCTTTCAGCGCAATAATATTAATTCTCTTTCTGACCAGCTTTATAAATGGTTTGTTGCTAAACGAGAAAAAAGGGATGAGGTAAGGAAGGCATGCATGGAAGAAATCGATAGAAACTGGACACCAGATTTCCAAATAAAAGTAATAAAGGAGTATTTGAAATTTAATTAACGATGGGACTTGGATATTATTATGCAAAGTTATTTAGAAAGATACTGTCAGGGAAGGCTATCAAAGACTGTCGGATAGATAAGACCGCAAAAGTAAATGCTGGGGCGAATTTGCTAAGGACGATTGTCGGGCGTTACACCAATGTCGGTTATGACAATGAAATAGTGGATGCCGAAGTAGGGTCTTTTTGTGCTTTTAGCGATCATGTTTACATTGGAGGATCAGAGCATCCTGTGGGATGGGTAAGCATGTCGCCTGTGTTTGAAGACGTTTGTCATAGTGGCCCAAGGCGAAAATTTTCAAAATTGGTTTTGCCACAATCAAAAAAAACTATAATTGGTCATGATGTGTGGATAGGTCACGCTGCAATAGTTAAAGCAGGCGTTAAAGTAGGACATGGTGCTGTTATAGGAGCAGGGGCAGTGGTTACTAAGGATGTGCCGCCTTATGCGATTGTGGTTGGTATCCCAGCTAAGATTATAAGATACCGGTTTGATGTCAAGACGATAGAAACGCTTTTAAATATAAAATGGTGGGATTATTCAGAGAACCAACTTATAAAATTTGCACCATATTTTGATAATCCTATAAAGTTTATTGAAGCATGTTTGAAAGAAAAAAACATGGCCAGGCATTTGTAAAAGGAAAAAACCTTATCATAGATAATGACTATATGATATTGGCGGATGGCTATTCGCTTAAAAAAGTATTTATAGATGGAAGAACGGCAGAGGATATTGGAACTGTTGAGCTCTCCTTATACTCACAATTGTCAAAATACCCCTTGACAAGACGCATTTTTCGAGCAGAAATAACTTCATTGTATCGGCTGGCAGATAATGCATGTCTTGTCGTGGCCAAAAAGGGAATATTCAAAAAGGATGTCAGTGAGGATTTTCGGAAAGTATGGAACCTCTTTCGAGGTTCAAAGCCGCTGAATCTTTGTATACTTCCGAATGGGCATATATATTTTGGTGAATATTTCCAAAATAGGGAGAAAAAGGCTGTTCAGGTGTATGGCTCGCATGATAATGGTGAAACATGGCAGATCGTTTATACATTTGAAAAAGGGACTATTAATCATATTCACGGACTATTCTATGATACCTACACTGACAGGATTTGGTTCCTGACTGGTGATAGAGAAGAAGAGTGCTTGATAGGTTATACTGAGGATGAATTTAAAACAACAACCATTGTGTTTAGAGGAGGGCAGGAGTATAGGGCATGTCAGTTGTTCTTCTATCCTAGCTTTATATGCTATGCAACGGACTCGCAGTATATGCAGAATGAAATAAAGTACTTCGATAGAATGACGTTGGAAATTAAAACGCTTGCTAGAATACAAGGACCAGCAGTGAAGGGCGGACAATCGGGTAACATATCTTTCTTATCAACAACTGTGGAGCCCTCGGACGTGAATCTGGATAAAGATGCGCATATATGGATATCCAAAGACGGGATGTATTGGGAGGATGTTTATTCGGCAACTAAGGATTGTCGGCCTCCTATTTTTCAGTTCGGGACATTTGAATTCCCACAATATTTAGAGCCGATAACCGACCGATTGTATTTTAGTGGGAGGGCATTAAAAGGGCATGACGGCAAGTCAACCTTTATTAAAATATGAGAGTTCTTTTAGTTACGCAATATTTCTATCCAGAGCAGTTTAAAAGCAATGATATCGCTTTTGAGTTGGCGAAGAAGGGTTATGAAGTGGATGTGTTGGCAGGTATTCCTAATTACCCGGAAGGCCAATATTATAAAGGATTTGGATTGTTTCAAAAGAGGAAGGAAGTCATAAATGGCGTTCATATCTATAGGGTTTTTCAGATTCCTCGGGGACATGGTGGTTGGAGGTTGCCATTTAATTATTTCAGTTATGTGATTTGTGCCGGCTTATGGGTTCTATTCTTTTTCACATGGAAGAAGTATGACCGAGTGATATGCCACGCGCCATCGCCTATTTTTCAGGCTTATCCAGCTTTGTTGTTAAAGGCTATACGAAAGGTACCTGTCTATTTGTGGGTGCTCGATATTTGGCCTGATGCGATGAGATCGGGCGGCGGTGTTAAGAATAAAAGACTTATTTCCGTGGTAGATAAGTTGGTTCAGCATATCTATTGGCATTGCGATAAGATATTAATAAGCAGTCGTCGATTTAAAGAGAATATTGTGGGGAAAGGAATAAGGGAGGAAAAGATTGTGTATTTCCCGAATTGGTGCGAGGATATACTTTCAATGGATAAGACTTATGATATTCCATTGTTGCCAAAAGGATATAAGGTTATGATGGCTGGGAATTTGGGAAAATCACAAGATCTTGAGGCTGTGGGGAGATTAATTTTGTCTTTGAGGGATATTGTTGAGATCAAATGGCTCTTTGTTGGTGATGGCAGCAAGAAAGAGTGGCTGGATGATTTTATTCGTAATAACCACCTTCAAGATGTAGCATATACATATGGAAAATTCCAATTTGAGGCAATGCCAGCCTTTTATGATAGAGCTGACGTGATGTTGTTATCTTTGAGAGCGGGATTCCCGCATCTCGGAATGGTGGTTCCGGCGAGGCTTCAATCGTACATGTCGGCAGGGAAGCCTGTCTTGGCAATGATAGGAGAAGGAGGAGGCGATATTATCAGGGAGGCTGATTGTGGAATTGCTGTAGAAGCGAGCGATGCTGATGCTTTGGCTAAAGTTATCAGAGAGCAGGTGCTTGTTAATCGAGAATGTTTTACCGAGAAGGGCATGAATGGACGAAAGTATTATGAGGAAAATTATCGGATGGAAGATTGTATCGACCATTTGTGTGAGATATTGAATTGATATGGAGGAGAAGAATTTGTCACTAACATATCGGATGCTCAGAGGAATAGGACTGAACTATTCTGAAGGGGAGTATGGGCAGGTAAGTATATTTGGGGTAATAGGGAAATTATTTTCGAATACTTATCACGCGCTATTGCTGAGTATGATGAATTGGTGGATATTGGAACCAATCGAGCCTAGAATGCTACGGCCGTTTTTGCTTAGACGACTAGGCGCAAAGGTCGGAAAAGGTGTATTTATTGGGGATCATGTATGGTTTGATATGAATCATGCGAATATGATTACTATTGATGATGATGCCCATATTACAGGAGGGTGTAGGTTATTGTGTCATCAGAGAGATTTAAAAAACTACCACTATGGAGAAAATGCTGTGAAACTGCCCTATAAATATGGCAAGATACATATAGGAAAAGGCGTTATGATAGGTATGATGACTATGGTTATGCCAGGGGCTGTAATTGGAGATGGAACCATCGTAGGTGCTCATTCGCTTGTCGTAGGAGAAATACCATCTTATACAATTGTTGTAGGTAGTCCTGCTAAGGTTATAAAAGGGATAGAATGAACATTCTGACATTTGACATAGAAGATTGGTATAATTGTGACTTTATCTCGGAGGATTTTGACTGGGATAAGTGGGAGTATAGGATACCCTATTTGTTGAATCCCATTTTAGATGAACTGGATTCTCGCGGATTGAAAGCGACATTTTTCTGTCTAGGATGGGTGGCAGAGAAGCATCCTGAAGTTATTAGAGAGATTGATGCTCGGGGGCACCAGATAGGATGTCATTCATATCAGCATGAACTGTCTTCGAGGTTTACACCTGAAGAGTTTATTGTGGATACTTCGAAAGCTAAAAAACTCATTGAGGATATAATTGGGAAAGAAATCGATTGTTTTAGGGCGCCAGGATTCTCCATTACTATTCATAATACCTGGGCTATTGATAAGTTGGTGGAGATGGGGTTTAAATATGACTCGTCAGTGTTTCCTGCTCATCACGATTATGGTGGGATGCCGCATTATGGAAAGTCGGAGCCTGCAATTTTGAGAACAGCATCTGGGAATGAGATTAAGGAGTTCCCGATAAGTATTCATACTGTTTCTGGGAAGAATGTCGTATTCTCAGGCGGAGGATTCTTTAGGTTTTTTCCTTATTGGCTGATCAAAAAATGGGCATCTGAGAGTAATTATGTGATGACTTATTTTCATACTCGAGATTTTGATACAGACCAACCGAAGGTGCAGGGATTGCCAGTGAAAAGGCAATTTAAGTCGTATGTGGGAATCAAAGGGGCATGGAAAAAGTTGAATCATCTTCTTGATGATTTTGAGTTTGTTAATTTGGCTCAGGCAGATCAGATGATTGATTGGAATAAGGCAAGAGTGGTTTAATTATGACGATATTAATGACAGGGAGTCATGGATTTGTAGGAACAAATCTGATTGAGGCTTTTGAGACTACATATAATATAATAAGGTGGGATGCCAGGGAGGATAAACCATTGCCCGAATGTGATGTTGTAATACATTTGGCAGGGTTGGCACATGACACGAAGCATACGATAGAGACTGAGAAGTATTTTGAGGTAAATACAGAACTTACGAAAAGGATATATGATAGGTTTCTGGAATCGAAAGCTAAGAAATTTATTTTCTTTAGTTCGATAAAGGCGAAAGATGCGGATACGGCGTATGCGAAGAGCAAGAAACAAGCAGAAAACTATATTTTGAACACAGTTTTTACGGATGATACGGATAAGCGGTTTTATATCCTGAGACCGTGTATGATACATGGGAAGGGGAATAAGGGGAATCTGAATTTGCTAGTGAAATGGGTGAAGGAGGGATGGCCATGGCCATTGGCTGCTTTTGAGAATAAGAGAAGTTTTGCATCAATGGAGAATGTAAGTTTTATAGTTGAGCAGCTTATAAAGAAGGATGTGGAATCGGAAGTTTATGAAATCTGTGATGATGAGCCTGTTTCGACAAATGAACTGATAGGGATAATTAGTGGATATACTGGTAATAGGGCTAAATTATTAAGGATACCTCGGTCTTTTATGAAAGCATTTGCAAAGTTTGGTGATTGGATGCAACTGCCGCTGAACTCAGAAAGACTAGGGAAATTGACTGAAAACAATGTTGTGGATAATAGGAAAATTAAATCTGCCTTGTGTATTTGTAATTTGCCAGTAAAAGCCATTGAAGGCTTGAAATATAGTGTTGAATGCCTGATAAAAGACTGATATGTCGGAGTTTATTGTCGTTTTTATTATATTATTAGCTTTTGAGATAGCTTATATACAAGCTGCTAAAAAGCTACATATTGTAGATAGACCCCATCATCAGAGCTCACATGTTGGTGCTGTGATTAGAGGTGGAGGTATTGTCTTCTACATCGCCTATGCACTATGGTCGGTGATGCATGGCATGAAATGGGGTAGCGGCTTGGTCGGAATTACATTGCTTGCAGGAGTAAGTTTTATCGACGATGTTCGTAGCATAAGCCCAAAGGTAAGACTGATTTGCCAATTTATCGCTATCGCTTTTGTGTTAGAACGATCAGGTTTGTTACATCAAACTCCGCATGTGATTATTATCCTTGTAATTGCTTGTGTGGGTGCCGTGAACATATATAACTTTATGGATGGTATCAATGGAATAACAGGAGGATACTCACTTGTTGTTTCATGTGCATTGTTGTATGTAAATGCGTATATGGTACATTTTGCTCCAAGTAGTTTGATTGTTTATATTATATTGTCATTAATAGTTTTTAATGTCTTTAATTTCAGGCAAAAGGCAAAGTGTTTTGCTGGTGACGTAGGGTCGCTGGCGATAGGTTTTATCATTGTACTTTTCGTATTGAATTTGGCGTTGAGAGGGCAATCAATGAGCTGGATTTCGATGTTGGTTGTATATGGAGTGGATGGAGGAATGACTATTTTGCACCGTATTTTGCTTAGAGAGAATTTGATGAAGCCGCATAAGAAACATGCCTATCAGATTATGGCGAATGAGTTGAGAATGCCGCATCTGATCGTATCGGGAATCTATATGGGCTTACAGGCGATTTGCTGTGTGTGGTATATTGCTTATCCGGGATATTGGTCGTTTTTCCTGCAAGTAGGAATACTATCAGTTATATATCTGCTATTTATGAAGAAGTATTATCATTTGCATGTGAAATAATGATACCTCACGATTTACGAGCTTATTGGCAGCTTTTCGTTAATAGCCTCCCTGATGAGTTGTACTTATTTGTTGGTATGGTTCTTGCAGTGGAAATATCATTATTATTCTATGTACTATTTTGTGGGAAAGATAAGAAATGGATTTCAGTAAGTATGCTGACAGGGTATGTCATCATAGTGCTATTTTACACAGTCATTTTCAGACCAACGGAGACACAGAGAGCTTTTAATTTTATGCCGTTCTGGAGTTATATGGCAAATAAGCCAGAAATGACGCCAATATATCTTGAAAAATTAATGAATGTTGTGTTATTTGTTCCTTTGGGACTTCTGGGAGGTTATGTCTTTAATAGCGATAAAATAATTAAAAGTATTGTTTTCTGTATATGTTTTTCGATATCTATTGAGATATTGCAGTTTATATTTAAAAAAGGGTTTTCTGAAACAGACGATGTGCTACATAATGTCTTAGGAGGCATCATAGGATATTGTTTATATCGTTTCATAAGCAAATGAAATTGGATTTAAGATAAATGTAAATTTGACAAACTAGTCAGTAATTAATAAACGTTATTTACAAAAGTATATAAAATAAAAGGGTAGACTTATGATAAGAAGACTTGTCATTTGTTTCATAGCTATCGTTATAGCCGTTAGGGGGGGGCGTGTATTTGCACAACAGGAAGAACTGCCTGTCGATTCTAACGCCATTGTCACGAATTCGTTTTTGGGCAATTGGTATGGACAGTTGGGTGTGGATATGTCACTTCAGAATCCATATGGCTGCAACATTATGAATGTTTTTCCTAATGGTAAGTCAATTGGCGTAGATGTAGCTGTCGGGCAGTGGTTTACACCAGAGGCCGGCGTTCGAGCTAAGCTGAACTTAGAGAATGCATTTTTTCAGAGCGATCATGCCGAATGGCTTAAGATTTTTGACAAAGGATATCTTACAATAACAGGGGATTTCTTAATAAACCTTCAGAATATCTTTGGATATTATAAGCATGACAGGACATGGACACTGATACTATATCCAAGAGCTGGCGCCTTTATTGATTTAGGTTCAGGGAAGGGTTCTCCCATATTAGGTTTAGGCATTGGTAACACGTTCCGCCTGAATGAAAAATGTAGCGTCTATACTGATGTCGCTTATAATGCTGTTACGAGTGTGAACGGAGTCGGAACAGATACTGGATCAGGGAGCAACGGCTACTTTACAATCGATGTTGGCTTGCAGCTGAATCTTGGGAGACAAGGTTTTTATCGTGCGCATGAAAAGGAAAAGCATGATAAGAATGCTGTGGTGCTGAACTCCTTTTGGGATAACTGGTTTGCGCAAGTTGGACTTGGCATGTCACTTGTTAATGCGTATGGCGAAAACTTTTCGGATGTGTTTCCGAATGGTAAGACATTTGGAGTTAATCTTGGGTTCGGAAAATGGATAACTCCGGAGTTCGGACTTCGTGCAGGCTTCAATTGGCAGAATGGAATCGTTGGCAATACCCACCTTGCTTGGCTAGATACTCCAGGTAAATCCGGAAGTAATCATGATGGAGGTGGCTATATTGCTGGATATGTGGATGCGCTATTCAATCTGCATAACTTATTTGGTGGATATGATAATAATCGCTTTTGGAATGCGATGGTATTTCCGAGGGCAGGGCTGGACAGTAATCTAGAACATTCGACAGGTTCGCCCCTCGTGGGTTTAGGCACAGAACATACGTTTAGGCTGAGTGACAGGGTGAAACTGTTCGCAGATTTGGCTTATCAGTTTACATCCTCAGAGTTTAGAGAGGGGAACGAAATCGTTAATTCCATGCATAGTGGCAGCAATGGCTGGTTTGATATTAATGTCGGTATTCAGTATGAGTTTGGAAGGAATACGTGGGATAAGCCTGGCGAGAAGCGTATTGTATCGCATTGGGAAGGAGGACATAACTGGCCGAGGTTTATCGTCAATACAGGAGCATCGGTGGTTGTGGCGTTTGGCGCGAAGACAGCGTTGAAAGCGATGGTTAAGGAGGAAAGGCCTGACCATTCGGATGACAAGTCGTTCCCGTCGGGGCATGCTTCGATGGCATTTGCGGCTGCGAGGTCGATTGATAAAGAGTTCCGTAAGGACTGTATCTTGATACCGATAGCAGGTTATGCTGCCGCAACGGCTATTGGAGTTGAGCGCGTCGTAAACGATTGCCATCATTGGTATGATGTAGTTGCCGGTGCAGGTGTTGGTATCGGTGCAGCGGAACTGACGTGGTGGCTATCGGACCTGTGCTTCGGAAAAGGGAGTAATGTAGCTGTCGGTAGCAGTGGAAATACCCTTGATGTTGCTGTAAAATGGTAATGATGAAAAAGTTTCTAAAAGCCATTTGGCAATTTTGCTCGTACCTCTTTTTGCCACAATGGGGCAGACGACATTAATAACGAAAGGCTGACGCTATCGTGCGCCAGCCTTTCGTTATCTTATAGAATAAATGCAGCCTTGATCAGTTCATATCGATCTTTCAATTCCAAATTGGTATACCTGAATACCGCTTCGGAACCTGCTCGATGCAGCCCAGCTGCATAATAGTT
>Ga0247611_10002351_pt1 | contig 30730 bp, 21 predicted proteins | sample 177DNAGHGhighgp2_FD_192422 | JGI IMG/M metagenome (GOLD analysis project Ga0247611, IMG submission 192422) | Sheep rumen microbial communities from Palmerston North, Manawatu-Wanganui, New Zealand - 1770 DNA GHGhigh gp2 | ecosystem: Host-associated > Mammals > Digestive system > Stomach > Rumen... | reverse complement strand
AAGGAGTTTTACCGTTACCTCGCCCTGATAGATATGCTGCGGCTCGTCATGTACACCGGGCTCACCGCGCCATCCGATTACAAAAATCACCGGAATTGCATAAACCTTGTCATTTAAAAGTGACGCCACCGGGTTGATGATATTTCCTTCCCCGGAATTCTGCATATAAACCACGGGCACCTTTCCGGTTGCAAGATGATATCCCGCTGCCAGAGCCGTACAGTTGCCTTCGTTGGCTGCAATCACATGATGCTTCGGATCGATTCCGTAAGTGGCAATCAGATAATTGCACAGTGCTTTCAGCTGGCTGTCAGGCACTCCGGTATAAAAATCCGCGCCCAGTATTTCGGCAAAATTCTCAACTTTCATAGGGATTAAAACCTCTTCGTTATTTCTGTAAAACACAATATATGGCACATAAAAATCCATACTACAACATTGTACCACAAAAACGCCCCCGATGGGGGCGTTTTTCAATAATTCTATTCGTTTTTTATATATTTTTTCTAATCGATGGCATAACCGAAAGGCTAAACCGGAAAGTATTATGCAACGGCGTTACAAATCAGTTTGACTACGCCGGGCTTAACGTCCCGATTTGCGCTCAATTCCCACCGCCGCCAGAGCCAGACAAACGGTAATCACAAGCCATACACCCGCAGTCACGAGGAACTGCAGTAAAATTCCGTTGATATAAGACACCATAAACTCGTTAAAGTAGTCCGGTGTAATTCCGAGTCGTCTGTAAAATCCCTGAATCAGCACGAATACCGGTCCGATTACGTTCATCATTGCCACACCGCCGGTCGCAAAAGAGAAATACCGGAGAGACTTCTTTGCATCCATCTGAAGACGAATCATCAGGAATCCGCAAATGACAGCCGCCAGAATCGGCGCAATTAAGAAGAAAATGAACTTGGAATCAAACTCATTTCCGATTCCGGCCAGATAATCCAGTCCGGGAAGCCGGACATTTTTGCGATATAAATCTCCGATCTCATGAACATATTCATCGACAGCCTTGAGAGTATCCTCATGAAGGGTTACCGTTCCGTCCTCATTCAAAACTCCGATGGAGTATTCTTCTTCCGTTTCCTCTTCTCCCGTTCCGTTCACGGGAACCTTTGCCAGAGGAGCATCTACATCTTGTGTTTCTTCTGCCTCTTTACGAACTTTATCTTCCAGATAATTAATTACATTATGATTTAATTTTTCTTCAATTCCGCTTGTATCCAAAGAAAATCCGCTTGCCGGATAAGGATTGCGAACACAGGAGTTAAAATCGATATCTAACTGCTCTTGTGTTACGGCTCCGTCCAGAACGGAAGGATCCAGACCGGTCGGAAGGGTGTAGTCCCTTACCGAAGTATCAATTTCATTGAAGAGTCTGTAGGTGTAAGTTTTCGGAAGTCTGGAAATTGTATAATTGACCGACAGGGTACTCTTCGCAATCAGCACGATTGTGAAACCGAAAAGCAAAAGGCACACAAGCAATGCCAGGAAATATTCCGCCGCAGTTTTGGCAATCTTTCCTGCCGTAAGTTTCTCTTTCTTAGCCTTCGGAGCATCGTCTGAGGTCGTTTTTTTGCCATCCACGCGCTTTGGGGATTTTTCTTCCTTTGTATCCTCTTCAGCACTTTTCCTGGCTTTCCGGCGACGATCAGAGAGTTCTTCAAGTTCGTCTTCCGACGTCTCGAGCTCTACCTCCTCGCTCCATTTCAATTGTGAAACATCCGAATCATTCGATTTCATCGACATTCCTCCATTTCACATCATATCCGCTGATTCTGTGGGCAAAAATCGTCAGTCTCTTGGTCTTTCGTCCTGCCTGGAATTCAAAAGGCCAGCAGGTATACATGACCAGAACCTCTTCCTCATCCAGCAGATGAGCCCTTATCCATTGTTCCAGCTCGGTCTCATCATAAACCTGAATATGATAAACCTCATACTCATAATTGCAGTAATTCGTGTCAAACTGAATCACATCCCCGATCTGCATATCCTTTAACGGTCTGAAATGGGAATTATTATGAGCGGAAAGCAGAATCATACGTCCGTATCCCGGCAGGAAACTACCGATATACTGTCCTGCGCCCTGACGAAGGATTTCATAGGTATCATCCCAGTAAACAGGCGCATCCAGGCCGATTTTCTCGCAATACAGACGACCGTACTGCACCCCTGTAGAAGGCAGTTCCATATCATTTACATGAATATAAGGATCCTCATCTCCTCCGCGCACCTGGGCCGGAGCAGCATTGGGATCGTATATTGTTTCAGCGGGCGCCTTGGTATCGCCGGGATCTCCGGCACGAAAAATAGAAGCCACAGAACTTGCCATCTCAATGTACGGCTTGAACGCGACAAACAGTATCAAATATCCTGTTATACTAAAAATTACTGGCACAATGAAATGTGCCAGTAATCTTGTTATCTTAGATTGATTCATCTTTTAATTTACTGAGCTACTACTTTGTTCTTGCGGGAGATTACTACGCTTGCGATTCCTGCTACAACAAATGCAACTGCTGCTAAAGCTACAACGGTAATGGTAGTATTTACACCGGTCTGGTTAACAATACCAACTCCGCCACCGGTACGAGCAATTACGGTATTACCAAAGGTAACGGTTGCGAAACCGGTATTAGTATCTACGGAAACGGTCATACCATACTTCTGGGAAGTGGTATTTACAATGTTAAGAACATCAGGAAGCTTATTTCTTGCATCGTTCCGGCTCTTAACGTTTGCAGTTAAATAATTATCAACTGCAGTTACGGCATTGTCAAGATCCTTGCAAGCTGCGCTGTTAAGATCAGCATAGTTTAATGCGTTTGTTGCTTCTGCGATGTACTGGGTAATGTTTCCGGGGCCGATATTTGCTTTGTGCTTGTTGAGTACCTGAATGAAATGTTCAAGTACTGCGTTCTCCTCAGAAGAAACACCGTTAGCTGCAAATGCGGTCATGGAAAGGCACATTACCATTACAACCATCATTACGATTGCGATAATTCTCTTTTTCATGTCTTTCTCCTTCCATCTATGTCAAGTAACATTTTGCTCGACCATACAAAGATTATAACTTTAGCGTGGTAGCGTGTCAAGAAAAAAATCGGCTTTTTTACAAATTTCTTGCTCTCTTCCAGGAATTGTAACTATCTCACACAATTTCCGTTTCATTTTTTTGTGCTTTTCGCCGGTCGGATGCTTTCATTATTATATGCAGAATAACAATTCCCATCGCCACGCCCATACTGTCAATGATTACATCCCTTATCTGTCCGAAGCGCCCGGGCACGAATACCTGATGAATTTCATCCGTAACGGCATAAAGGGTCCCCGCTGCCCAACCGATCAAGGCAACCGCTTTGGGCGACATCTCTCTCCGGATTTTTGTTCCTTTCTCTGTTTTATCCCGCCTGGATCCCGATTGATCCTTTTTTCCGTTTTCTGCCGGGAAGCATCCAAAAAAAGCAATCTCTCTTCCGAGTGCCAGCAAGCTTACCCCGAACACCGCATATTCCGTAAAATGAGCCCCCTTCCGCACCAGATAAGAGAGCATTTCCTGATTGGATACGGAAATCGATGCCTTCTCCATAATGTCCCGAATGAACTCCACAATCAGATTGCTTTCTTCGGCCGATACCACATCAGGCATTGCCGACTGCACAAAAATAAACACCATAATAGCGAAAGTGGTGATTCCAAAGAAGATTAGCTTCCCCTTTCGGCGGGTTGCAGTGTTTTTTTCGGTTTGGTTTTCAGTTTGATTTTCGTTTTGCGTGCTCATATTGCGACATTATAACTCTTTTGGCAATATATTACAATTGACATTTCCCATGCCTAAAGGCAGGGGATTCTTGCTTCGACGACCACTACATTGCAGATGCTTTAGTTTTACACGGTCTCCACAAGCGTAAATTCGGGTATGCCCTACCCTATACAGTATGATTTAGGCCGATTGCAGGCCTTTTCGTAAAATGTTAATGCTCGCATTGCAATCCCGGTTATGCCTTGTATGACATACCGGACATACCCAGTTTCTTACGGACAGATTCTTTACCATCGGGTTTTGATATCCGCACTCAGAACACGTTTGAGAGCTGGGATACATCGTCGGTACTTTGATAACCTCATTTCCGTACCATGTTGCCTTATACTGGAGCATCTCAAAAAATCTGGACCAGGAAACACTTGCAATGGAACGCGCTAGCTTATGATTACGGATCATTCCTTTTACATTTAAGTCTTCAATGCAGATGGTTTGGTTTTCACGCACCAGCATGGTAGATGTTTTCTGTAAAAAGTCGTTTCGCTGATTGGTTACCTTTTCGTGAACTTTCGCAACACGAACCCGTTGTTTATTACGGTTTTTTGAACCGGTTTGCTTTCTGGAAAGCCTGCGCTGCTCTCTGACGAGTTTCTTTGCAGTCTTTTCCAGATATTTGGGGTTCGATACGGCGGTTCCATTGCTGTCGGTATAGAATTCTTTAATACCGACATCGATTCCGATGGTATTCCCGTTGTTTGGATGGAATTCCGGCTCAAAATCGACATTTAATACAACAAAGAGTTTTCCGGAGGGAGTTTTCTCCACCGTAACATTGTTGATATGCCCTATTTCCATGGACTGCCGTACTTTTACATATCCAAGTTTTGGGAGTTTGATATATTTTCCCACAATTCGTATGTTATCACCCTGATTTATCGTTCTGTAAGACTGGTGATAATTATGTTTGCTTTTAAACTGCGGGTGCTTTGCACGTTTCTGGAACATATTTACAAAGGCACGGTCCAAATCCCGCAGGGATTGCTGTAAGGCAATAGAATCCACATCCTTAAGAAATGCAAAGTCATCCTGTTTCTTAAGGGCGGTAAGCATGGCGGAAGTCTGCGTATAGCCGATTTTCTGACCATTTTCAAACGCAGCATTCCGCATAGCAAGACCTTTATTGTAGATGAGCCTGCAACAACCAAAGGTCTGATTCATTAAATTTTGCTGTTGTTTATTCGGATAGATCCGAAATTTTACGCCTTTGTTCATACATATATTATACCAAACATATGTTCTATTGTAAAGGCCAAATTCAATTTTGGCGCCTTATATCCCCATAGCTAAAGCAAGGGGTATTACGGCGCATTTGATAAGGAAAATAGTGGCTTCTCTTATTTTCTTTTGAAAAATAACCGTTTGCAGGGAAGATGCGCTATTTTCAGATTTTGTCAGACACATCGATTGTTTCCTCCGCCGCTCTGTAATAGCTGAATTTCAACCACATCTCATCCTCACCGGTTCTTCCCTGCGTTTTTTCCAAAATCGCAAGCGGATCATATCCATCAACTCCGATATCCTTAAGCACCTGTTTTATCTGATAGCGTTCTCTCGGTATACAGCGTTCCTCCAAAAATCCCCGAAAGTCCTCCCAGTCAGGATTTACCTTCATACCAAAAGCCTTCAGAAGCGGATCCGTCGTCTTGTTTACCACGGCAATTTTCTCGTGTAAAAAATCAACCAAAATCACGCTACAGCACTTGTCTTGATTCATATAATCGATACGAAGAGTATAATCGGCAATTCGATTCCTTCTCAACGCCTTTTTTCGACCTGTGCCACGTTCATTCATTGCTGCCCCACCGAATACTCAAAAATCCCCTGAATAATATCCACAATCTCCATACTGTCCCTGACATTCGTATCCGCCATAATCGAATATCTTCTTTTACTCAGATCAAAATACTTAAGCTGCTCGCAGTAAACAACTCCCTCCGCCTTGGAATGCACCAGGCGATAATGAAGGGCACTCGCCTCTCCCGATTTCATCACCGGACATCCAACAACCATTTCTGCCTTATTAAAAATCCCCGTACTGGCCACAAAAATCGGCACCGGAGCACCTTCAACGTGGATAATATCCCCCTGATTTATCATCACCAAACCTCATTTCCCTTCAATTCTCCCATGTTAATTTCTTCCGAAGCCTTTAGGGGCTTACCGCTTTCCCGGATTCTTTCTTCCAGAGTTTTGTGTCGGAAAACCTTGGAAATCACAATTTTTTCGCCCTCAATCCGAATATCGAGAACCGTTTGCGTCGTAATCCCCAGCTGTGTTAAAAACTCTTTTGGTATTCTGATTCCCTGGCTGTTCCCCCAGTTCTTGATTCCGGTTTCCATTTGGCGTCCTTTCCTGACTTATATTGTCAAATTGCCTTTCTTACATGGGCAAATATGGCACAGGCAACTATGATCTAAGCACCATTACTTTGCCCCGATGATTTTAACTCTTCCATTCCCCGTGTTTTTCACACAAGAGCAGAAACAACTGTATATACAAAGTATATCCGTCATTGTCGTGATTGTCAATATCCCTGACAATAAAAAAACGTTTCTGCATATCAATCAATGCATTTATATGCATAACCACTTGACTTTCTGCACATAAAATCGTATTATTATATGCAGAAAGGAGCCTTCATTATGCATAAATTTGATTATTCATTCCTCGAAAACAGCCTGCTCCCTGCCGGCCTATTCAATGTTTCCAACGAAATCTACGCCCTTCGCACCGCCAACAACTTTCGCAAGGATCAATTCGAAGAAATTTTTACCGAACTTACCGTCATCGCCAAAATACAATCCGTCAAGAATTCCAACGAAATCGAAGGAATCATCACAACCGATGAAAGAATCCGGGAAATTGTTAACCAAAACAGCGCTCCTCTCAACCACAACGAGCAGGAAATCGCCGGTTACCGCGATGCATTAGCGGTAGTTCATACCGAGTATTCCAATATGGATTTAAGCGAGGCCGACATCCTCCGCCTCCACGCCATTATGATGAATATTGCAGGCTACTCATATGCCGGCCGTTACAAAAACTCCGACAATGCCATTATTGAAACCGACAACACCGGCAGAAGAAAAATCCGCTTTTCCCCGGTTCCTGCTGCCGATACACCGGACGCAATGGAGCAACTCGTCCTCGCCTATCAGGAAGCCCGCGATAACCCGAACATTAATCAGCTTTTGCTTATCCCCTGCGTAATACTGGATTTTCTCTGCATCCACCCTTTCCGCGATGGAAACGGCCGAATCTCGCGTCTTTTGTCCCTCTTACTGCTCTATCGGGGCGGCTTCGACGCAGGCAAATACATCTCCTTCGAAGAGCAGATCAACTTACGCAAGGGCTATTACTATGAAGCTTTGAAAAATTCTTCCATCGGCTGGCACGATAGCCAAAATGACTACTCCGCTTTCATCATGGAATTTTTAAAGACTCTCTGGCTTTGCTACAAAGAATTGGATAAACGATTCGCCGTTGTCGGCGACAAGAAAATCACCAAGCAGACACGCATCGAGGGTATTGTACTAAACAGCCTCACCCCCATATCCAAATCCGATATTGCAAAAATCCTCCCGGATGTCAGTCCTACCACTATCGAAGCAGTCCTGGGGCGCATGGTAAAAGACGGAAGTGTGAGAAAGGTTGGAAGCGGAAAGTTGACGAGGTATGTGAGGAATTGAAAAAACGAAAATGAAATCCCAAAAGCCAGCAGAACCCGTCGGAAAACCGACGGGTTCTGTTAATTCTGCTGTACTAAGATATCCGAGCGCAACCATCTTACGGTTACGGCTTATTCGGATTTACCCTTTCCGTATAAATCCTTGCATTTGTATACTTAATATAATCGACATCTGTTGAATTACCGATTAAAACATATCTATCCTCATTCTCTCCGCCATCTCTATACATACTTACAGTCATCTTCACTTCATAATTCGAATACTTTCTTGAACTTTGCTCAAATTCAGCTGTATTGCCGGTATATATAGAATAGTTAACAGGAATCTGATACGTCTGTGATTCAACCGCAAATGCATTCTTCGGATACTTATAAACCCACTTTTTGTTATTTGATGTGTCAGATACAACCGGTGTTCCCGAAGTAACAAAGGCAAAATCTGTCAGATAATCCCCAATATTGCATGTTTGCGTAGAATCATAAGAATTATCTATTGTCAAGAGTTCAACTTCAATTTGCAGATAATCCGCTGCAGCTGCCGATGACTGGAATTTCGAAACATCATATGTTCCAAGCGTTGTAATCGGAACCGGATTAATATCAAGCTCATTAGCATTAATTCCTAACTGGCCATATAAACCAATCTCGTTATCCGCATATGCATTGTATTCAAACTGAACAAATTCCGTACTGTTATAATAATACATACGTTCAGTATCCTCAACTTCATAACTTACTTTACTGTATGCCGTCTTATCCTTGTTTGATGCAATATTCGAATAACCAATCAGTGTTGTTCCTACACCAGGCGTAGGTCCGGGGTAGAACTGAGCAGGTGCATCTTCACTATTTCCGCCCACAATATCTTCATCATCAAATATAAGTGCAACATCAGCCGTAATAACAACTTGTCCCGTAGACAACTTCTGACGCAGATTCGTATTATTCTTAAACTCAGCATAGTTCGAGTCTACGGTTTTGACAATGCTTGTAGGCGTATCACCACCGACTTTATAATTTTCTACTGCAGTATTCTTGAGTGCCTTAATACCCTTATCCGACGTACTTCCATTTTTCATATTAAGAGTAGTCAGGAAACTTTGGTATATCTCTATGGTGCTGATACGCGTCAAATAAGTACCAACAATTCCTCTTGCATCATCCGTAATATTTACCGTCGCCGTAAGCGTTGCCTCAATTTTATAATCATCGCCACTCTTATGATCTGCATGATACATATCTGTCTCATTGGATTTCGGAGCTACCGTAAGCGAATTTTCGTAAATATTTCCCGTAAGCAAGTGGGCAGCAGCATTGTTGTCTACTCTGGAAGGATAAGGTGTTGTTCCAAGTGTTGTCGGCGAAGTGATTGCATAATGATAAACAGGAATATCATTAATCAGATCACCATTTTCATCTACGCTGTAATCCGCCTCCGTAAATATACTCAAGAAATAATGCTCAGAAATATTGTCGGCTTCTGAAACAGTAATATTATATAGTGTTACACCCGATGAATCACTTTCTTCTTTCAGTCTGAAAGTTTTTCCATTATACGTTCCACCGCTATTGTCTCTTACAGTAGCCGTTCCCGTGTTTACATCGTCCATACACACAAATTTTCCGGTATTAGACTGCATTGCCGTAACAGTCATTAAGTCATTAAAAGGCTTCGGTGAAAAACTGTATCCGGAAGAATCGGCAAACTGCTGTAGATCAAGTGTCCAGTTATCTGTAGATGTCTGTGAAAAAGCAGATCCAGTCAGGCTATTGCAATAATATGCCTTGCTTCCGTTTTGAGAATCTACCAGCACCATTTTCGTATTACTGTCATAATATGTATTTCCATCTTCAAAACCAGCTCTAACGCCATTCTTTACCAATGAAGAATTAGTAAAGAACAGTTTTTTGGGATAATTAGCAAGCAGATTATCACCACCGTCTACAGCACTTTGCCATTCGCTGACGGTTCTGTTATATGTGTACTCAAACTCAGCTGTAACAGGAACACCCAGGTTCTCAAGGAGAGTATTTTCCGAAATAACTGTACCAGGAACATAATCCGTACCTGTTTCAAGACGGATATTAAAGTCGTATTCCAACAGTTTTCTGACATACACAGGGATATAAAGATGATAAGCAATCTGCGACGGGTTTGATGGATTCTTGAACTGCACATCAATCAGTGAAAACTGCGGAGTTCCATTAGCCGCAGCCGCCGTATCTGTTTCACCGGCGGTCATATAAAAATATGAGCCATTCATTTTCAAACAAGAATCCGAAGCTATCGTCAACGAAGTATTATCTGCCGAAAATGTACACCTGCAAAGTACTGTGTCAAAAATCGAGGAATTTGAGTTGCTTCCCGCATTATAATTATATGTATAGTCTGTATTAGTCAACAGTCTAATATAATCATTTATCAACGCAGTTGTATTTCGCTGTGTAACATCATCAATAACAAGCAACGGAAAATCAATACCATCTATGGCACTGTCTCCAATTTCCTCCTGATATGTTGAGAGTTGAGCAGATATCTTTTCATTAGCAGAAGCAAAATCAGTAATATAACCTGCTTGAGTTACAAGATTGCTTGCCGCAATACTATATCTTCCATTTGCCGATGATGTAATATCAGCCGCAATATTAGAATATGCAGTATTGCTTACACCGTCACTTGTGAGGAAATATGAGCCTCCGATATTTGTAGGAGTTGATGACGTCACGTAAGGGTTATTGTCTGTAACCGTCGATGTTCCATCTGCCGCTTTAACATTATTAGTATCATTAACTACAGAGAAAGTCTGACTTCTTTTTGAAGAATCCAAACAATCGCCATTGTAATCGGCAAATACTGCATAGCCACCAGTGCCTAAACTTCCGCTTCCAACAAGATCCTGCACCATAGATGACGTCTCACCTTCGCCAAGAGTTTCTTGACGCGAGAAGCCAACGAGCTTTACAACGTTATAAGTCGTATTATTAGCGCCGCCGCAAACACAACCCTTGTTGGTACCGCTATATTTAATATTATTTTCAAGAATATTATAACCATAATAGTCTCTATTATAATTCTGGCCGGAAAAATTCACATTCAAATATCCCATCAGTCCGCCAACATAGCTATTATCGGAAGTGCCTCTCAAATTACAGTTTTCAACATTTACATTATTTGTAATTATACTTATAGGTTTTTTACAATGCTGAGTACCATCATTAGTCACATGAGACCATAGACCAACTATTCCTCCAACATATTCAGGACCGCTTATAGTGTAACCTTTTACTTTGCCATCAGATATATTAATATTACTTGAATCGTATTTACAGGCACCTATAAATCCACCAGCGAATTTATTATCGCTTCTTATTTCGCAATTTAATCCTTCTTTACATTCGATGATAACGTTAGTAATATATGTGTTAGCAATAGACGAATTATTTTTTAAAGTTGCAACATACCCAATAAGTCCACCGGCAGTATATTGAGAAATAACAGATTGATTATATATCTTACAGTTTGAAAGGTTTGCTTTTGCATTATTCAAAATGCCGATCATGCCTCCGGTGTTTATTTCTGCGTTTGGACACTTTACTTCTGTTAGGTAATCCTGCTTCTTGGTTCCTACAATTACATTACTAATGTTAATATTGAAAGAGGCACCATTACCTCGACAGATTCCTATAAATCCGCCTACACCGAAATTCCAATCGGAACCTGACCCTCGTGATGTACAGTCACTAACTACTTCAACAATACTGTACGTCGCATTATTATTATCAATAGTTACTGTTCCTTCTTGAGATCTTCCAATCATTCCACCGGTAGTTCCAGCACCGTGTACAGTTATCCCAAATGACGATAAAGATTCCAGATTCGTTAATGTGGTGTTTGATTTTGGGATATTTCCAATTAATCCACCTGTATATCTTACACCTTTAACATTAACATTTTGTAATGCTACACTATCTAAAGTAGTGTTTACACCACTTTTTACCGTAGCCAAAAGCATCGCCGCGCTTAAATGCCCATTACGATTAGTGACCTTTGTAAGATTTTCGTTACTAGAAACATTGGCGACATAATCCATCGACTCGCCATCTGAAATCTTAATTGCATCACATTTTACACTGCCAGTTAAAATAACATTAGAAAAATTGCAGTTATTAACAACTTGACAATTAAAAAGACCCAATCCAGAATACTCATCACCGCTATTAGGTAAATATGCACCATTACAGTCAGTGTTGTAATAATAATATTTTGTATTTTGGTTGATTGTTGATCCATTGCCATTAAATGTGGAAACATTCAATCTTAAACTATCATCACTCTTGAAAAAGTTACCTATACCCCTGAATCCATCAGAAAGATCATAATCCCCATCCTCTTCAAGATTAACAGTCCAGTTATTGCTACCAATAGGCGCACTTCCCCCTGCATATTTGTAAATCAGGTATGGTACGTATGTAGTAGTAATAGTGTCCTTACTTGCATGATCATTATAATCATCACACGAAGCAGCTGGAGTACCAACATCACTATACGCAGCATGCCTTCTCATAAAATAATCAGTATCGCTCGTGGCTGCATAACCAAGCTTATCTGAAGCCATACCACTGTTTACGATGAAAGACATCAAAACAAATGCCTGTGAATCAGGAATACCAATCGTATTCTCAGAGGTATTCACAGCCAATTCGCTACCAGACGTGGCAATATCAGTGATAGAATAGTTTTTTACTACAGTATGGTCTCCCGTACTATTCTTCATCGTAACATCTGCTTCACGAGGTTTATATCCTCCACTAGACTCCGTAACAGCAAACCCGTTTATAACTCTTCCAATAACAGGATTTACAAACATCCAAACATTATTATCGGAATCTATCATTGTTGACGTTGTTTTGTTTTGGTTATTTGTAATATGGGTATTATCCGTCAAGCCACTTATGCTACCAGACATATTTCTGAAAACGAGCCCGCCATTAATAATAACACCAACATAACCTCCAACAGCAACGTATTGAGCACTTGTATCACTCAAATAGAATTTTGCATTGCTCAAATTCACTTGCACATTATCAATTATATTGTCTCCGCCAACAATCGCACCAATTACTGAACCATAGAATCTTCCTGTAGATGTATAATCTCCACCAGTTAACTTATAACATCCTATACAAGTTTCATCGGTCTTATTCAACTCACTTGAATCCGCAATTATAGTTAGATTCTTTATAACACTTCCTTCGCTAAATGCTATTAAAGGATAAGCAGTTTTATTAGTGACTGATATATTATTTCCGCCAACGATAACTCCACGGAATCTGTACCCTGCATCTTTTGTTCCAAGCCCCCTGAAATTGCTCGAAGTAATTGAAATATCATTTCCACTTAATGGTTCTATTTTGTAATATGCCTCGCAAAGATAATGACGCATTTCTATATTTGATCTCGTATCAGAAGAATCTGAACTCACAAAGCTACCTGTAGTACCGCTGTATTCTTTATGTTCGGATTTGCCGTTACACCAGGAGTCATTAAACTCAGCATTAATAGTTGCACTAGTAAGATCGTTTCCAGATATCCACCTGGAAATTTTAACTAAATCCGCTTCAGATTCTATGATATAAGGATCATTATATGTTCCGCACCCCTTAATCTTTTCCGATGGTTGATGATTGACCTTAAGTTGATAATATTTACCGGTTCCTGCAACAATATCAGCAGCAGAACTTACTGTCTTAACATATGGAAGAAAGCCACTGAAACTATCGGTAACCGTGTTGTCACTCGGCGTAGCAGAATATTTTGTAGCGTACTGAGTAGCCCCTGCCGTTCTCGAGTACCATTGTTCCTGAGCAGGATACTGTCCTGTTGAAGAATAACCTACTTCTTCACCATACGTAACATTGTGGGCATTATTTTTCCAATCATCATCTTTGGTATATGTATATGTGCCCGATTCACCTACAAGTCTTTCAAGTAATGTTGCTCTGGTAAAAATCGATTTGGTCGTAGGGTATCCGTGATTTGAAAGTGCAGGTGTATCAGCCGTTTTTCTTGCATCCAGCTTAATCTTTGTGAAATCAACATTAACGTAAGTAGCATCGGCTGTTGCGCCGGCATATCCTATAAGGCTTGTACCTGCAACATCACTGGCTCCATAAGAGGAGGTAGTAGAAACATTAGCTATTTGAAGGTTAACAAAACTACCTGTTTTATTGATTAACAACGGAGCATAAGAATTTGAAATTACATTAAAATTCCAAACCTTAATTCCATCAAGAGAAATGCTTCCTTTTGTACTATCTATTTTTGTAATATCATTCTGTGAAGGCGAAGATCCTGAAACAGTTCCATAAACCAGCGCACCGGTACCGGAAGTTCCTGTAGCACCAATATTACCTTGGAGCACAACCGTACCGATTGTAAGGTTATTATTAATATCATAGAACAATCCATTTTGCATCATATAATGTTGATTGGTGGTAGGACTTGTTATATTGGGACCCCATTTATTGTTTGTACCCTTCTGTCCTTCGCAATCAGTAAACTCTTTATTATAGAATTTAAAAGTTCCCGCTACCGTAACACTTTCTCTTGGCGTCACAGGATACCAGCTATATCCTTTCATATCATAGGAGTTACCGCCTGCAAAGGCAAAACTGCTACTGTCAAAATGATTTCTGACATTATCGCAGGCATACTGATATACTCCCCAACGCATAAGCTGCGAAGCAGGAGCAGATGAAAGATCTGCATTATCATCTATCAAGTCAAGATTATAATAATACCTTGTATTAGGGTTGGCTGTTGCGCCTTGTGTGGTTTGATTCTTGTAGCTGAGGCTGTCTTCAGCAGTTGTTTCCATCTTAAGTCCGTTAGACGTACTTATGGATACAATACCCTGCTTATTCTTCATTATATTTGCAGCACTGTCAGCACTATATGCACATAGTTCATCAAATACTGTTGCAGAAGATGTGTTAGAGTCAGTGGTAAACGACAACGTATAAATGTATCCGGAAGGTAATTCAAGATATATGCCATCCGAGCTATTGGTACCCTTATTAACAATCATTCCGATATTTTTAGCGTTTGAAGCCGACATCTTAATTCCGGACATATTCAGATTTACAACTTTCCAATGTCCGGTTGCGCGGTATACCAGACCGGCAGTACCGCCTGCTCCGGAATAACTTACTGTAGGAGAATTGGCTACAGATACTTTAGTTACTTCCACATCAGTATTAAGCCAATTGTAGCCGAACAAACCACCCATTGAGCCGCTATCACTTCCGGAAACAGTTATTCCATCAGCAACCACACCGGTAGCACCCGTTCCGGTACCAACCAGTTTTATAGTTGCACGATTTCCGCCTGATACTTCAGCCGCAAGTCCCCCTACAGACTTCACGCCTGTTACAGAGCCCTTTAAAGATACATTGTCAAAGGTCCAATCCGGTGATACGGAGTCTGCTACTCCGAGTTTTCCAAACACACCGCCTATCGATCTGTCTCCGGTACCACTGATAGCACCATCAAATTCGCAACCCGACACATTAATTGTATTCATTCCGGATGCGTTTCCAACAAACCTTCCTGCCACATATGGATAATCACCTCCATTAGTAACAGCTATATCCAAAGTCGAAAGAGTCTTACAACCGGAAACATTTAATGTCCCCTGTGAAACCGCAGCAAATGCGCCAATATACTTATCTTTAGCCTTCGGTTTAGCTATAACACTTCCTCCGAGATAAAGATTATTAACAGTTACATCCGAGGCCAAACCAATCAAGCCATTATAGGTATGGTAATATACTCGTCTGTTGGAACCGCCAATATTCTTAATATCCAGAGTAACTGTTTTATTGTTTCCGGTAATAGTTCCGGAATATGTCACTCTGCTTCCGTTATCTCTTGTGATTCCGCGAAGACCCGTTCCTGTAAGTGTTATATCTCCAGTAAATCCTATTGCTACATTTGTCGCAAGTTGTTTTCCGTTAATAAAACTGTTATTGGCAGGGTTAATCTGGAAAAGGAGCGAAACAATGGCGTAATCTGCCACACTACCAATAGCCGCTGTGTTGGCAGTGCCGAATGTTATAACATGATTTGTCTCGGATGCAATCACATCGCTTTTAGCAAGTGTAGTTCCATCAAAAAACACTACATCGCCCCAGGAACCAACATTATCAACCTCCACATTGCTCGGAGTATATGACCACGTTGATGCCGAAGCCGAACCTGAAGCTGAAATATTCTCTGCATAAATAAGGGCATCATTACGCGAACCTACAATCTGTCCATTGGTAGCTGCCGCATTGGGTTTGGCATTAGACAAATTTATAACTCCCGTCATTCCGAGAACGCCGTTTCCAAGACTTCCTATCAGTCCGCCGCCGTCAAAATCAGTCAATTCAGAAGTTCCAATTTTTGCTCCGTTAATATAAATATATGCACCAGAAGCATCCGCAACAACACCTCCAAAATTAATTGCTTTTTCCGATAAAATGTTAGTGGCACTTGTCAGCTCAAAATTATCAAAATAAACATACGAACCACTGTTTACAAGACCAATAGCACCACCATAGTTTGTAACCGTAGCATCCGAAACATTATTTGTAATATTTGCCTTCAGACCGGTTATTATCAGTGTATCGGCTGTTTCATTAGCCAAATACTCGCCAATTAGTCCTCCATAGTTAATATGTCCTGCTGAACCGTTGACCGGCGATACAGTAGCGGTAGAGCCTGATGTACCAATTGTAATAGTATCTTCAGCACTGTTCGCAGTCGCATTTTCAAGTTTCCCAAAAAGACCACCCACAGAGCCGGCAGCTTCAAGGACAGCTCCCGAAAGGTCATAACGGTCTATATCAAAAACAGCTGAATTATTTTCGAAAAAAGGCTTGAAGTAACCATATACTGCCCCTGCACCATCAGTTCCGCTGATTCTCTGATTAATTGAATAAGTTTGATTGTTAGAAGCACCAAGCGGAACCAATGTGATATTACCGGCGCCCAGATAATACCGCACTATTTCGGGTTCGATAGCTGGTTCACCCTCCTCGCTTTCCAAAACAACTTCATCCACATCGGAAGGATTCTCTCCTTCACTTGAGACGTTTTCATCCATATCGGAAGATACATCGCCTTCACTTGAAACAACTTCATCCGTATCAGCAGATGAAACATCTGTTTCCGAATCAACCACATCCGAAGTGACTGCCGGATCAACCGTCCCCTGATCAACTGTAATGGTGGGTTCTGACGAATCAATCATATCTGTATTGTAAGATGTTTCGCCCGTATCTGAATCATTCGGAGTCGAATCAGAAGACTCACTGCTTGAATCCGAAGAACCTTCACCCAAATACTCGGATGAGCCGGTTGTTTCCACATCAACCGTCTTAACGGTTTCAGACGAATCAATTGTATCCGTATTGTAGGATACATCACCCGCATCCAAATCAACCGTGTTCAAATCTGCAGATGCATCGGTCAATTCCGAAACATCCTCAGCATTATTATTCATCTCCTCAGTTGTATCCAAATCAGTCTCGTTTGATTCATCTACCACATCGGACAAATCTGATATAATTTCATTCAAATCTGCAGATTCAACATACGAATCCAATGGAAGCGCAGCCAAATACACTATATTCAAATCAACCGTGCCACCTTCGTTATAGCCTACAATTCCACCTGCGTATCCGGAAGCTGTGGAAATCTCATCATTGAGACTCTGTGGATTACCAGCAAAGTTCACAATAAGCTTTGATTCGCTGTACATCTGTCCCACAAGACCACCTGCATGACCATTTGCTGTAGTAATATTAAAACTGGTATTCGTTCCGGAATAAGATACAGTAAGTTCGGAACCTTCCTTCATAGTCTGGCAAAAAAGTCCTATATTGTTTGAAGAACTATGTACTTGTGCAGAACCATCAGTGTTAAAGGCGTTATTGATTGCCGTTATATTAACAACAGCATTTTCATCTAATTCCCCTATGAAGCCTGCGAACGGATACGTATTATTGTTTGTTCCATCCGAGTATTCAGCAGCTGTCACGTTCCATGATGCAAATACAGATGCTGATGAATCGTGAACAACTTTTCTGGCAAACAACGGTTCGTCAATAGCATCATCAATTCTGGTAATTGTCAGATTTACCGGGGTTGTGGTTTCACTAACATAAATCTGAACGCTGTCTTTTACAGTTCCAAAGAAGGGACAATCCAGATTCAATGTGGTGTAAGAAGAAGCACCAAAATAGACTCTTCCTGCAAAAGGGGCATCGTCATTTCCAATACTTTCATATCCCGTCAATGCTCCTGTAACCGAGCCTGCGCCCAAATCAATTTTAATAACATCATTAACATGCTGGGATCCTTCCCTATGAGCATATTCATAGTATGCCTGGGAATAAAGAATCAATGCTGCCTGAGATTCCAGCTCATAAAACGGGTGAGGTACACCATCGATTGTTATAGTTTTAGTCGTTGTATAATCAGCCACGGTGTATTTTCCGCCTGCTGCATGTACCTTAGGAGAAATGCCAAGATCAGACAAAACACCCATATAATCGTACACTCCGATAGTTGTCATAAGCATGATAAAAGAAAGCGCCATACTTATAGCTCTCCTTACCAAAGTGCGCCTGTTTTTTTTCTTAAAGAACCGACTTTTCTTATTATTCACTTTGTCCTTGTTTTTAAATATTTTCATTATCAATCACTCCATCAGGAAACAAAGTTATTCATCTTCTTCAAATACACAGTAAGTCGAAAATGTAGTCCAATTATTAAGTGCTTCTATTGTAGTTTTAGCTGCAGAATCCTTGATATACAGCTGAAAATCATATCGTCCGGCATTGTCTTCTGATGACAAATTAGAAAGCGTTATCGTTCTTATATTTCCGTTATCTGAATAATTACTGCTGTCTGTAATATCAACGTTAAACAATTCACGTATTTCATTCACATTTGGTTCCAGTAAATCAGATCTCCAGGAAAGTTTTCCGCTTGAATTGCCGCTTCCGGTGATGCTGAAATTAAATCCCTCGTAACTTGCAAGGCTTACCGAAGTATCATCATTAAACGCACCCGTCCATCCCGTGGAAAGAACTATGGTTTGTATTTCCGCACCAAATCTCGATGATAAAATAGTATCGGCAATATCTCTATGCTTACTTGCCGGTGTAGCTGTAAGTACGACGCTAATATTTTTTCCAATAACAGAATTCGGAAGTACCAGTCTGTAACTATTATAGGTTCCACCTCCGGAAGAATTTACTATTCTCTGCGAGATATCCGATACTATCGCGGTATCTTTATCCAATGTCAGTAGGGAATGAGTCACCTCCTGATTATTCTCATTAACCGTTACGGTGTATAAAACAATCTGATCATCACCTATCAGATTCTCAATCTGTGACGAATTAAGCGAAGCAGAACCATCAAGAGTCTTGATTTGAGCCGTCAAAGTATAATCCAAATCCGCAGGATACCACTGTGTCGGTTTATTCAAACTGTAATTGTAAATGTTTATATCATAAACAATATCTTCCGTTGAAGTAGATGATACACTTCTGATATGCTGCGTTGCATTTCCTGTTGCAAGATAATTTGATGTAAATCTGTTTGCTGCCCCACTGTCAGTTGCTATTACTCTTTTTACGACATTGTGCTCTGCACCGTATTTTGCATATACCAATCCGCCAAACAGCAAAAAGATTGCTACGGCAAGCCATGACAATATCCAGTTTTTCTTAAAAAACTTCTTAATTTTTTCCATCTGCCGTAACCTCCTTTCTGATTTTGTACTTGGCATCATTAACATCCGATTAGTATGTCTTTTCAAGTGTTCACTCAAAACATATGAGAAATCCGGCTATTAATAATTCCCTGTATATGCCATAAGATACACAATATCCGTTTCCTTGAGATTTCTTACCTGTCCCGCTTCCCAAGATACCTCGATTATAAAGGTCTTAAAAAATGTGTTTCCATGGTTTAACTGGTCTTCTACGCTGGGAATACCACTGCACTGCCAGTACAGAGGAAGCTCATAAATTGTATAAATCCCATAATCACCATAACACTCTTCCAGATACTTAGTCGTTGCTGTTCGGTTATCACCGGACATATTCAGATATCTGCCTGTATAATTCTTTGTGTTATCACTGCTTCCTGTCTGAAGGCTGCTTCCCTTGGCAATATATAATATGTCTCCCGCTGTAACGCCGTCACGATTCAAACCATCAACATTGATTCCTGACAAATTATATGTAACATTATATTCTACATATTCCTTCCCCGAAGCCTGTGCATCTGCTTCAGTAGTATAAACTGTCCCCTCAAATATTTCATAGTTAAACGCATTATTACTTGTGTGAGCAAGTTGAAGCGTGAAATCAGGAACATAATCGCCCGCCACACAAAAAGGATACATTTTACTTGTGATAGGAATATCCTCACCATTAACAACCTTTACCGCTTCAACGTTAATTCCAGACATATCCAGGTTCTTAACCGCCTCAGCATTGGCAGCAGTAATATATAGCAAATCAGGACTTTTGATAAGTTGCAGTTCCGCCAATCCCCTTTGATAACTGAACCAGGCATAAATAGGTATAATAGTAATTACCGCAAGAGTGACAAGGAACGCCGCAATGAGTTGAATTTTATGGGCTTTTGATAACTTTTTGAACGCTCCGGAAAATTTGTATAAAAGCCCGGGCTTTTTCCGTGATACGACGATTTCTGATTTTTCTGTGGTTTCTTCCGGTATCATCTTTTCTTTTTCTTCCATACTGCGACCTCCTTTCTCTAGATATATTCAATTAGCATCCGCTTTCATCCACAAAGAATATTGTTAATCCAGCGATGCTGCCATTTCAATCAATATATAGTCCACATTATTTCCAATATCCAGATCAGCATTGTCATAACCGGTTGTAAGCGCTCTTAAACTAGTAGCATATGTTGCACTCGACGGATCCTGAACATCCGTAAGAGCATTTGAAATAGCAGAAGATGTCATACCTGAAAACATATAAATATCTTCATCTTGCAAATAATCAAAAACAAGGTCTCTGTCATCTGCATTTGAATCAGCAAAAATCGGAGCACTCGCATACGGAGAAGCAGAAGTTAAAAACATATCGCTAATATCATTGACCCATTTCCAGTAAATAGTCACTGGATATGCCTGACCTTTTGTAACTGTTTTGTCATTTCCCTCAATAAAATCCGTAAAAGCTATGGAATCCTTTCCGCAGAAACCTGAGTATTTTCCGGTTGAGCTGTCATAGTCTTTAAAAAACAATATGTGTCCGTTTATATATTTCAAGGCATTTTTCTTTGTTTCTGCACTTACAATGCCTATCGCAACATTTTCTGCGCTGTCCGTAAGAGAATCCGTAATCTCCACCAAGTCCGTCAATGTCTCATCTTCATAAACTGCATGATAGCCACGAATATTTATATCAAAATGCAAGTCCAAAACTCCGGTCTGATTCGGAATAACCCAAAAAGATAATTCCCCGCTGGAACTGGGACTGAGTCCCTGTGGGTAGGCAGATGAATTGGCACTTTTTCTCCACACTATTTTTTCGTTACTGGGGTTGGTTCTGAATATATTAACCAGATTTCCCTCTCCGTCTTCCTGCTGAATCCCACTTTTGAATTCATCGGTGAACATAGAATCTGTCATCATGATATCGGAGTTCTCAACATAATTACCTCTGACCTCAAGTTCAAACGGCGTTTCAGCCACTTTTACACCCATACCATGAGTCCCAAGACTCTTGTTCATCGTAAACCACGCGATTGATACAAAAATTAAAACCGCCAATGTCAAAACCATCATCGAGAGAGGTTTCAGCCAAAACAGAATTTTTACATTGTCGTCATCTTCCTCATTCTCTTTGTTCCCCATAATCACTTCAGCATTGTCAGCCCCCGTCTCCGGATGAGGTAAACCATCTTCTTCAGGCTCAACAAAGGGATTATCAGACCAGTTTAAATTCTCATCATAATCGTCATTCAATTGTTTGCTCATAATCCCTCACCTCCTTCCGGAATTGTTCAAAAATCGATTTTTGGGTGCACAAAAATAGCGTATGGGTATACTTATACGCTTTTATTATACCTATTTATATGCGAAATGTAAATAAAAATGGAGTAAAAAACGCCAGAAAATCCACGAAATAAGCGGATTTCAGCACGAATAAAAAGTGAGTTTTCACTCATTTTTTTCACAAAAAAAATCACAAATTTTTCGAAGTTATTTTTTTCAAAAAAATACAACGTTAACCTGCAAAAATGCCCGCAAAACTGCGGACATTTTTTGAATTTGCACCATTTTCAAGCAAAAACACTATAGATAACCGGTTACAGCTTGTTAGCTGAAGATTTATTGTTATTGATTACCCTTTTTGTCCCTCTTTGCCAGTTCTTCGCGAAGTTTTTGATTTTCCTTTTCAAGTTCATCGGCACGCTTTTTCTCCAGCTCTGCCCTCTTTCTTTCCTGTTTCACCTTAGCTTTTTCCCGCTCGGTATTCTCGCGTTCCAGGCTTCTTCCTGCTTCAACTCCCTGATTATACTGATCATCCAGAACTGCCTGCTCCCGCAGGTATTCAAATCTCCATTCCCTGTTCTGTTTCGCCTTCTTCATTGCCATCTCCAGTTCCTCCGTAAATTGCACGACCAAATCCATACGGATCAAAAGTGCAAATAAATACAATATTATTCTCCGGCAAATCACTGTATTTCCCTTTTTCTGCAAGATATTCTCCCCTGCTGTTCTTTGTTTTTAGCAGGTTTTTTCTTTAAGATTAATTGATATGATTGCCTATAGAGTAAAGCAATCATAGTTAGAAATTCAGATTTCCGAGTTTTCAGATAATCCTCGGCTGCCTTTATTTATTTTCTCAAGCTGTTCCTTTAGCATGCGATTCTCTTCTTCTAAGGCATCGGCTCTGCTTTCTGCTGCATCCGCTCTATTCCTTTCAGCATCTGCCCTGGTTTCCGCTGCATCTGCCCTGGCTTTCTCCCTCTCCGTATTGGCGCGTTCTTCCCGCCTTCCGTCTTCCATGAAAAGCTTCCTGATTTCCTCTTCATTATATTCCGTATCCAACATTCCACGCACCTCCGCTCTGTGTTTAATCAGAAAATCTCGGATTTCATAATCCTCCGGCATTGCCCGTATGGCTTCATCAAAAGCCTTCTTCGCATTCGGGAACTGATTCAGGTTTTCCCGGATTCTTTCAACAAGCCAGGCATATTCCTCCAAAGGTTTGCAGGCCTGCATGATTTTCTGATTCCTTCCGGCATTTACATTTATCATCCGGACCTTTACTTCAACATCCGCTTCAATCCCGAGATTCTTATTAAACGAATCGCTCAGTTTCAGAATACTCTCGTCTTCCTGTTCCTTCGTTCCGTTGTAAAATACGACCAGCTTCGGCGTCGGCAATTCCAACCGTTCTGATCCGTATTTATTCAGTTTGTTCTCGCTGATATATCCGGAAAAGAGCTCGCTGACATATTCCAAAAATCGTAACGGCATGTTCGGATTGTAAGAAGATTGATGCTCATATACGTTCAGAATCTCTGAAAGCAGGAATGATGTATCGTTTATCATTCCCATGTACAATACATTTTCCAGTGTATTGAACTCAATTTTTGACGCATCCGTATAATGCGAACCGTTAACCGCATTATACAGACTCAGCGTCCATTCCCTGTTTTCCTCGCGACCGAAAATAAAGTTAAAAAGCCGGTCCTTGTGTTTTCTGTTTGTTTTCGTTTCTTTTTTCATTCTATTCTCTCCTTCTATGAATTATTCTGAATATTCATATAGGAGCAAAAAAGAAATACAGCCGAAACTACTAAAGAAATTATATAACAGAAATGATTTGATTTGAAATGTGATTTTTGCATAAAAATCGACAAAAATCCCGTGATTATAAAAGTGGCAATTTTTCTTGAATGGAATAATGGACGAAATGTCCGGACACCTATATGAATATCTTTAAGCGAGATGATAATATCATGATTCAAATGGTTTGTAAATAGTTTATAGAATAGTTTGCCTCTTAAGGCCTTCCTTCCACAATATTATCTCAAAAAATATCACTTATGCATTCCCAAAATTCCGCATTTCACTTTTATCCTTTTCTTCTTCCGCCTCACATTTCAAGCACTCTGCATATGCCAGTCCGAGGAAAATGAACAGAAACGGCGTTGTATAATAAATTGCTACACCAAACATGGAGTTTACCAGGTATCCTATTGCCGTAAAAAAGCAAACCATTGTCATAGGGTGCATCTTTTCGCGTTTTATCCAAATCCGTACCAAAGCAAGCGAATTCGCAATCACATATAAAACCGCTACGGGAATGCCGAAAAATGCAGCATACTGAAGAAGTTCATTGTGCGGTGTTCCCACTTGATACGTATTCAGAAGCCCTTCCACTCCAAATCCCAACAAAGGATGTTCTGGTATGTGAGCCACGGTATTTTTCCACAATTTCCATCGTCCTGAGCCCGCAGCATCAGCCATGGAAGGATCCGCCACAATATCTCCGGCATCAGAAAACATAAGGACTAAACTATTGAGAATTGTATTATAATGGATGCTCAGCGCCAGAGTTAATACGATATATAAAACAAGAACAAAAAACGCACTTTGCCAAGATCCGCTACGAGTAAATTTCTTTTCAAATCGTTTAAGCGCACCAGCATCTTTATTCAACATATTTTCTGTATCATCTGCGTTTTTTTCGTTTGAAGTTCCAGCATTGTTTGCTGTAATCATCTCAGTTTTATTTCCTTCAGACTTATCCCGGGTAAATCGTAGCTTTTTTTTCTCATCAAAAAATCGGTACAAAAGAAAAATCGTCAGTACAAAACCTGTAGCCAAAAATGCGCCGAGTGTATTATTGATTACAAGCATCAGCGTGGTTAAGCAAAATGAAATCAGCAGAACAATTTTCAAAACTGCCTTTTCTTCATAAACGAACAAAAGTGCCGAAACCATCAGTACGAACGCTAGATAATACCCGTAATGATTGGAGTTATGAAAAACCGCAATCACGCCATTCTGCTTGTAAAAGTAAGGAAATGGCACACCATAGGCTACCAAAAGCGCCAACAAATTTATTGGAAATGCAGTAAATACTAACGTGTAAAGAAGTATTTTTTTACGTTTTTCCTGCCAAAGCATCATTCCACAGAAAAAATATGTAATCGGATACAACGCATAAGAAAAAATACTCTCCATCATATAAGGATGACCGTGCAAGTCGTACCTATTTGGACCCCTAAGCCACGTCACCAGTAAAATACCAGTACCAAAAATGATAAAAACCAAAAATGGTAAATAATTTTCAACTATTTGAGAAAACGGTTTTCGTATATACTTCCACCCTACTATAATTCGCACAATCCAGTAAAGATAAAGAATCGTTATTGAAACGTAAACACCGAAATTGATTCCCCTAATCATATTATGATAAGCATTATAAAAAACACTTAAATCAGCAGCATCCGAAACGCCTGCTCTCCAGTCCGGATGTAATAGATCAAGCAAAACTCTTAACAACAATTGAAAAAACGGCGATGCTATAAAAATACCTAAAACAAAAAGTACCAATAACATCGCCATTACCCTGGCGGCTTCTTCGTTAACCATCTTTTTCTTCAAGCCACGCGCCCCCAAATTATTTGCTAAGACTTTTTCTCTCAGCAAATCATCTTCAAGGATTTTTTCTAACATCCCATTATCAATTATATTCCGTTCTGAATCTTTGTCATTTAAGATAGGCATTTTAAAAACCACTTTCTAGTCTCTCCAGCTTATTTGCTTGCTACTTCAATTCAGCAAATTAAATCACAATCACTACGCTCTTTCTTCAGGACCACTTGCTATCAGCCATTAAACATTAGAGAAAAAAGTCCCCGCCCATTAAGGCGGGGACACATAAAATTCAGCTTACTGCTACCTAGTTCTTATCCAAAACGGCTTACTGCGGAACAGTGAAAGTAGTATCAGAATCAATCACCTGTGTACCATCCTGGTTATTATCAAGGAAGAACTGAAGGTCAAGAGTATAATTATCCGTTAAGTTCGCATATGTTTTAGTATTACACGTTGTATCTTCACCCTCAATCCAAAGACGAACAACAACCGAATAATACTTTGTGCTATTTGCTGCAACAGCGTTATCTACAATCGCTTTAGTTCCATACGTAACATCACCTAAAGCATTGGTAGCACTAACTGCTTTTCCACTTGTAAAGTTCGTAGCACCTGATATAGGAAGAATCGTTACCCGGTTAGCAGCCGCCGCTGTGGCCGTCTCAGTAGTACCAAGCGTAGTCTCTTTAACAAACATTGCTACTCTCCATGCCTTTTCAGTTACAGCAGCACCATTATAGAGAAGATTAACCTTATTCATACTAAGTTTAGTAGCATCATCACTCGTCGTAGCTTTTAGGTAAAAATTATAATCAACATATCCGACTGCCGTATGATTATCTGCAACACCATAATCAGTTGTAAAGGTTGATGTGTCCGCACTATTGTATGCTACATATGTATATGTAGGAGCCATAGTGCCTGATCCAGTTTCAAATTTTCTACCAGCGTCGTCTGCTTCTACTGTATAGAAGTAATTAACACCATCAACAGTAGAAACTGGCTCAAGATGTGCTTCAACAGAATCAATAAGATCCTTCGTATAAGTTCCTTCTACATTGGTTTTTGAAATAAGCAAGTTGCTACCAACAGTGGTGTGCACCTGCATACCGGTTACGGTAACTTCCTTGTTCATCGTGAACCAAGCAAATGTTGAGGTTCCCAACATCGTTGTTGATAAGAGAAGCATTGCGGCTGCGCCGGCAATCTTCTTGTTTGTCTTAATCTTCATCATATTCGTTTCCTCCTTAAATCTTTTTCGTTTTCAAATAACTTAATCAGTTACTCATTTTCTATTTTGACTTCCAGGGAATTCTGGTGTCAAAACCCCCGTCTCCTGAAGTCGTTTTCTATACTTTACCGAAAAAAACAACCTTTCGCAATAGCGATTTGACATTTTTGTCACAATGCACATAAAAAAAATCTTTTATGGTAAAATTGCACAAAGGTTTTTCGGGGTATATTCTAGTTCATTCAAAAATCCTTTTATTTCGTGATATTATTGAGTTTTTACTCACTTTTTAGTCTCAGAAAATTGAGTCAATACTCACTTTTTTGCCCTAAAAATGAGTCGATACTCACTATTTTTACAATTCTTTTGGTGATTTTTACCAAAATTGAAAAATCCAGTATTTATGCGGCTTTGCAGGCATTTTTCAAATTTTGTCCAACAAATTTTTGAGAGAGGCCAAAATGTGATATTTTCACACTTTTTTCGCATTTGTCCAACAAATTTTATAAGGAGTCCAGCTCCTTCTTTAATTCCAGCATATGATTACGGCATGCGGTAATCTCGCCGGTGTACTTGTTGAACCACTCAACATCGGCCTCACTGGGCTCTTCCTGCAAAAGAATTGCCTGAACCAGCGCAGACTGAGATCTGGATCTGCGGCGTTCAATTTCCATAATCGTCTTCTGGCAGGTCTTGATTTCCTTCTTCAGCTGACTTTTTCTACTCATAACTTACATCCTTTCCAAACCGCTGCCGCTCTTTCAGAGCCGTCCGCAGTTCCTTACTCTCCGTTGCAATGACAAAACATTCTTTTTAATGCCTAAAATCCCTTCAAATTGATGGATTCTACGAACTCATCCATTTCTTCATACCCTTTATCCAAATTGGCGTTTAAATCGGCAAAAATCGGTGCTATTTCATCCATCCTCTCCCTGCTTTGCTGAGGATATTTAATAATAACCGTATAGAAACCGTTCACACTCTTCTGCTGCTCGGTAAAATCATCCAGCAGGAACGCAAATGAGTTCGCGGTAGACATATCCGCCACAAGCATTCGGTATCTCAAATCGAAATCACCATCCGCATTCAGATAAGACTGCACATCGGCTTCCACATCAATCAGCGCCTTCTGATATTTCATTCGATACGTTTCCTGAACTCTGTGTCGTTCCGCCACGTACAGCGCGATAAATACAACAAGTGCAATTCCCAGCACGATTGCTATCACAATCGCCCGAAGCATTTTTTGCCGCATCAAATACTCCTGACCGCTGTCGCGGTAGGTGTATTCAATCATTTTCATTGCTTCATCCCTGGCTGTTTTCGCCTTCTTTTCCTTCTTCTCTTTCGCCATCTTCTTCTATCTCTTCGTTCTCTTCGATTTCTTTGCTCTCTTCGTTTTCTTTTATTTCTTCAGTTTCCGTTTTTTCTTCGCTTACGGAATCGTTCTCTGTTTCAGTACTTTCGGAACCATCCGAAACCAGTTCCTCACTCTTTTCGGTGCTTTCCTCTGTCATTTCGCCGTCAGCCTCAGCTTTTTTCAAGTATTCCTCGATAGCCTTCTTCCGAATTTCTTCAACAGCGGCATCACGTGCCTCCTGCTCCTTCTTCTTCGCCATGGGATTTTCGAGTCTTGCGCCCTTAATCAGCTTGCCCAGCGTTCCCGCCTCATAAATCGACAGGAAGAAAATTGGAACCACCACCAGCATCAGAAGCAGTTTTCTCGGGTCCGTAAAGGAAGAAATCCAGTTAAACACATGTGCCCGTCCGCTCATACGTCCCAGAATCTGTTCATATCTGACCGGCAGTCTGTCCGGTACCGGATTGGCATCGCCCATGGTTACATAGGTTCCGTCCTCGTTAATCTCCTTAATACGGTGAATCACAAGTTTTCCCGCAATCTCCGGATCCTCGCTGTAATAAGCTACAATATCTCCAACTGCCAGGTCCTGTTTTTCTGCCACGCGGGTGAATACAAACTCTCCGGTCTCAATGGTAGGCTCCATACTGCCCGTTACCACGTGTAAGAGGCTGTTTCCAAAGAAATTCACTGCCTTACCCTTTGCAGTACACGTAAATGCGTATATCACCACTCCGAAGCTTGCCAGTAGCAGAATCCATTCCAAATAATTCAGGATTTTCTTTGCAAGCTGTTTTCCTGATCTTTTTCCGCCCTTACCCTTTTCAGCGGCTTCCGCACTCTTTTCAGGGATTTCTTCGTCTTTCGACTTTACTTCTTCAACCGCCTCGATTTCAGTGCTCTCGCCAAGAACTTCTTTCTCTTCCGACTTTACTTCTTTCGCTGCCTCGGCCTCTGCGTTCTCACCGGCATTCTCTTCCTCTTCCGGCTTAGCCTCTTCCACCGCCTCAACTTCCGAACTCTCACCGGCATTTTCTTCCTCTTCCGGCTTTACTTCCTCCACCGCCTCGGCTTCCGCAGCCTCAGTTTCTGAGCTTAATTCCTGCTGATTCTCATCATTTATCGTTTCCGACATTTTATCTGTTTCCGTCTTTCATCCTCCGAAGCAAAATCATACTTCCTGCTTCGTCGTTAATTCTTTGTATTTCCGGCTAATCCACATAATCGGAGTTACGCGGTAAGTACGGTAAAGTGCACGCATCTGCGCGTTAATAGCCCGCTGTTCCTCCGCAGTACGTACGGGCGGCGTCCACTTGGGCTTTGGCTTGTTCTTCGCCTCTTTGGCGCGTTTACGCTTGAATTTCTGGTCTTTAAAGTACCGCTTGATATTGTAAGGCCAGTTCGTGGCATACTTCGCATAGTAAACCTCGAACTTCTCTCTTTCGCCTCTTTCGTATTCTTCTCTGCGGATCTTTTCCGCACGCTCCGCAAGAATCTTCTTGTAATCCGGATTGTCCGTATCTGCCGGTATATATCCGAACAGCTTGAATAGAAGCCACATAAAGAACCTCGGAATCGCATAAATCGGGTTCCTCGAGTATTCCTTGTAAATAACTCGGAACGGCTTCGCCTCGAACTGCGCACGCTCTGCCTTTAAGCGAGCCGCACGTTCTTTCTCGCGCAATTCCTTCTCGCGTTTTTGCTGCTCGAGTTTCAGCCTTGCTGCAACCACTCTCGGATCCTCAATCTCCTCAGGCGGCTCTTCGCCTGCCTCTGCAGCCTTCTCCGCTTCCGCCTCCATCTTCTTTGCGGTCTCGGAAATATCGCTCCAGGTTACGGAGTTGTAAGCATCCATCTTTTCCTTGGCTTCTTTTTGCTTTTCGATAGAAGCCGCATCCATACCGACCGCTTCTCCGAAATCGGAACGAATCGCGTCCTTTTCCGCTTTGAGTTTTGCCTTCTCTGCGGCAATTCTCGCTTCCTCTTCCGCAATTCTTCTTTCTTCTTCGAGTCTGGCCTGTCGTTCGGCTTCGATTCTGGCGCGTTCCTTTTCCTCTGCCTCAATTTCGGCCCTGCGGCGCTCGAGCATCTCCTGAATGCGCTTCTCTTCCTCTTCACGCTCACGCCGTGCGCGCTCACGTTCCTCGCGCTTTGCTTCCTCGATACGGCGCTTTTCTTCAAGACGCGCTTCTCTTTCCTGTCGTCTTCTTTCCTGTTCCTCCTGAAGAGCCAGTTCTTCTAAGCGCTTGCGTTCACGCTCGTCATAAAAATTCCGTTCAATCTGCAAAACCTTGTCAATCTGGTTGAAAATTTCGTCCGAATTGTCCGGAATTTCCGCTTTTACAAAGCTTACCAGACCGTCGCCCTGTACATAGCCGACGCTTTCCACGGTCTGAATATCGTAATGTCCGGAGAAAAGCTCCGAGCCGAAACGCTTGATAACCTTGGGCTGAATACTCTTATACTTCTGTTTTCCGAGTTCCGTATACTCTTTTTTCTTCTCCTCGTGCTCCGAGTAGGTCTTAAAGAGCAGAAGTTCGCAGGCAAGAAGCCTGTTCAAATCGCCCACGTAATCAGGATCCGGTCTTACCGCCGTATCTTCCACATTGATCTCGTATCCTACCTTATCGTAGCTTAAAATATACTGCCACAGCGTCAGACACGCCTTCAGATCCACGTTCTTCATAATCGCGTTGGTACGCATTACGGGCGGCTGAATAAAATTGTTACCGAGGGTGGTACAGAGTTCCGAACCCTTGTAACCTTCTATGGTTTTCTTCAGTTTTTCCACTCTCTGCCAGATGGTATAACCCGAATCGTTGGTGGATTCGAGATTCTTCTGGGTATCGATGGAAACCTTGATTTTCATTGTGGTGCCGCTTTTGTCATCCACGGTATT
>Ga0247611_10002350_pt1 | contig 30733 bp, 30 predicted proteins | sample 177DNAGHGhighgp2_FD_192422 | JGI IMG/M metagenome (GOLD analysis project Ga0247611, IMG submission 192422) | Sheep rumen microbial communities from Palmerston North, Manawatu-Wanganui, New Zealand - 1770 DNA GHGhigh gp2 | ecosystem: Host-associated > Mammals > Digestive system > Stomach > Rumen... | reverse complement strand
CACGGGATGTTCGAAATCCTCAGTATCGATGTAGGCGACGATGAAGAAACATGGCGACAGGCCATCGAGAGCTACGATATGGAATGGCAGCACGTCATCACCGACGAGGATAGTGCCGACCAACTACAGCAGCTCTACAACATCGAGGGCTATCCCACCAAGATTGTAGTCGACCCCATGGGCATCATCACCAAAATCACCGTCGGCGAAGACCCCGCCTTCTACACCTACCTCGACAACCTCTTCTCCAAGAAATAACCCCACACAAAGCAGCGACTCTCAGAGCCGCTGCTTTTTTATTGGGCCGAGCGCAAATTTGCGCCCGGCCCTATTTCGCAAGAAACCTCTCTAACCCCGTAAACTTATTTACTGATTTTGAAACCTAGTTTCATAATTAGTTTCAGTGTACTAATAGATGTATTCCTATCGTACTCCTTTTCTTCTTCTGGCAAATCCTCGTATGGAACCAGACAAGGGTGCGTCTTAAGATCATCGTTTCGCTGCTCGCCATATTTCCACCCTTGTTTAATCCTTGTTGCCGACCATACCTCATGTACGTTCTTCGACATTTGTTCTACCAATTCTTCCAATTCTAAGGGCAGCTTAACATCACTTGTGTCAATCGGCTGTGGAATGTACTTCTTCTTGTTCATCTTTCTTGTGTTTAATGTGTGATTACATTAACAAAGAGCCAATTCAATCTTCATTCCTATCATCAGTTGTCTTCAAATGCTTTATTTTCGATATGATTCCCCGTTATTTCTTCTAAGAAATCCTCACGCATTACCATCAAAAGATTGCATGTATATTCTTTAAGCAACCCTTTGTAGTAGGTCACATCCCTATGGTTAGACTTCATGACACGTTCTTTTAGCGTACGTTCAGTAGCCTTTTCAAATGCATTTTCCATTTCCCTGCGAACACCATCAGTTACCATATTCCGCAGTTTCTGTTCCTCCAATACTAAAGGAGTTCCCTTGTGTCCTTCAGGGGCATAATATTGCCACAGTCCTTCAAGGAATGTCTTGTATTCCGCTTCAATATTATTGGCCAAATCCATTGTGTATTCCCCAATTGTTTCAGGACGTTCAATAGCAGCCTCCTTCATAAGATTTCCAAAATACTTATTGAGCAGTTCATGCTCTTTCTCTTTACACAATAATACGATCTTTTCAGTTTCCATATTTCAAGATATTATAAGTTCTCATTTACTTTTTGTTCCAACTCGTCGAGCTGATTTTCCAGTTCGTTAAGTTTTCTGTCTTCGTAATTGACCTGAGCCTCATACCGATTCATTTCCTCTTGATAAAGGTATAGCTCCTTCTCTTGGAATTGTTCATACTCTTCCTGTGGCAAATCCAAAGGAACGCCATTGGGGAAGTTCTTCCATTTCTTGGCAAATTCATTATGAGTTTTTCTGGCAGACTTTGGGAACAACGACAAGTACCCCATGTAAGCATAATAATAGGCATCAACGAAATACTTAAAGCTATTAACGCGTAAAGTTACAAGTTCCTTGCTGTTTACTGAATAATCATTCTTCTCCACCATTTCCCTCACCTGTCCTAACATATCATCCATATCATCATACAGAGTTACATAGTATATAGCAAAAGCATCTAATTCCTCCTCCTGTATTCCATAGTATGCCAACACATATTTCCCAGTACTGCTGATATTGAATTCTGGTATGGGATATGTACTTTTGTATTTATCAACCTCTTTCTCCAGTTTCTTTAAGGTTGAAAGCATCTCTTTTTCTATATCTTCCTTCTCTTCCTCATCCTTTACTTTCTCTATTGCAGATAAAAACTTGTTGCTATTCTCCGCAAGATCTTGACAGACATCACACAGCAAATCCACTGTCCCCATGACATTTGCCTGCTTGGTTGCAATCTCCTCGCAAGTTACATTTGCTATATGAAGGCCCACTCCATATCCAATACCCACGAAAGTCAGCAATAGAGCCATTACTATAGCAGCTTTTGTCATCCAATTCTTTATTGGAATGGAAGGTTTGCTCTTCAAATAGCTCTTCAATCGTTCCACTGCCATATCGAAATAAGCATGACCAGCAGGAGTTATAGCCTGGTAATAAGGCAAGTCTGCAATGTCCGACGGCAACTCCTTGGGCCATTCAAAACCAGTAAGCATAATCGGCACGATATTTTTCCTATTTTCAATGGCACAGGCGACCTCCCGTCTAATCCAGTCTTCAGGATCATCACACCTGTCAAGCCCGTCTTTAGGCAGCACAATGATGAAATCCTTGCAATGCCTGATAACTTCTAATAGCTGTTCATTGAATTTTCCCGCGGTCAGTGTGTCAACATCAAAAAACACTCTGTAACCTGCATTCCGCAACTTCTCTGCTACCAAGTTCGCCGTATCATACGCCGTTCTCCGATAACTTATAAAAATATCGTATCCCTTCCGTTTCATATATTTATTCATTCAAAAATATCTTAATTCGTTTCAATTCTTCCTCGCATCCCATAGGAATTACACCTGCCTCTTCAAATATATTGAAGTCATTGAGGAAATCCTCTCTTAGTTCATTTTTATGCTGAAAATATATTACCTCAGCTTCAGCAAAATTCTTTTGGAAGAGAAGAGCATGAGCTAAATTAGTGGCGACCCAATGTTGAGACGAATCTTCATTTATAGCTAAGCGAGAATATTGTTCTGCCTCTTTATAATTATATAACATTATTGAAACAAAGGCATAATTCCCATATGTTTGCGCAACGAGTGCAGAGTCTAAACTTATTTTATTCTCTTTTGAAGATTCTATTATTTGTATTGCTTCGGATAAATAGTCTATAGATTTCTTGTATTGTTTGTTTTCTGTAATAATATGCCCTAATTTGTTAAGGATATCTATTAATGAAGAAGTGTATTTTGAGGGTTCATATTTTATTGACCTTCTAAAAATATCCAAACAGCTATAGCTTATATTTTCACACTCTTGCAACAGCCCATTAGAATAGAAATAATCGGCTAATGTTATTAAGATATCAGATAAAAAACCTTCGTATGTTTGAACTGTATTTAAGGGCTGTTGCGACCTTACATCAAGTGCTTGCTTGCAATAATAGTAACATGAATCCATTTGATTTGTTATAGAGAATTGTTTTGCAATATAACATAATGTCCATGCATAGTCTTCGCCAAATTCTTGACGATTCCACGAAGCGAGTTCTTTCCTAATATGTAATGCCTTTTTAAACATTTGTTGACTGTTGCCGTATTGACTCATATCAGAATATAGCTTCCCTAGATTATTATATATACCTGCAATATAAGGCTTTTGATTTTGTTTTTTGTATAGGTCCAATGCTTTTAACCACATTTTTTCAGATTCTAGGTATTTATTATTCCTCCAGTAATATGCAGCCATGTTATAAACAATAATCGGAGCTACGGCCTCATATCTAACAGTGTCTGCACTTTCAAAATACTTACATATATTCCAAGCTTCAATAAGATAATCATCGCGTTTCTTTGGCTCATTAGCATTAGCTGCAGCCCATGAAAGCGCATTGAGATCATTTGCTACAGACATTCCGTATACGAGAAAGTCTTTTTGTGCAAATTTTCTACGAATATCAAGGGACGTAAGAAGATACGATTCACTTTTTTCTTTATCCCCCATTTTACATTTAAGTGATCCCCATGAATAAAAAAGAGAAGCCTTGGTCTCTAAATATTCTTGGTTAGGAGAATCTTTCTGATACGTCTCCTCTAAGATGTTAAAAGCTCGTTGATAATAAGAATCAGATTCCTCGTATAATTTTTGGTCATTACAGAAATTAGCATAATCAAGAAATTCACTATATGTATTTAGTTCATCCGCTAACTCTTTCATCATGCTTTTAACCTTGTCCCAAGCTCCCGCTACTTTATAAGCCTTAATTTGCGCCTTTATGCTTTGAATATACTCTTTTTCATCCTTCTTGGCTTTGTTCACATTTTCTTGAATGGCAGAAATAATAGACATTCCTTGTACTTGTGCTCTGCGTGCGGATTTGAGCTTTTCTACATATCGTCCCTCTTCAAATTTTTTTATGGCGGCATCCACTTCTCCGAGATTGAATAAACACATTGCTTGTTGGGCAATGCTATCAATTTCACTTTGGTCAATTCTGGCAAATATATCTGCATATTCGCCTATGTGTTTTCTAATATTTTGCAATTCTTCATCAGCTTCACTTAATTTATGATACCACTCAGCACTTTCTTTTTTATAGTTGGATTCAATCTCTGCTATCTTCTTCTCGTAGCGTTTCTTTGCTTCCCGTTGTCCAATGGCTATTAAATTTTGCTTCTGGCGCTCAAATTCATCGGCATCACATAAAATTAAATGTAATGGCTCTTTTCGAACACTCCATTCATCAACTGCCTGTTGATTAAATATCATCATGCCTTTCTTTATTGCCTTGACATTTCCAATTGGACTTCCCATTTGTAATTTTTCAAGTCGCAGAATAAAAGTCCCATTTACGCTATCACTTAAAATACCATTTGGAGATTTCTCGGCCTTTAAGTATACATTCCCTAAAGGAGTACGGGGATTAGTACCATTGTATTTATATGTTATCCCCTTTTGACTCACGGTCTGAGAAAAGGTGTAAATGGAAATAATTGAAATTACTAACAAGCCAATAATCCTCTTCATATTATAGTTATTTAAATAATATAACATCATCTGGACCGCATACGCCACTAACAATACTATCTTCTAGTATAATATTTGTTGAGGAAATATGATATATACTCTTTTGTTCTGCCAATGGAAGCTGTAGTAGAACATATCCATCATCGTCGGACTGGACATTGTGACCGTCTATTTCTATCTCTACATTAGGAGCAGTCTGCTCCGTATCTGGATTCCATAACTTATAACGGAGATTACCATAGACTACTGGATCACGCTGAATATTTATGGTAATATACTTCGAAAGTAGTAGAGTCGTGTCAACAGGGAGGAACGCACTACATTCTACTCTTACTCGTACCTCCTTGTTATGATAACGATGCGGGATATTTGTAAACAAGGAAGACTCTTCAAGCGAACGAATGGTGTCTGTCTTCGTTTCGTTATCAAGTGATATGGTTACAACGGCATCTTTCAAAGGTGGAAGATTTGGATTATGAACGGAGGCCTCATTCAGTCTCACTTCCACATCAACTGGTTGGTTCGTTACCCATACTCCAACAAGAGCGGCAAGCACAGCTACAAGTCCCACGCCCCATGTAGCCATTTTTTGTATGAGCAGACGTTTATGACGTTGCCAGATGGCATCAAACTCTACACCAAGTAATTTGGAAATCAATTGCACGTATGCCCGTTCCTTGTTCATCCATGGCCATCGGAATATCTCCTCGTGGATATTAGCTCCAAGGATTTCAGGAAGTCCAAGTGTATTGACGATAGAATTGAAGCATTCCGTATCAGGATTTCCACTATGTGGCTGACCCTCAACAATAAAGAAGTGTATCTGCTTTGTACGGCCCAAGCTATGAAAGAATTCAATTTCTTTACCTACCCATTCCGATTGAGCAGAGTTAGGAGAGCAAATTACTATCAAATTCCGTGATGCACTTAATCGCTCCTGCAGTTCTTCTGTCAGTCCACCTGGCTGTATATCCGTTGGCGCGAAGAACACCGGTTTGATTGGCGTACGCTCCCAACCATGCTCACTGCATAGCGTGGCCGGCATACGGTAATTTTCCAACTTCCGTTGCACCCGTTTGCCCCACTCCGTGTCTTTAGAGTTGTAGCTTATGAATGCGTAGTATTTGAATTGTTGTTCCACCGTTTTATTCATTTATAATCTTCTTAATTTTCTCCACATCTGTCTCATATTCCTTTGGGATGACACCAGCATCTACAAATTGTTTAAGGTCATCGAGTAAATCGTTCTTCAACTCGTCCTTGTATCGGCGATAGATTGTTTCAGCCTCCGTGTATTTGCCTTGGAAAAGTAGGGCATGAGCAAGGTTCGCGGCAATCCAATGCTGGGTTGAATCAACGGTCAGTCCCTCATGAGAATATTGCTCTGCCTCGTCATATTTCTTTGCAAAGATACAATAAAAGGATTGGCTGCCTATTAGATTCACATAATCGCTTTGCCAGGACTCAGAATCTTCCTCATATTTCTTTTTCATAATAGGTAGCCATTCCTTATTAATATTATAGGCCGCAAGATAATCCCTTACAGTACCATACAACTGACTTAAAAAATATAAAGAGCCTTCATATCTATGTGTATGTATAGGATTCGTTTTTGATATTTTTCTAAAAATACAGAGAGCCCCTTCAAATGATGAAATCGCATCCCCATATTGCTCCATTTTTGCTTGGAGAAGTCCAATGTCATACAGAGTCTGAGCCACATAAGGTTCATTGGCCTGCGAGGTTGATTGAGCAAGACGGTGACGTATTTCCAATGCCTCATTGTACATCGCCACCTTTTCTTCAGCCCTTGCATCACATAATAGTGTAACCCAACAATCTATTAAATTCGCTTTACTTATCTCAATTATTTGCTTGTTCCCTTTGTATATGTTGAGATAGTAAGTACATATACTATCTAATTCTTTACAAAATAATTCTGCATAAGATGATTCACCTTTCATACTATATAGTGGAATAATACCCCATCTCAATATATGAGCCATAACAGGTATTACTTCTAATGGCTCCGATGGCAAATCAGCCTTAAATTCTTTCCATGATTTCAAATAATATTTTTCTGATTCATCTAATTTATTTTCTATGAGATACAAGTAGCCCATTTTATCGAATAATCGTCCGTAACAATACTCATGGCCTTTATAATATGATGGAATAATTTGTATATATAATGATTCTGCTTCTTTTAAACAATGTTCGCATTCTTTATATCTCTTTTGATTGCAGTAAAACTCTCCCAAAGTTACTAGAGACCATGCCACATGATTTTCATCGGAAAGATTCTTTGTCATACGTGCATATTGCTTTCTACCTTCTATTCCTTCCATCAAAGCATACTCTGCCTTATCAATTAATCCTTTTAATTCATATAGCCTCGATAAATTATGCATAGTTGTTGCATATAGAAAAAGGTGCACAGAATCACATTTTTTTGATTCTTTAACTGCATATAATACTTTGTTATAATAGGTTTCTATTTCTTCATTATTTCTATTTGCCTTGGAACAATAATATGCATATTGAAATAACTCAGATGGTGTTCCTAATTTATCGGCCAATAACTTTTGATATTTAACAACCTGATCCCATTCATAATTCATTTTACATATTTCTATCGCTGTACGAATATTTTGAACTGCCTGAATGGAATCCTCTTGTGCTTTTAGAAAGCCTTCTTGATGATGATGCTTGTCATTGAGTGATTGTTCAAACGCTTCTTCCAATTTGACATCTTTCAGCTTTTTTATCGCATCTTCAACATCACCCTGAATATACAAATCAAGTATTTCTTGCATTTGTATATTTAGTTCACTCTGGTCTATTCTTGCCAAAGCATCAGCATACTGATCAACATTTTTATGAAGATAATCTAGTTCCTCATATGCCTTATCAAGGGCTGCCTCATACTCATTGAGCTGTATCTCGCTAGCCTTGAGCTTAGCTTCTAATTCTGTTTTCTGCTTGTCATATTTTTTCTTTGCCTCTCGTTTGCCAATCTCAATCAGATTTGCTTTCTGATGCTCAAATTCATCGGCATTACAGAGAATAAGAATCAGTGGCTCTTTCCGTACACTCCATTCATCAACCGCATGCTGGTTGAATACCATCATTTCGCGCTTCTTGACCGATACCAAGCCGATACGATCGCCCATCTTTAAGTTCTCTAATGTCAGCGAGAAGGCACCACTCTTCTCATCACTCAAAACGGAACGTTTATTACCATCGTAAGATATGGTAACACTCCCAATCGGGGTACGTGGGTTCTTGCCGTTATAGCGATAGGTAACTCCTTTTTGGGTAACTGTCTGTGCACCTAAGCATATAGACATCAATAGAAAACCATACAATAAAAATAAACGTTTCATTATATATATGTTGATGCGTTATTATTCCAAGTAATACTTCCAGCGCTTTTAATATATGTGAGGCTGCTAATCGCCCATTCAATATCATTCATTATTCATTAGCAAATTCCTTTTTATTGTTTATAGACAACAAAAGCCGCATTGTTCTTATTTTTATTGTTTATATAGAAAAAAATCCGTAATATTCTTTCTTGTTCTCTTGTCCTATTGTTTGCTCGTCTTTGCCGCTTGGTCCATCCATGAAGCACTCGGCACAGAAATTTGACCATTTATTCTCTCATCTGATTTTTAATTAGTGAATCTCCTTAAAATAAATCAATTCAGCAATTTCGTTTATATAATCTGATATTGTATTATCATAAAGTCCTTTGTATTCAAGACTTAGTAGCACAGAGTAACGTGGTGAATCCGCGGGGAAATATGCATAGAATTGACGCAGATAATGTTGATTGTCATTGTATCTATACAATTGTGTAGTAGAGTTAAAACCTGATATTGTAATGATGTCTGATTTCGCTTTTTTCCCAGTTCCATATACAACTACATTTTTCATTATATCCTGTATTTCCTTTAAACTTTCCTTTTTTACTATGCATGATTTAATCACCTTGTATTCATCTTTATATAGACGTGGTCTTATCATCTTACCCTTATTTGCAATAGCATTAAAAAAAGCTATCAGTTGTATATCCGTCATCTGATGATTATATCCAATACTAAACCACGGAAAAGATGTTGATGTATTATTCTTCTCCAATGATATAATATTATTCCTTTGCGGGTATAGATAGTCGAAGCCCTTTATTGAATCATCCGGAAGACCATAACCCATTTTAACCAATGCCGCCATCAATTCACCTTTAGTGTGGAAACAACTATCAACAGCTATCCAAGTTCCTATATTAGAATTATTCTCGAGAACTTGAGAAAGAGTTATTTGCCCAAATCCGCCTCTGTAGCAACTATGGTCCTTCATTAATCTCCCAGAAACTATCAACATCCCATTGCCCGTATCAATGATGGTATTCTTATTAACAATTCCAGTTTCTATACAAGCCAAGATGTTTACTATTTTTGACATAGCGGTTTCATGAATTGACGACCTATTTGTAAGTGGTACGACTGTACCTGTAGAATCTTTTCGAAAACTAACCCTTGCTCGGATTTTACCCGTTTCACACTCCATTAATATCAAATCAGCGTTTATTATTTTATAGTTATTCTCCTTATTCAGCATTCCTTTTTTTAAGACACGTTCACATATACCTTGCATTCCCTTATCTATATATGTATCGCTTTTTTCGTCTTCATCACGCATTATGTAGAATAACACAAGCGGAAAAAACAGAAGTATGAGCATAATAGATATAAAAAGCTTATATTTAAACTTTTGAGACGATATATTGTCCACAGGATGCCCTAACGATTCATGAGTACGTACCCCAAGAACAGCTTGCAAAGATTTCTCAATTTTTTGTAATGAATCTGGATGTTTATCATAAACATAATCTACACCAACTAAGTCCATTCGGACTGCGGGACTATATTTAGACAGGTCAAGTTTGATTGGTATAATCTTTTTGTTTTCTTCAATGGCTATAGCTATCTCACTACTAGTCCATTTTGAATTATTTGAGCTTTTGCTAGAAAAGAAAATAAACAATTTTGATTTTTCTATTGCCTCAACAATAACTTGTCGAAACGCATCTCCTGATTCTATGCCACTTCTATCTAGCCATACCGTATATCCTAATGCCTCAAAAAAAGTAACATATTCATGTACTTTTTTAGCATCTTTACGAGAATAACTTACAAAAATATCGTATTTTGCCTGTTCCATATTTTGTTGTGTTATTGACTCTTTTGTCATTAAAATTGTATACCTACATGCCTACGAAGTTGAATATGGGTTCATAATCGTAGTAGCCAAGTCCTATGGGTTCTTCTATCTTAACTTTCTGGTTTGTAGACAGGTCAATAGCCTCTATTGTTTTTTCGCGGAAACGACACTCTACGAAAAGTTCCTCGAAACACTCGTAATTATCAAGTTCATCAATTTTGATACCATCCATTGACAATAAATAAATGGTATTGGGGAGCCCCGCAACGTTCACGTCTGAACGTAGGGTTCCTTTTATGTGGAATTGACGTGCTCCGATATTATTTGGACGATAAACAAGTCTGAATCCGACAGAACCGTTTCTAAGATTTTTGTTTTTATAACCTATACTGACAGTATCATCGCATAGATATGGAGAACCTGCAATAGTTACATTGCTATATGATGGGAGTAATGTATCTGCAGCTAGTCCAATCCTAATTGTGCTAGTATAATTAGATGTATATTCAGGGGCGTTGCTCGCGATGTTTATCAAATCATATGCATTGGGTTTACCATCTTCAACATCTTCGTACTCGCATTTGTTTGGGCTGTGTGGCTGATTGAGAGCTGCTGCTTGCCACTCATTAATAGTTAGGAAGTCGAACTGGACACCGCATATGCGCTTGAGAATTTGCAAGACGAATCGTGCTTCTCGGAATGACAAATCTCTTATCGGTTTATCGTGAATCCAAAAAGATATCAATGACATGAAATCATCATTTACAATAGAAAAATCTCCTTCTCTAAATTCATATTTTGATACATAAACAGTGTATTGTTTATCATGGTCTAATACGGGCACTGGAACCATATTGGCAATAATCCGTTTTATAAAAAAACGTTTAGATAGATTTGTTCCCCTTCTCCACGTTATTTCCACCTTCTTTCCATCAGCTAATTCTGCTGTATCGTTAACTCTGTAAAATTGTAGATATCCCCAAAAAGCAATATACATTGCACATAAAAATATGTGTATGAAGATTGAAATGATTCTACTGCTGAAATTTATACATTTTTCGAGTAAGAAAATTAACGGAATAAATAATATGGGAAAAACTATCTGAACTTTAATATAGTCTCCCACGAATAGAGTTAACAATAGGCTTAATAAAGATATAAATATGAGCATAATTAATGGTATATTCCACTTCTCGACTTTAAAAAGTGGGTAGAATATAACACATAATGCAATTGCCACAATGAGGAAGAATAGAAATCCCCACATTATCGCATCTTCAGTACGATTGTCCTTTAAATCATAAAGTGTGTAGCCACCAACATCAAAACTATGGCCACTTTGATATTCCCCTTCTGCGAACCTTGTAAAAATCATCCATCGTTTTTTATCATTGTTATATGTCTTAAAATTGTAATACTTCGATGAATTGGTAATTTCATACAAAGCATATGTGTCTCCACGGTATAGCTCGCACTGAGTTTTGATATTTAAAAAAGTATTAATATAAAATGTATCATTCGCTCCATTAGCATTCCTCGCATATAATAAGTTCAGAATATCGTCTTTGAATTCAAAGTAACCAACCTCCTTGCTAAAATCCAAATGTCTGACAGTTCCTTTATAAATTGGCAAACTATCAGCAGAATATCCGATAGCAATACCCTTGAATTTAGAAGAATCAGGTAGTACAATCCTGATAGTGTCATTGTTAGCCACGATGTGACTAAAACTCATAAAACATATGACGAATATCAGAACACTATTCTTCATTGATACAAATCATTTAGCATTATTCTTATCTTTTCTTTAGTGGCTTCTTGTTTAAAATATTCCTCTAATGCTTTGTCTCCCTGCCACTGGGCATATTTTGCTCCGATTGGGCTCCCAATAGAATAGCCGCATAGAATCCCAACTGACCCAACAATCAGTACCCAAGCCTTGGCTTTCCCGTTTCCCGCAAAATTAGCAGTTCTCAAGAGATTCTTGAACGCCATAGGAATAGATATTGCCATAACAACACTCTCAAAAGTGATATTGTCAAAGAAACGTATTTCAGCGTCATTGGTTAGTTCCAATTTGTCAGAACTTACATCGTAAGTGAATGCTATGGACTTACCAGAATAATGAATAGTATGTGAATTCTTGGAAACGAATTCGCTATTTCTAAAGGCTGTCGTAATGAGCTCTTCTGCATCTGTCTTATGAGAAAAATATCCAACAGAGAATCCAATGGAGAAGAATATCATAAATACTATGACAAAAACAAGAAAGATTGCGAGTATGCCCATTAAAATCTCAATGATATTATTCTCTTCCTTTATATCTGGGTTTTCTGGAATACCCTTTAGTTGCGAAACAATTTTATCCAATGCATGATTCGGATTCTTGAAGTACTCAACGTAATCAATTCCTGCTAAAGTTAATGCGATGTCTTCACAAAAATCAGATTCGTCTAGTTTTAATGGTATTATCTCTTTCTTTTTCTCAGCCGCATATAATACTTCTTTTTTAACCCATTCTGACGAATTAGAGTTTTCGCTGGAAATGAACAGTACTTTATCTGCCCATAGAATCCTCTTTGCTATTGTCTTAGCAAAATACTGTCCTTTGTAATGGGAATTAACATCGATCCATACATCAATGCCATTGTCCTTTAATGTTTTCACGATTTTCGCTACAGATGAATCTTCAAGAGGCTCGTTTTTATCATCGAGATAATCTGAGCGTGAATAACTTATGAATATTTTTATTGTCTTAGCCATTTTTCTCGATTTTGTAGCCCAGGGATGTCAGAAGTTTCAGGGTATGCTCTGCCATGAGGCGGTCGTATTGTTTTTCAGATTCGGGGAGCTGGTGGTATGGAACCATATCGGGAGTCTCGAGCTTGGCATCGTCACGTTTCGGACCATAGGTCCAACCTTCACTCTGACGTTCCAACGCCCATGCGTCGTGCGCATTCTCTGCAAGTGCCTCGCGCAACTCGTCGAATCCTTCTGGAAGTTTAATATGTTCTAAGTCTGGCAGTGTTGGACGATAAATGTTGCTGTCTGCAGGAAAGGCCGTGATACATTGTCCACCAGTCGCATCCCATGCCTCCACGAACGTAGCAATAGGGAAAACCTGAATATCATTTGTCTTAGGAACATAAAGCTCTACCAAATCTGTAATCTGATTGGCCTTGATGACTACCGTGGCAGTTTCTTTAACCTTGTACTCGCCAAGCAGGGAAGCATCAACAACGGGAATGACAATGCCGCCTTTGCGAAGTGATGTGAAAACTGTGCCCGGATTGACCGTCCGACGTTTATAAACTCTTAGGTTAGTATCCTTGAAGGTACTGCCTTCAATACCTTTCATATTAAGTGCGTACTTAACACATTCGTCGTAATTAGGAATATTCATGGTATAATATTTTATGCTAAGTTGTTTTCGTCGTTGTCTTTGTCGAGGAGGGCGAGGACTTTGGATTTTGCCATTTTGTGCATCTTGACACAGAAGTAGATGAGGACAATGAAACAGATGCCTCCGATGTATGGGTCAACTGTGCCACTGAAGATGAGGGCATCATATATGCCGTGCGCTAACACTGGTATAAGAAGTATGCATGCAGCGGTTCCAGCCGAACGATTGATAAAATGATAGACGGAATAGTAATACCCCATCAGAATTGCAAAGGCATAGTGTCCTGGGACAGCAAGTAATGAACGGCTGATAGCAACGCCAACCCATTGTTCTTCTTTAAGCAGGTAGGCAACGTTCTCTATTGCAGCAAATCCCAATCCGATGCAAACGGCATAAACAATCCCGTCAAAGTGCTCGTCGAAATACGGATTCTTACGAAGAATCAGCCATAGGACAAGTAATTTGAAAGATTCTTCTGGCAAGGCGGCAACCAAGAATGCCATAACGGTGGTGTCTATAATGTTCGTGAGCTGTCCTTCAACTCCAAACAACATACTCTGGATTCCGATTTCCAAAATGGCTACTGGAACGCATATCGCGGCTCCCCAACATGTAGCCTTAATTAATAACGATGTAGGCTCTTTCTGAGGGTCTTTCTTCCATATGTAGAGCCATAGTAGCGCAGCAGGAAGCAGGGCTGCAATTATCACAATTATTGTCATATCATTTCTTTATTATCTCAAAACCAAGTTTCTTTACCAAACGTATTGTGTCGAGAGCCATTAGTCGGTCGTATTCCTTTTCGCTGTCAGGAAGGGCCGAGTAAGGGATAAGGTCGGGGTGCTTCTTCTTCGCATCGTCACGCTCTTTGCCATACGTCCAGCCTTCTTTGATGCGTGCTGTTGCCCATACATCGTGGGCATTTTCCGCAATGGCCTCACGTAGTTCCAGGAGTTCATCTGTCAGCTTTATCTCTTCAAGATTGATGGGCTGAGGCTCATAGTCTTCAATGGACTGAAGCACACGAATCAGATAGTTGTGGGATTCAGACCAAGCCTTCTCAAATTGAGAATTGAAAATTGAGAATTGAGAATTTTCTTGTGGGTCGTAGATAGTGACTGATTGGTCTTCTGCGTTTATGGCCGAAACTACTACAGCGTGATTTGGGGCGTTTTCTTTGTCCTCCCGCTCTGGATAGAGTTTGTCGCTGTCAACTACAACTATGACATCATTGTTTAGCGAAAGAGCTTTCTCTATGTCCTCGATAGTTGCATCATATTGATGCGTTATCATCAAACCATGATGGACTAGAAGCTGACCAATAGCGTGTAGCGGCGTACCATCAGACTTTAGCCAATTGTTCTTTTGTGCAAGGTTAATCAGTTCCTTATCATCGAATGGAACTTCTCTCCGATGCAGGATGAATGCCTCGCATTGAACACTGCAGATATTTTCGCCACTCTCTGCTGCCATTTTTACCATGGGCAGGACATCATCATCCTCCAATTGCAAGGCGATGTCAAGTGTTTCCTGCAATTCCGGGTCTGACTTCAAAGCATTCAGCACTTTGAGCGTTTCGGCCTCATTTGCGTTTCCATCGAGGTATGCCGCTAACAGCTCGTCGGATATATATTCTTTATTTGCCATATTCTTTAATATCGCTAAGGGCGACACTGGTCAGTTGGACCATAGCACGCCGTTTGATGTTATACAGATTTGCCGTGGTGATATTCATCTCCTGTGCCAAGCGCTCTGGCTTCTGGCCTTCAATGAGGAGTTGCCTGATGACATATACGTATCTCTTTGTTGGCATAGCCTCGAAGAGACGTTCCAAATCGCCATTTGCAGTCATATCCTTTTCGGGCGCAGCCGTTTTCGTGTCCATATTATAAGGTACTTCCTGACTGGTGTCATCTATCACTCGAATGCGTTTCTTGATGAAGAAACGAATGGCCAAGACCTTTAGCCACTGATATACAGTGCTGCGAAATTGGAAGTTACGGAGTTTTACTGCATCGTCCTCCATAAGATAGACATACAACTCATTCACGAATTCGTCGTAGTCCACCTCGTAGTCGAATACTTTCTGGATGATGCTGTGGAACAATGGTCGGCATCGGACAAAGAAAAACTCCTCCGTCACCCGATTGTCCCTCGCTATCAGTCCTTGTATGATTTCCTGATCCGTCATTTGTTTTCTGTCATTTTCATTATCCACGGTATATAGCGCGAGAATTCCTCGTCCAGTTTTCTTATGTTGCTCAATTTGTCGAAAGGACGGATGTCATGGTGGATAAAGAGTTTCCTGTTTTTGGCCAAATCATCTGCAAATTTGTCTTCATTGGCGTATTTATCTTCATCCTCGCGTGCCTTACGATAGCCCATCAACAGTTTCTCCACATTCCAACGGTTGTGCTCGACCTCTGCCAACATTTCAACCTCATCATCGGTGAGTGGCTGGAAATCGAGCGAGGTATCGTCTATCTTTAATCCGCGCATAGAACGAAGAATAGCCAACTTGGTTCTGATAGCGTAGGCACTATAGAGGTTAGACCATTTCAGGGCCACAGTGAGTTTTTTCCACTCTTCATTTGCTTCTTTCCAAATACGTTCTGTGGACATTGAACTCAAGACTAACAGACCTTGGAATGCATAAGATTCAGAGGCGTAATCAGCCGTAGAATACAGATAATTGATGAGTTTTGCACGTTTCAGTGAATGTTCGTCTTCGCTGTAACATGTCTCGTTCATACCAAAAGGATAGATATTGGCATAACGACCATTACGATTACTTTTATCAAGTTTTCCCTTTACTATTTTATAATAAGCCAATTTGTCCTTATCCTCTTTTGTGTCAGTCTTACGAAGGCGGGTTACAAAGTTGTCAGAGCGATCTTGACGGATGAATACAGGTATTTCATTGTCGTAAACCTCATCAGGCATGTTCATACCCATCACGAAGTTCTGTCGCTGATTGGCCTGTGCCAGGAAAATGGAGAGGTATTGTTTGTTGTTGTGTTCATTGGCCCACTCCCTTATCTCATCCTGAACATTTTGGGAGAATACATTTCCTTTTATGAATTCAAATTCCACATCAAGGAAATCACGGTTCACCCCTTTGCTCCTAAATGCAGATGTCTTAGTTTTGAACCATTCTGTTATCGAATTCATTAAATGTTTCTCTGTCAGGTCATGATAGAGATACGACTGGATGTCGAAGAAATGACGATTTCTAACAATGAATTCATCTTTCTCCTTGTCGGCATTGATATCTATGAAGGTAATGCGTGTCCTTAGATTATTGTCCCTGTTGAAATTAGGGAAATGCAGTACATGAGCAGCCTCCATTGCGAAAGAGACTGCAAAGTTGGTGGTGCCCACGAATACCAAATGCACATATCTGTTATCTTTCTCCGTTAGCGCGGTTTTGTCTTCTTTGCCTTCGTCACCTTTTATTATCCCTTTTCCATAAACTGCAGGGTATCTGTATTCCTTATCCGGATTATCCATATCATGATATTTCCGTTTTACGAATACCTGCTTCGCCCATCCGGCATAAATATTATATGGAACGAACTCCACTCCAAGGTTCTCGATTTTCTCAAAGATGTTAGAAGTCTTGAAAGCAGCGTATGTATCCAAGTCCTTGAACATGCATGTGACGCGACTGGGACGTTGCCCTGCTGATTGTTTCTTCAAATACCGGTAGATGCTGTCCACACACTCTACGTTGATGGCATCGTGTTCTGACCTTGTGTGGTTTCCGACAACAAACACTTGCTTTGCCGATTCCAGATGGATTTCCTTAAACGCATCAATGGAAACACGATGCCCATAATTGATGATTATCTGCTTCAGTTCATCGTCGTTGAACGACTTTCTAAGTTTTTCCCTTATTTCAATTACATTTGCCGAACTGAGAATAAGCACATAGGCATCCTTTTCCTTATTGAAAATATGTGTTATGACAGATGGTACCATTTCGTCATAGCCCATGATGATGTAGTGCCCCGACTTTAAGTAATGGATGCGTCCTTCGCGGTGTATTCTTACGCGTCGTTCTATGGCATTGGTCATTATGGAAATAATCATGCCATTGAAAATGAACAAACCTACGACATATATGCTACTGCTTACAAATAGTGCCCATCCGTTGACACTTTTAATATAAAGGTTGTTCAATGCATTGGTGTCAATAAGCAAATAGATGGGTAACAACCATTCTTTCAAATCGTTTTTTTCGCAGAAGTCTGTCCATTTACAACCTGAAAGATGGAGGAAAAACCATGATAAAAAGAAAATGACAATTAGGGCAACGCCCATTATGGCAAATTGCCTCAACAGGTTCTTCGAGAGTAACCGGTCAAACCAAAGCTTGATAATAAATCGTGGCTTATTCATGGTTTATGGTCTATTTTGTTGGGTCGGTTGTAACTCCAATTTTCTTTAATTCATTTTTGATAGTATAAATGTACGAATTCTTGTCGACTTCTTTCAGTTCTTTTAGCAAATCTGCTTTTCGCCTGGGTTCTTTTTCTTGTTTCTCTGCTTCCTGTTTGCGGTCACATTCTTCCACTTCCCATTTATGTTTCCTTTCATCAGCCTTCTTTTTCGCGTAAAGGTTCATGAAACTCCAAACAAGATACCCAATAGTACAAATGGCTACAACCGAGACTATTGAGCAACAGATTATTTTTGCAATCTCGACGTCTTCACATTGCGTTCCGGCTTCATAAGTCTGCTGTACAACAGGTATTGCAGCGTTAACTAGTTTTGTTGCGACAGAGTCGCACTGGCAAAGTAATAAAATAGCACTCATAATTCTATGTTTTTATTTGTTATTAATTCGTTTCATGAAATCCGCTGTCATGTAAATTCTGAGCAGCAATCAGGACACTCATTTCGGCCAGCAGCTCGCGAACTTGGTCTATCTGTTCGTGGGTGAAGGACTGTTCAAGTCTTTTCAAGAGGGCGATGACTCGCTCTCTTTGTTCTGCGATTTCGTCCTCTGTGACAATGCCGTCCTCCATAATCTTTTGGAATGAAGGTTGCTGAAGAATGAGGTCATCTATGTTTAGGGTTCCGGATTCGTCGAAAAATGTATTCATGTCTTGAGTCATTTGAGTTCGTGAATAACTAACTTACATCAATGCCGTACCGCAATCGGAACAGAACTTCTGGCCGAATTTGATTTCTGCGCCACAGCCTGGGCACTTGGGATTCTTCTTTGCGTTGTCAAGTGAACCGTCGTTCTTTGCCTTCTTGTAAGCATTGCGACCTTCCTTTATTATGCCCTTGATATCGCTTTGTTTGATGATGTCGTTTATTATGTGTTTGGTATCATCATTCTCTGCCACCGTTAGAGTGCCGTCGGGCTTTATCAATCGTGAAATTAACTGAAGATATATGATAGCAGCAACGTACACCATCATGTAGCCGAGTGCTGCAATAGTGGCGGCAGCAAGTGCCTGTCCGAAAAGCGGAATAAAGGAGATGACGGCTGCGGCTGCATATGTGGCAAGTGTGGCACCAGCATTTGTTGCGATGTTTGTCATTATGGCAGTGCCGAGAAACTTTGCAGTATGTTCCGACATTGATATGCCAAGAGTCTTATTGATTTTGATGTAAGTAGCCCACACAAAGCCTGACTGTGTGAGCAAGGCCACTACACCAGCCACGCCGGGGATGACAGATGCGGCAAGACCACTTACTGCTGATGCAAGGGCAAAGTTGTTGATGGTGTCCTTGATGCTCTCAATCTGTGTCCCGTTGAGAGTTCCCTTCATTGCCTCGTTGAGGTTCCTGAATGCTATATATAGAAATGGAGTGGGGTTCATGGTATTTCGTTTTTCTGTGCTTATAATTTCTTACCACAATGCTGGCAGAATCGCCAACCTTCATCGATTGCCTGTTGGCAATGTGGACAAATCCGTTTGGTTGAAGTCAGCGACTTGTATTGTTCGGTTTCGGTCCATTTCAGCAACTCACGCACTCTTACGGAGGTAAAGGGATGGTCTTGGTCAAGCACGGCATAGGTTTGCAGGCTTTTGTTCCACAGTCCGCTCTTGCAGAAGGCATCGTAGAGGTCGGCCTGCTCTGCCAGTTCCACCAAATTGAGTTTGGAGGTTACGCTCTTAGGTCCACCAGCCAGGCGTGCCAACATTGAAGTCGCAGTCTTCGGTCCTACGATGAACGCAGCCACTCTGTCGCAACTAAGTTCGCTCTTACGCTGCCAATACATCAGGGCGTAATGTATGGGAACTGCCAGTGATACCAGTTTCTCGAACATACCAGTGGCATTTGCCAATATCTGTCCAAGAGTGTGGTAGAGCATATGGTGACAAGCGATGTGTCCGCACTCATGAGCCACAACACCACGGAGTTCATCCTCCGACATCATTTCCACCAAAGCGGATGTTATCGTAATGGCTGTCTGCGTATCACCGAAGGCGTATGCATTAGGGATAGGATTCATTTCGAGATAGAAATCCGGTTCCTTGATGTCAAGCCGTTCGCAGATGGGAGGAAGAATGTTATAGAGTTCGGGAAGTTGAGTGGGTGACAACCTCACCTTCGAAGCCATGTTCAACCCCGTTTGCAGTTGCTCTGCTCCAAGGTCCATCATTGTTTTAATGATGGTGGGCAACAAGGGTATCTTCTTCAAGGCTTCCAATGCTGCAGCATCCTCTGGATGTATGAAGTCTATGGTCTTCATTAGTTGATTTGTGTGTTACATGGTACATAAAACCCTCCAAAGTTAGTAATTATTAACATATTACAAAAGAAATACGGCAAAAAAGTCAAAAAAAATCCCCACGCCTATAAGGCGCGGGGAGATAATAGTGGAATGGTAGCAGGGTTTAGAGGAGGCCGAAGGCTGTGCTGGCTTGTACTGCTCCTGCGCCGCCGAATGCGGCTATGATGGCGGTCGCCAGTTTCCACAGGAACTTAATGAGTTGTTTCTTTGCTTCTTGTTTCATGGTATTTTTAAAGTTTAGAGTTTAAGGTTTACTCGGTCTGGTCGTCGCCGTCGGTGTCGCCGTTGCCGGTGTCGGTGCCACCGATTTCGGCGTTCAGGGCGGCCTTTTCCTCCTTCTTGGCCTTGGCCTGCTGCTCACGGGTGGTCACGTAATTGAACTCGGCTTCGCTCAGAAGGTCGGAGAACTCACGACCGCGGTCCCAGCGCACGTTCACGCCCTTGATGTGGGCAGAGGGGTTGAACTCGTCGGCGCTGTCCACACCTTCGCTGCTGATGGTGCAGTAGAAGGAACCCATCTCACCGAGGTTTACCTTCTTGCCGTCGAGCAACTGTTCGCGAATGCAGTCAACGGCCTTGGTCAGCACACCTACGATGATGTCGCGGGTGTAGGGCGAGCCGTGCATCTGGATGTGCTTCGCCAGCTTTTGAATGTCAATCACTTCGGTGCTCTGCGCGTAGGCATACACCTTCTTCTCGCTGTTCTTCTCACTGGGGTTGCTCTTATGCACCCCAAGACTGTAGTTGATCATGGTTGGTTAAGGGTTAAGGGTTAATGGTTATGGGTTAAGGAACTTGGGGGTGGAAGGACTAGTACTTATCGTCATAAGGACTAGAACTTGTTGATGCGTGCACTCATCGTCCCCGTTGTCTCTGCATTTATAGATACAAAGTGCGTGCCAAACACAAAGTGTTTGAAGTTTTATTTTAGCTGTCATTATGTCTTGTCAAAACGGCATACGCTACAACACTACAACGCTATAACATTTAGGTTTTATCATATTGTTACAACTATAAATAACTTTATATTAATATAAAGTTAAATAATTAGTATATGTTATCTGCATAATGCTAATGTGATAGTGTGATAGCGTTGGAGCGATGGAAAAATTGTTGAAAAAATGTTGGCGGAAAGGTTGGTAGTGACGTGGGATTTTTGTAGTTTTGCAGACGCTTCGCAGTGATGCCTCGTGCTGTAATTGCGCAGCATGGCAACACCCTAATTTCAGAAGAGGATACAAGTGTATGGAATTCAGTGAGATGTTCGATGCAGTTTATCAGAAACTGCGCGACAAAGATGATAAGATATGTGATTTGGAGCAAGATAAACAAGACCTGCTTCAAAGGGTGGAGTGTGCTGAGCGCAGAGCGGAACAGGCCGAGCGAGAACGGGACGAATGGCGCGCGAAATACGAGCAAGCTGTGGTGGACGGTGTGAGCGAAATCAGTCCCTCACTGCTGTGTCGCTGTATTCTGCTGTCGTGGGTGAAGATAAAGACGTTTGCCAGTAGTGTCCCCAGCCTTAATCATCTGTCGTTCTTGCAGATGTTCCTGTCAAAGACCGTGGATGAGGAAATGGGGAGTGCGGCACTGGAGTCTATCAACAAGATGGTGGAACTGCCAATGCCGAAGAGCTCGGAGACCAAGATTACGAACAACTTCAATGCAGGTGTGGGCACAGTAGTGGACTATGCCGAACACATCGATAGCCAACATACAGGGGAGGCAATATTATGAACGACGAGAAACGCCATAGCGAGATACATATCACGAACAACTTCAATGCGCCCATCGGTCAGCACATCGACCACGTGGATACCATCAACTTCCGTATGGACGGCGACGGGACGTTTCACTTTGGGATGGTGGAGCATGCGGAACAAGCTGAAGCGGTGGAGGAGAGAAACGAGGAACTATTCCATTTCGTACATCCCGAACTCGACGAGGCGGAAGCTTGGAAAGTACACCGTGCTGTGAAGCGTCTGGTGGAATTCCAGAAGGTGACCGATATCTGCAAATACCTGAAGGAACTGAAGGACAAGGGTAAGGTGCTCTTGCCCGAGAGTCCCAAGACGGCTTACGAGGAACTAGTGCGTATGGGAATGCCAAGAGGCGAGGGTTTCAGTGAAAAGAACTTTTCGAATAGCTACATAAAATAGGCCACGACATCGGCCTTTGGACAAGCATCAGAATCAATGGTTCTGGTGCTTTTTTTGTACCCAGGTTTCGGGCGTTTTCGGGAAATCACGGGATATTACGGGATATCATGGGAAATGGCGGGATGCCCATTTCGAAAGCCATCGAAGCCTTTTTCCTATATATTACCTTTGCATTGTCAACGAACGGAAACGGGACTTGACGGTGCTCTTTGAAATGCTGAACAATGAACAGCTCGGGAAGGCCGAGCGTAGAAATAATAAATAATAAATGAAAAATAATAACTAATCCCCCGCTGAAAAGGCAGCGGGTGCTGAGTTGGAGTGAGGAGGATGTTCTCGAGTAAATGGCCAAAGAATCCGACCTCCTTCTCGCTAAAACTCAAAATTATGAAAGCAAATATTATTAAATTTAACCAAAACGAAGAAAATGGTCAGCGAATGACATCTTTGGAGATTGCAGAGCTGACTGGTAAACAACACAAAGACGTGCTTAAGGCCATCCGAAACATGGAGCCGGCATGGGGAAAAATAGCCGGGCGCAATTTTGCGCTCGGGTCCTACAAGGATGCAAACGGACAGCCCCGCCCCTGTTATTCACTGACGAAGACGGAGTGCCTGTACATCGCCACGAAGTTCAACGACGAGGCACGCGCTAAGCTGGTGCTGCGTTGGGAAGAACTAGAGAGGGCCCTCCCCCAACCTCTCCGAGGAGGGGAGAAATTCCTGCCGAGCCCGAGGGAGGTGCTGAAGATTGCGGACAAAATCATCGGCACGGCGCTGAGTAAGGTAAACGAGGCTGCCGAGGACACACTGACGGCTACGCAGGTGGCAAAGACCTTCAACATGGACGTGCGCGACTTCAATGCTAAGCTTAAGGACATGAAGATACAGTATAAACGTGGCGGCCACTGGAACATTGCCGACGAGCTGCAGGACCGTGGCTATACGGAAATGCGTCTGCACATCAGCTACTCGCTTCGCGGCAAGCGCAAGGTACAGCAGTACATGACTTGGACGCTGGCAGGACTGCGCTATCTGAATTCGAAGTTGGGGTATCCCAATTTCTGATAAAAGCCTCAATGACTTTTATCAGAAAGAAGTAAAAGGAAGTTAGAGGAAGTTATCGGCCTTTGGCCTAGAAGTTAAAGGACGAATGTATTAGACTCCCTGAAAATTGTAAGCAGTAAATGTATCGTCTTTCGCTCGGCTTTGCCGCTTGGCTCGTCCAAGAACTTCTTTTAGTCGCTTCGCTTTGTAAAAGCGCTAAAGCGATTACTTTAACTCCTTTAACTCCTTAAAAAAATTTTCATCGAAAAAAATTTTTTAAGTCATGCAAACGAAAACATTGAAAGTGGTTGAACAGTCGGAAAAAGTACTTGTGCAATCACGCAAACAAGAGGTTGGTCAGATAGCTAAGTGCACGCTGCTGTTGCGCGAATTTGGCGGTGAGCATACCGATGTGTATGTATGCACGCTCTTTGGAGCGATGGCCGAATTCCAGTTCGAAGAGGGACAGACAGTAGATGCCGCTCTGCGATTTACATACCACAAGGGCACAAACGGCACTTACTATCAGGACATCCTCATCAACGAGATTGAGATTCTCTAACCACTAAAAATGAGTAGACAGTAGTTAACTACTTAACTACTTAACTACTAAATCACTAAACTACTAAATATTATGGAAAAAGAAGAAAAGAAAAATAACCCTTCAATCTTCAATATTCCGCTCGAACTTGTTCGCTTGCGTAGCTTGTCGGAGCAAGAATCTTCCATGGATAAAAGTCTCTGGGACTGGGGCGAACAGATAGAAGCGCTGTTCCCTCACTACCCAATACTGGCGGATGTGACCAAGGGACTGAAACGCAACCAGTACCCGGCGGCCATGTTCGTGGCTGGAGGCTTCATGATGACACTGATGACGCGCTGCACCTATCGCTTCTACCATCGTCCCGAAGAACTGCGCCGACTGAATAACTCCACGTTCATCATCGGCGACCCGGCCAGTGGAAAATCGTTCGCTACACGTCTGTACAAACTGCTGGCGGCACCCATCATTCAGGCCGACAAAGTAGGCAGAGATGCCATCAATGCCTACCGCGAACTGATGCGCACCAAAGGTGCCAACAAGGACAAACCGCAGAAGCCGAAAGTCATCGTCAGGGTGCATCCGGCACGAACCTCGAACGCGCAGTTCATACAGGACATGGTGAACGCTGTGGAGGAGGTTGACGGAGAGCCTATGCAACTGCACATGCTCACCTTCGACACCGAACTGGACAACACTATGACGGTACAGAAAGGCGGTGCATGGATAGATAAACAAAGCATGGAACTGAAAGCCTTCCACAACGAGGAAGACGGTCAGGCCTATTCGAACAACGACAGCATACTTCAGGATTTCATTGTCACTTGGAATTTCATCTACACGGGCACTCCATTGGCCCTGAAGAAGAAGGTGACGATACAGAATTTCGGCTCGGGACTGGCAACACGCCTGACATGCATACCCCTGCCGCCCACAAACTTCGAAATGATGGACCGCCAATCGACTGTGGACTACGACAGCGACTGTCGCTTGAGCCAGTGGGCAAGGCTGTTGGACCGCACAAAAGGCGTGCTGCCGCTCGGCAAAATAGTGGATGAACTCTACGACTGGACAGCGCGTCGCATGGCAGATGCCAGGGACAACAACTCTCACGCCAACGAGATGCTGCTGAAACGCTGTGCCTACCACGGACTGAACTTCGCTGCACCGTTCATAGTGATGCGCCACTGGGACTGCATGAAACAGGACGGCACGATGTGGTGCGGAGATTTCGAGACCGACGATGTGGACTGGCGACTGGCAGAACTCATCTGCAACATACAGTATGCCTGTCAGCGACACTTCTTCGGAAAAATGGCAGAGAAATACTTCGAAGCCAAGGATCAGGATGCCATCATCAACGTGATGCACCGGCAGCAGACCGTGGAAGCCTTCGACCGACTGCCCGGTGAATTCACCACCGACGATGTGACGCGTTGCTTCAACCTCAACAAAAATTCATCTGCAGGCATGAGAGTAAGTCGATTGGTAAAGGACGGTTTGGTTGAGAAGTGTGGCGAATACATCGAAAATGGTACCATGAAGGCCCGCTACCGCAAAACCGGAAAGCAGATGCTGTAACAATTCAAAAATCAAAATGAAACAACAATGAGCAACTACAAAAAAGCCCGCGGATGGAGAAATAACAATCCGCTGAATATCAGAAAGGGAGAGCGCTGGATAGGCCTCTCCTCCGCCAACTACGACACCGAGTTCTGCCGCTTCATCAGTATGCCCTTCGGCTACAGAGCAGCAGCAAAAGTGCTGAAAAGCTACTACCGCACGCTCACGCAAGCCGGCAAGCCCTTCACCGTCGAGAACATCATAAAACGCTGGGCCCCAGAAAACGAGAACAACACCACTGCCTACATCCGCAGAGTAGAAGAGCTACTCTACGGGGATACTCCCTTCCCCTCGGGGGAGGGTCAGGGAGAGGGGTCTTGGAGGGAGGGACCCTTGGGCAGGCCCGACACCCCACAAGGTGCCCGCCATATCGCCCAACTGATGGCTGCAATGACCTGCGTGGAATGCGGCTGTCCCCCCTCGGCTGTTCCCTACATGGCCATACTCGATGGTGTGGACATGGCCTACGGCATCCACCCCCGCCTCGACGACATCAAGCTCTAATCCCCACCAAGCCCTCCCTGCGTCCTCCGACGTGGGGAGTTTTTGTATGTTTATGATAGAAAAGGCGAAGACTGTGCCTCATTACATATGGATGCCTAAAAAGTGATTAAAAACAAACCTAAACAATAACAAAACATAAAATGAACGGGAATATGAATAATCGGAAGAAGATGGTGGCGGCCATTGTATGTGGAATTGCCATGATGGGGTTGGCGTATCTTTGTCTGCATTATATTATGGAGTATAATGCCAAACACCTACAGCCCCAAACGGAATGTGACATTGCGACTGACCGTAATGGAAACGAAGAGATGGAAGAAGTGGAAGACTCTTTGACACTAGACATCGAAATGAGGGACGCGGAGGGTTGTTTCACACACGAGAAACCTATAGATCTGTCGGATATCGTGGATTGCGGCGATAATATCTCGATAGTCGGGCGGGATACGGACGCAGAGCAGGCAAAGGCAAAGCGTGCTCCAAGGTTTGTTACCGCTCTTGCAAACGGGAAGCAGGCTCATCCTTTCTTGGCTCATGCAAGGGATTATTATAACGGTTATGCCATCATTCAGGACTTGGAGACAGCACTCGGAGATTGGATGGTGGGCAAAAGGGACGGGGAGAGTTCAGAATTGAAGAATCGGACTTTGCGCAGTATCTCCTCTGTCAATGTCAGTATCCTGAAAGACACACGCATGAGGAAGCAGGCACTGGAACTTCGAGAGGGAGTTTCCCATCTGGTGAAGTTGGATGAAGAGCAAAGGGAGAAATACACCGAAGAGGTGCTGAGCAAAAGAACGGAGGCTCTATACATGAGTTTAGATGAGATAATCGACACTAAGGACATGGCGGACTCAATCTCGTGGATTGCTGTGCAGCGAAATGCGACACTAACGGTGAAAGGCATTTATGAGGAATGCAAGAGCAAAGACGAAACGGAACAAATGGATGCGGCTTTGCATGCTCTGAACGAGTGCAAGGACTTTGACGAGCAATGTGCCCTGCTGCTGTTGATGACAAAATACGGAGAAGATATTATCGGTTATGACGAGTGCATAATGACCATAGCGGAACGCATGATGCAAAGCGGCAAATATAGTCCGCTGCTTTACAACGTCTGGATGGTGTGGCGTAGCATATACCAAATATACAATTGCGGGATGTCGGTATATTCTAATATTCCAAACGAAGTGTATAATGAGTATCGGAAGCTGTGTTTCCTATCCTGCCTGCACCACTTGAATCAAAGTCCAAACGACAAGATTGCACTGACACAGGTCGTGCTTCTGGCCACAAAATCCAACGTATTACGATACAGCGAATCTGTCATTGGCAACAGTGCAACTTTGGACTATATGGAGTATTTTAACATTTAATGTATAACTTCAATAATAACACGTATGAAACTGGGTATCAGAACAAAAGAAACGACAAAAAGATTTATTTCAATTTGTTGTATGATGGTGGCATTGATGGTGACACCTACGAAAATAATAGCACAAGAAATGGTGGAAGAGGTTGACACATTGGAGGCGGAAGAAGTAGGGGATTATTCCTTATCGGTGACTCAGTATGAACTCAAGGATTGCGACTGGATTGACATCTGCACTAATCCAAAATATGCCATAGTGACAAAGAATGGGAAAAAGGGGATATATGACATACAACTGGGAAGAAACATCACAGAGATTGAGTTTGATGATATCGGCTATTCACGACAGAGCGAGTCCCATGACAGCATAGAGGTGCATATGTTCTACGCCAAGAAAGGCATAAAATGTGGAATCTTGGGTGTGTGCGCCTCGAACAATGGTATATTATCAATATTTATGGATGACCCCGACGAGGTGTATTCCCTGGACGACTGCACAACGATAGATAAAAGAATGATACGATATGCAGATAAACTGTTGGAGGACTTCATTCATCAGCAGCAGATGGACAATGCCCAGATTGTGATTCTGGACACAAAGTCGGGCCGACTGAAGACATGGATAGCGATGGATGCAGACATGGAAAAAGAGGATGCAGGAAAGCTGCTGGCTCACTCATGTAGCGCCTCGCTAATGGCACCGTTCTATGATAGAATACCTCAGAAGAACAGACGAACTAATGCCACAAGTCCTTTTATGATTGCCGTCGGTTACAATAGTCTTGCCCACAATGGGACGGTATTGTTCCCAACATTGAAAGGCGACAGCGTGAAGATTATCGAAGATGTATATTCGGATTCTACTGTTGTCAGTCTGAGAGAGTTTCTAAAAGTCGACCACTCTACCCCATCACGACTGTCGTGGTTCCCAACAGAAACGGAATGGCTTGCATATACTGCAATGGACTACATCTACGACGAGAACGATAAAGAACAGAGTTCACCCATTGGCAGACAGTTACAGTTTGCTGGACTATTCCCTGCTACAGCTCCACGCTACACCATCTGCATCGTGGCCAGCAAACTCTCGTCGGACGTTCAACCAGACACGCTTCAGTACATTGTTAATCCCATTGTCAAGCACCTCCTAAAGCGAAGATAAACAGAAATTTGGTGGAGTTGATGTCATCAAGCCCTACGTGGATGAATTCATCGAGTTTGCCAAACAGCATCCCGAACTGACCTTCCTCGTCACCAAAATCGGCTGCGGAATTGCAGGTTTCAAGAACGAAGAAATAGCACCATTATTTGACCATGCTCTCGATGTGGAAAACATCATCCTGCCGAAGGTATTTGCAGACATCATCAACGACCGACAAGAAAGTTTTATCCGTTCATTCGACTACTGGTCAGACCGTAGTTCCGACAATTGGTAAGGTTATGAATCAAAAAAATAGAAAGATGCCTCTCATGAAAATGAGGGGCATTTTTTGTTTTTGATGATAGAAACGGTTACTTCTGACACTCTATTGTCATATACAGACAAACATACATATTTAATTAACCAAAAAATCAGCGTTATGAAGATTTGGAATCTGTTTCAAAAGAAAGAGCACTACAGACCGAGAATCTATACGTGTTCTATTTATGATGACGTGGAAATCTTAGGACAAGTGTTTCATGGGCTTCAGGATATTATGAGCCACGTGGAAATATCAATGGCTGAAGGCAGCTACATTGGAGCACATGATTGTGAACCGGCAAAAAGAGGAAAGGTTCATGTAGGTGAACTCTGGAAGAGGTATCCGTGCTTTGACTCATCAGATGACATGTATGAGGACAGGTCGTACCGAAACTATATTTTCCGACAAGACAGCATCGATGAGTATGACTTGAAAAAGTTGGAACGATTACCATGGAATGAAAACAACAAGCGTATTTCACCATCAGTACCACAGAAAATGCTTCCAATAGTATACTATGAGGGGGACGGGAATACAATGATTGTGGAATTATGTGAACGAGTATAAAGACAATTATGTTTAACATTTAAAATTCAAAACTTATGGAAAGAGTTTCTGTAAAAGATTTCTTCACTGTGATGTGGAGAGGTGTGTGTCAAGCCTTAGGATGGTTCTTTGGACTGTTTGGTTACAAAAGGGATGGCAAGTATGCCAAATGTGTATGGGGATTGTTCGCCACGAGTGTGACAGTTATCATGGTCATCATTGCCGGCTTTGTTACATACGGCACATGGCAAGAAGTGGGTTACAAATTGAATTGCAGACATTACAATTGTATGAATCCAGATTGCTACGAGAGCTGGCGCCTAAACGGCGACATATATTACCACTTCCGCTCTAACAGCAAGGGATATATCTACAACTGCCGCACGGGAAAGAAATTGCTGAAGAATGTGGAATGGATAGCACAGCCCCACCACAAGGACTCGCTAGTATGTTTCAGCAATGGTAAGAAGCGCGGCTACTTCAGCAATAAAACAGGTAAGGTAATTATCGAACCGAAATACGACCATGCATGGATATTCTCTGAGGGTCTGGCCTGTGTAGAAGAAAACGGCTTCATCAAGTTTATTGATGGAAGTGGAAATGTGGTTATCGATAATCATATCGCGTACAGTCCTGGTTCTGACGGATATGTGTTCCATAGTGGGTACTGTATCGTATATACTGAGGATGGAGAATGGTGCGGTTTGATAGACAAGACCGGTAAAATAGCTCTACCATTAGAATATAGTTCAATTAAACTAACAGATGATTTCAGACTATGGTGCGTTCATAACGGCAGAGAAATGGCGGTCCTCGACAGAGACTTTAATCCTGTCATTCCATTCATGGACTGCTACATATTTATAGATGAAGGTACTATTGATGTAACTATGCCTGACCACACAATGCGAAAGTACGACTTCAATGGTGAACTTATCAACGACTTCTATGTTTCCAGCGTACGAACATTGGAGTACAAGAAGGATGAAATCCTATATCGGACTATGACACATGATGAAGAAGGCGATGAGTATGCCGTGCCAGTCGTGGAGTCCTATCATCCAATGGCTACAGCACGCCTACGGGCATATGTCGCAGGTGATGGATTTGAAGGACTGATGACAGCTGACGGACATGTGGTAACAATGCCGCTTTATTCCGATATAGAAGCAATAGGACAGGATTTATATCTCTGTACCTCGACTAATTCTGACAAGTTGATAGTGAACGGTAAAGGAGAAATTGTTAGGTGAGGGGAGAGAGGCCGAGGGTGGAGGCATATTGGAGCATGTAAGCCCTGGCATCGTCGTGAGTATTGGGGATGCGACTCTCCCAGATGGCATCCTTGATGGCCTGCTTCAGCAGGCCGATTTCGCGACAAGGCTGCAGACCGAAGGTTTCCATTATCTCCTCG
>Ga0247611_10002348_pt1 | contig 30778 bp, 17 predicted proteins | sample 177DNAGHGhighgp2_FD_192422 | JGI IMG/M metagenome (GOLD analysis project Ga0247611, IMG submission 192422) | Sheep rumen microbial communities from Palmerston North, Manawatu-Wanganui, New Zealand - 1770 DNA GHGhigh gp2 | ecosystem: Host-associated > Mammals > Digestive system > Stomach > Rumen... | reverse complement strand
CGACAAAGTAGTAATTTTTTGCTAGAGTCGTACTAAAAATTGCTAAAAAAGATGCAGATTCAATTATTATCACTAAATTTGCACTTAATTTGCAAAGGAGGGTAACCATGAATGCGCAAACAGAACAAATAATCGAGACCTTGCAAAAAGTTGAAAGTCTCACTGCCGAGATTATCAACAAAGACGAGCAAGCCAACATACGAAGACTGATTCTTGACAAGAGCAAGGAAATCCGTCAACAAACTGAGATTGAACGTGTATTTGGTCTCAATCCTGTGTTATTTGACCTACAGACAACCCTTATTACTATAGAAGAAATAGGTGTCAGTCGGGCAATCATCATCAGCACCATGCTCCACGAGTATGTACACATGGGGTTGATTTCGGAAAACGAAATCAACACAATGTTTGGTGAGGAAGTCTCGAAAATCATTCATGGATTGCTGAAAGTAAACGACCTCTATGCAAAAAGCACAAGTGTTGACACAGAAAACTATCGCGACCTGATGCTTTCGTTCGCAGAAGACATGAGGGTGATTTTCATCATCATTGCCGATCGTGTGAACCTGATGCGCCAAATCAAAGAGCTTGGCAGCGATGAAGCTCGTAGGAGAGTGGCAAAAGAAGCCAGTTTCCTTTATGCACCACTCGCTCATAAACTGGGTCTTTACCTGATAAAGTCAGAACTCGAGGATTTATCGTTAAAATACTTGGAGACAGAGACTTTCTACATGATTAAGGAGAAACTCAATGCCACCAAGAAAGCACGCGATGAGTATATACAGAAGTTCATCACTCCTATCGAAGAAAAACTCACAGCTGCAAACCTGAAATTCCACATCAAGGGACGCACAAAGAGCATCCATTCCATCTGGCAAAAGATGCAGAAACAGAAATGTCAGTTCGAAGGCATCTACGACCTTTTCGCTATCCGTATCATCCTTGACTCTCAACCTGAGAAGGAAAAGCAAGATTGCTGGCAGGTGTACAGCATTGTGACAGACATGTATCGCCCCAACCCGAAACGTCTTCGCGATTGGCTCAGTGTGCCGAAAAGCAATGGATATGAGAGCCTGCACACCACTGTGATGGGCCCTGAAGGCAAATGGGTGGAGATACAAATCAGAACTGAGCGGATGGACGATATTGCCGAACATGGTTTGGCAGCCCATTGGAGGTACAAAGGTGTAAAGGATAGTGGTGCAAAGTTGGAAGATTTGCTGAAAGATATCCGTAGTGCTTTGGAAACACAAGGGACGTCAGATGAGCAGATTGTCGACCAGTTCAAAGTCGACCTTTATAGCGATGAAGTCTTTGTCTTCACACCTAAAGGCGACCTCTTCAAACTTCCAAAGGGCGCTACCCTACTCGACTTTGCCTTCCAAATTCATACCAACATCGGCTCGCATTGTAGCGGAGGATTGGTAAACGGAAAGAATGTGCCTGTACGCACAAAACTCAAAACAGGCGATCAGGTAGAGATTCTGACCAACCCAAACCAATTGCCCAAACGCGATTGGCTCAACTACGCCATCACGTCGAAAGCACGTAGCAAGATACGCCAGAGCATCAACGAGCAGGAATTGAAGACTGCCACATACGCAAAAGAAACGCTCGAGCGCAAGTTCAAGAATCGAAAACTCGAAATTGTTGAGCCGACTCTGATGAAAACCATCAAGCGATTGGGATTCAAGCATGTGATGGAGTTCTACAAAGCTTTGACTGAAGAGGTGCTGGGTGTGGATCGTGTGATTGACGCCTATATTGAGGAACAGAAACGCGAGAACAACGAACTTCCACTTGCGGAAACCATCAGCGCATCAACTTTCAAACTCGATGAAGGAAACCCTGAGTTGACAGGCAAATCAGGGAAGGATGTACTCCTTATTGGTAATCATATAAAAGGTGTGGAATATAACCTGGCAAAATGCTGTAACCCCATTTATGGTGACGATATCATAGGATTCGTAACCATCAGTCGAGGCATCACAATCCATCGGAAAAACTGCCCAAACTGCCGCAGATTGCTCGAGCAAATGTCGTATAGAGCCATCGAAGTGAACTGGGCAGAACAAAGTAGCGGAATGTTTGCGATTACCCTGCATATCATCGGAAATGACGATGTGGGTATTGTCAGCTACATCACCAGCATCATCGCAAAAGAGAAGAACATTCTGCTTCGCAGCATCGACATCAAGTCGTCTGAAGACGGACTCTTCGCAGGCAACCTCACCATCATGATCGACGACAACAAACGCCTCAACCAACTCATAAAAAAAATACAAGGAGTAAAGGGCGTAAAAAATGTAACGAGATGAGAGGTTAAGGGTTAAAGGTTAGAGGTTAGAGGTTAGAGGTTAAAGGTTAAAGGTTAAAGGTTAAAGGTTAAAGGTTAAAGGTTAAAGGTTAAAGGTTAAAGGTTAAAGGTTAAAGGTTAAAGGTTAAAGGTTAAAGATTAAAGGTTATTGATTGATATGAAGATAAATTTGATATTGGTTGGAAAAACCAACAGCAACACCTTTCAAGGCATCATCGATGACTATAGCGAGCGGATAAAACACTATACTCCGTTCGAAGTGACAGTCATACCCGAACTGAAAAACACCAAATCGCTATCACAAGAGCAGCAGAAAAAGATGGAAGGCGATCTTATCCTGAAGCTGCTGCAAGACAGCGACTATGTCGTCCTGCTCGATGAACACGGGAAGGAACTCAGAAGCATTGAGTTTGCGACTTGGATGAGCAAAAAGCAGCAATCAGTCAGCCGACGACTCGTTTTCATCATAGGAGGGCCATACGGATTCTCCCCTGACATCTACGGAAGAGCGAACGAAAAACTCTCGCTTTCGAAAATGACCTTCTCGCACCAGATGGTACGCATGATTTTCGTTGAGCAACTCTATCGAGCCTTCACCATCATCAAAGGAGAACAATATCATCACGAATGATCATACATTTTGCAGCCGCTAGGGTGCGAGTAAAAACCGTTAATCATTAATCTTTGAAATAATTGTTTCACTATTTAACTTAAATATTTACAAAGACATTTAGTCTTATCAATATTATTCACTACTTTTCGGCATCAAAATTCAAGCGAGTTTTTTTGCAGCCCCTAGGGGTAACAAAAATTCCCCTTAAGGGAAACAAAAATTAGACCTAGAGGACGAAAGTCGGCAGTCAGAATCGAAAACCGAAAAACAAGGTACGAAAATCGGAAGTTAAATGGGGAGTTACTCACTCCTCCACCAAGAACACACTCCTCCACCACAAGCGGTACCGTCAACCATAGTGCAAACATCCATTACGAAGTGAAGAATCGGTATTCAACTGAAAAATAATAACTCCTTTCTCATTTTTTTATCATTCCGAACGCTTATTTCCCAACTTTTTCGTACCTTTGCACCCGAAAAACAAGGAGAGATGCTCGAGTGGCTGAAGAGGCACGCCTGGAAAGCGTGTATACGTCAAAAGCGTATCCGGGGTTCGAATCCCCGTCTCTCCGCTAGGAATTAGGACGGGGATCGGCTGACAAAGTCAATCCCCGTCTCTCCGCTAGGAGGAAACGGGGTTCAAAGCGCTTTAGAAAAAAGCGGGACACGTCTCTCCGCTAGGAATTTGAAAGAAGATTCAGTTCGTTTCTCTTAAAATGAGCGTTTTATTCAAAAAAATGTATCAGAATTGCAAAAAAAGAGAAAAAAAGTTTGGTCACCTTATTTATTATTACTACTTTTGCAGTGTAAAAACAAGTGCTGAATCCACCTGTTTAGAGTTAACAAAATTAATAATCAAACAATTACATTTCTTATCATGAAGAAAACAATTACTACACTTATCACGATGGCAGCAATGTTGTTTGCTGTCAGTGCTAATGCGCAGAAAGAATTCGTTTACGAATTCACCTCTATCTGTGGCGAGTCGTACGAATCGTACACTCAGACATTAGACGAGGAGGCTATCGCTGCAGAAATCGGATGCCCGTTGGCTGATGCATCTGCGTTTGCTGTTCAATCAGACGGTTCTCTCGATCCTAACTACAAGTTGGGTGAAACAGACGGTTGGCGTAATGCCAACGGTGACTGGGAAAGTTGGGGAAGCGATGCACGCATCTGTGTCAAGGCGGACTTTGCCCCAGTAGCAGATGAAGAAGGAAACAAGGACCCACACATCTACTACATTGGTGGCATGAGTGGTCAGACAGGTACGCCTGCAACTTACAAGGCAACCTATCGCATTGAGAACCCAAGTGATAACACAAAGTTTTGTTATGTTATCGTTAAGCTTACTTACGAGGAGCTTCCTAAGTATCGCTTGGATGAGTTGACCATCGTGAAGTCATTTGAAATTGCTGCAGAGGAATATCCTCGTTCCAACACCGCATCTGAAACTTTCGGTATCAAAGTCGGCGACCTCGCATCGCTCATTGGCTATGATGCAGAAAAATTCAATAGTGTTTGGTTTAAGTATTTATTATATGTAGGTCAGCTGGATGAGGACGAAGTGAAGAGTGACGAGCTGACAAACCTCAACTATTCTTCAACTGCTTGGATGAATGCTTTGTTCAATGAAGATACTGGCGAAGAAACAGAAGAGTGTGTTCAGGGAGTTCAAGGCGATGCGTCTAAGTTCAATGTACACTTCTCATCAACGGGCTACGATGGAGACTCGCTGAAAGTACAAATTGGTCAAAGTGGAAAACTGAAGGCTGGTGCTAACAACTTTGTAAAGGTCTACCTTGTAAGCCCAGAAAAGAAGGCTGTAGAATTTACCCTGAGACTCAAGATTATTCCTAAGGAAATCGAAGACCTCCCATGGGATCAGAAGACTTGTGTAGGTAGCGAAACTGTTTCATTGATACGTGATATCGATGCAGGTTATACCACAACCGCTTATACCATTAATATTGACTCTATAGTCGGCTTGTTCAAGGATGGAACTGTAGCTGCTGACTTGCAATTCACAGCTCTCGACGAAAGTGGAAATCCAACGACTGCTTACACAACAGGCGAAGGTCAGAGTGGCGCTGCTGCTGGTGGTTATTGGATGGATATGGAGAGTCATCCTATCGGTTGGAACACTTCTGTAAAGAGTTACTATGTAAACAACTTCAATACAAGAATTGAAATCGGCCACATGCCAAATGTATTTGAAGGTGGAGAAAAGACTACGGGTTCACTCTTCTATGTACTCGATAACGAATACTACGAATTGAAGATGGACATCCAGATTGGTGAAAAGGAAGACACAACGAAGGTGATTACCAAACCTGAAGAATGTGAAATCGTAGCAACCAAGTACTACACCTATCGCATCGTTCCTCACGGAACAGATTATCAGAACTACGGTTCGAATGCAGCGAACGAGACTGACTATCACTTGATGGATAAACCTATCGATGCGGACATTAGCTTCATTGAAGCTCAGCTTGGTACAGCAAGTCCTACATTCTATGGCGAAGTAATCGACTCAGTAGGCAACGGTACTTATTCAAAGAACTATTCTTGCGATCCAAAACCAGGCTTCTGGATGGAACCTGCAGCAAAGGTTGAGAACAAGTCATCTGTAAGCACTTGGAAAGGTGGCGACACATACGGAATCTGCTATGCAAACGGTGTATTCCAGTTCTTCCAGTACCCAGGTTCACAGTCAGTTGGTGCTAAGTACACTGACAACTTCTACCTTGTAAATCAAGATGCAGGCAAGCAAATCAAGTTTGTCATCACAGTTGTCTATGTAGAAGATATCCTTCCTGAAGCAGAGACAATTGCAACTTACAACCTGACACTCCCAGCTCGTGATGAGTCAGACACAGAGAATGGAACATATACTCCATACGATCTGACTCCAATGTACGAAGCATTTGGCTGTTCAGAAAGTGAGTTTATTGAGAACGGTACTTGGATGGCAATCGACCAAGACGGTATTCTCAGTAACCGATATGACGAACTGGAAGGCTTCGCATTCGATAAGGATGCCAAGATCACAACTGACGATGCTGCCCTCGTAGCTTTGGTAGGTTACGCAGTTGACGAAAACGGATTCTTCAGCTGGATTATCGATGATGAAAATCTTAACAAGACCTTCACATTCACAATCTACGCTTATTACGACAACAAACGTTGCCAGTTCAACATCACTATCGGAGAAGCTGCAGCAATCAACTTTGTTGAAATGAACCAGACGAATGACAATAAGATGTACGACCTTACTGGTCGTTTGGTAAAGAACGCAACGAAAGGTGTTTACATCATGAATGGTAAAAAGTTCATCGTAAAGTAAATCCTAACGTATAATATAATAATAAATAAGGTGTGTCTTTCATAAAGATGCACCTTTTTGTTTTGTACTTTCACGATTTATTTGTATCTTTGCAGCGAAATAGACAAAGAGGAAAGAGAAGAAGGGGTTAGATGCATACTAAAAGATTGTTCGTTCTGCTGAAAGAATGATTTTCGATAGTTTGCAGAAAAACTTCCTATCATCAAGCCGCAAATGCAGTTATTTTTCCCGAACCTATGAACAGATTTGGAAAATATCTTCAAAATGTCGTAACTTTGTCGCGCCAAAACATAAAAAGAAGAATATATGAAACGTAACTTTACTATTTTGTTCGCCATGTTGCTCTCCTTGATAGCAAACGTGGCAAACGCAGAGAACCCAAAACGATCGGAATTGACCATCGTTGACAAGGTAGAAGTAAAACTCACTGCACAGGAAGCAAGACACATCAACGCTTCTCAACGAGTAACTGTTGACCTGACAGATGCCCTATCGAAATTGAGCAGCGGAGGATTGGGAATGACACTCCACAAGTTCTTTATTGCTCAATATGACTCAGTGACTGAAGGAAAGCTTGACGAACTGACAGCCGAATACAACTATCGTGAAGGTTGGTGGCTCGCAGAATTGTTTGATGAAACAACAGGAGAACTGTCTGGTGAATGTATCGCCGATACCATCAATGATCCAATGATGTACATACGCGACATCGAACTGGACGAAAAGCTACTCTCGCTGACAGTCGGACAAGTAGCTAGTGCTATGGATCCAGGTGACACACACTTTGCGCTGCTTTATTATATCAACGGAGGAAACGCAATCGAAATTAAGATATCTCTCACTATCACAGCATCAGAGACACCCAAACTTGCAGATTTGACAAAGGTAGGAGAAAGCAATGCAGACGTGTCGATTTTCTATAACTCTGTGTATAATTATCGTGTCATCAACTTCAATGCCGACTCACTCTACGAATCCATCTATTCAACCCTTCCTGTGCCCCTCTGTAAAGGTTACGAAGAAGGCAAGCTTTGGGGAGAAGACATGAAGCTGGTGCTCTACGGAGAAAGTGCAGAAAACGAGCTCACAGACAACGCAACTGCTTTCTACGGAGGTTACTGGATAAACACAGACGGCTATGTATGTGAATACAGTGACGAGAAGCATGCACTCTTTTTCGAACCTGATGCAGAAAAAGGACTGAATGCTTTGCATGTAGGCATCTACCCCAACTATTCGTTTGTCGGAACAACCTTAAAGGGTTCTTTCTATCTCGTAGGCGCAAATTCATACTACAAACTCAATGTAAGTCTAACCGTCAATCCTTATCCACGATTCGACGAATGCGAACTTGTTGACTCTATGACCTTTGCTGTGGAAATCGTGCCTATTGCTGCAGAACATACCACAGATGTAAACCTCGTACAAGATGACTACATGATTCATGCTATCACCTTTACACAAGATCAGATGGAAGCTTTACTCGGTGAGGGCACTTATGAATTCTGTGTAGAAAACACTTTAATGAGTAACGATGGTGAAGTCATTAAGAACTATAACAGCGCATTCTCGAACGCTATCACAAGAGGAAAGGGTTACTTGATGATGAATACTTACGGTCTCTTCCAGAATGAAGAGTTGCTACATATCGCGGCTTCACTAAGTCCATTCCCAATGATGACGAAAGCATACGGAATCGGGTATGAAAGTTATTTTGTCGAAGAAGATCCTGAGAGCCACGAAGGACACACTGAGGATAGCTTTAACTTCTGGTATCAGCCAGGTGATGCAGCTGTAGGCGACTACTATCAGAATGTATTCTATCTCGTCAACTACGAATCAGGCAAGAAGATTCGTCTCAACATCAATGTCGTCTTTGTTGAAAAACGTAATCCTGTTGAAATCGTCATGGAAACAAACATCACCCTACCTGCACACAATGCAGAAGGTACCGACTTTGCAGCTACACCTTACGACTTGTCAAACGTGTTGGAAGTTCTCGATTGTGACGATGCCGGCAAACTCACTTGGGTGGCTTACAACAATCTGTATCAGTTAGTCAAACCTGCTGATTACGATGAAATGTACGGATTCTATTTCACCCTCGATGGATATCTGTTGCCAGAAGAATTTACAGGAGCATTATTCAGTGTTGGCTATACTGATGGAGAATTCCATTCTCTTGTGATGAATCCTCTTAGCGAATCTGAATACACAACAGCAATCGTTGCTACTTATAAAGGAAAGGGTTATCGATTCAACATAAAGGTAACGAAAGATGGTGATACAGGTATCAGAGACATCGTCCCAGTACGTTCTCAAAATGGAGGAGCAATCTTCAACCTCTCTGGTCAACGCATAGCTTCTCCAAGAAAGGGCCTCAACATCATCAACGGAAAGAAAGTATTAATCAAATAAGACGAATCCAAGAATCAATGATTAGCGTTGTGGCAAACGTCGCAACGCTAATCTCTAAAACTACTAATCTACATGAACAAATCTATTCTCTCAGCAATTCTATTTGCTGCATCCTTTTCACTAAGTGCACAAGAAATTCCTGCTACTTGGAATACCCCAGGCAACGGGAATCCTTTTATTCCAGGTTACTTTGCCGACCCAACTATCCGTAAGTTTGGTGACACATTCTACATTTACGCAACGACAGACGGAACAGGTAACGGATATGGTCCTGCTCAGGTTTGGATGTCGAAAGACTTCGTCAACTGGCGAAACGTAGTGATGAACTGGCCAACCACTGAAGTTGTATGGGCACCAGAAGTTATCCCTACGAAAGACGGAAAATATCGTTACTACTACTGCACCCCTTGTCAGGTATATGTAGGCGAGAGCGATTCACCTGTAGGTCCTTGGACCAATATGCTGGGACGTCCTGATGCGGTATTGATGCGCGACCGCTATTGCGATCCTATGGCTATCACACTCGACCCTCAGGTATTCACCGATGATGACGGTTCGCAATATATGTTTGTAGGCACATGGGGCATCTATGAGAATTCAGGATGTGGATGGGCGAAATTGGCAGCTGACGGAAAATCGTTCACAGACAAAGGTCTCGTTCCGAATACACAACTGAAAGACTTCTTCGAAGGACCGTTTGTGTTCAAGAAAAATGGAGTCTATTACTTCACCTATTCATCAGGCAGTTGCCACGATGATACCTACAGAGTTCAGTATGCTACAAGCAAGACGAGTCCTGTGGGACCCTACGAATACAAAGGCTGTATCTTGAAAAGTAATAGCGACGGAACGGTACACGGACCTGGTCACCATTCCATCCTCGTTGACGGAGACGACTATTACATTGTTTATCATCGTCACAACAATCCTCACTCAGTTCATGGATTCAATCGTCAGTTGTGTATCGATAAGATAGAGTTTGAAGCAAATGGAGATATTAAGCCGATTGTTCCTACTCACACAGGTCTTCTCCCTTCTTCTCTCGCAAAGAAAGCGAAGAAAAACGCCATTCAGAATCTTGCATACAAAACAAAGGTCACAGCGTCATCTATGCTCGGAAATGACTTCAAGGCAGAGTATGCCGTAGATGACAATAACGGAACCTTGTGGCGTCCTGCAAATAATCAGGGAGAGGCTTGGCTACAAATCGATTTAGGGAAACCAACCCAATTCAATCAGGTATGGTTGCAATTCGAATATGCTACGTTCTTCTATCAATACAAAGTGGAAACATCCATTGACGGACAGAACTGGAGCCTATTTGCCGACAAGACACAGAATACAGATGCAGGTTCGCCGATGATAGAAAAAGGAGACACAAAAGCCAGATATATCAAGGTGACCATTACAGACACTCAGAAGAACGGACACTTTGGAGCTTTGTGGAATGTAAAAGTATATAATGCGACGAAGAAAAACGACCCTTCTACCCTACTCCCTTCTATCGAGGGAATGGACTATGAGGCTGTGAATCGTGGTTATCCGAACCTCCACAAGAAAGACGTGAATCCAACGGAGAGAAAGTACTTCAATAATGGGTTGGTTGTCGATATCAACGCAAACGATTACGCACAAGGGAAAGCACTCTTAACCAAAACAGTAAAGAACAGAGCAGGAGGAGAGTTCACAACTGAGGACGACTTATTGGTAGAAATAATCCAAAGTAAATACGCCTTCTTCTTCGATGGGAAGCAGCACCTGACAAGTAGCTTCGATTGTCCGAAGAACTTTACCTACAATGCTGCTTACACAATCTCTGCTTGGATTTTCAATCCGTCAGTAGGGCCAAACGAGTGTATCGCAAGTATCACTCCAAGCACAGGCGACCTAACTGCGTTCCAATTCAACAACAGCACGAACCGTGAGACAGGTATTGTGGATCATGCAGGTTCGTTCGAGAGTGCAGGCTTCCCCAATGAAGTCCGTGAAGGAGAGGGCAAATGGCAATATTGGACAGTTACTTTCGATGGATGGTTCCAGCGATTCTATCTCAACGGGAAACTGATTCGAGAGAAGAACAACTTCATCATGTTAAGACCAAACGGACCTATCACAATTGGTGCAGATGCGGGTGGAGGCGAAGCATTTAGCGGTTATATCCACTCCCTGCGACTCTATGACCGAAGCCTCAGCGCAGAAGAAGTGAATGCCGACTATCAGTATAAATCCGACACTCAGGACAAAATAGAGATTGACATTCAAAATGTAGCCATCCACACCGAAGTCATCACACCCAATCTGATTAAGGTGACAGTTACAGATAAGGCTGGCAAACCGCTCCACTCTGGGCAGCTCAGTTTCGCTTATTATGCATCAAGCGACCCAAAAGATTTAGAGAATAACCTGTCCAAACCGTCGCACAGTTCCTCTACGATGCTTGCTGTAGATGGGAAGAAGGAACAACACATCGTTGTTTTCATCTTCGACGGAGACAATGGGCAAAAACACTTTGCGACGGCCACTATCGATTCGAAAGCGTTTAATATCTTTACTGACGACTTCAAGACTTTCCACGAATGGGATGGAAAGTATGTTACCAATGATAAGGTGAAATACGAAGCATCTGACGGCATACTCAAACTGACATCCGCAGATACCGACTTCAGCGCAAGCGGCAATCCGAAGGTAAACGGACCAATGATTTACAAGGAAGTGAAAGGTGACTTTACCGTTCAGGTGAAAGTTGCTGACCTCATGGGGTCAGAACGTCGAAACACTCCTGCTTACAACGAAGGAGGCCTCATGGTGATCTACCCACAGAGCGAGACACGCCAGCAGGTAGTTCAACTCGGAGTGTTCCCAGCATACAATTGCGGTAACATGCTGACCACCATCTTCCGAGGCAGACCTCAATACAACAATCAGCAAGGATGGAACTACGATCCATACATGCAACTTCAGAGGGAGGGCAACCTGATATATGCTCGCACTTCTCGTGACGGGAAAACTTGGACAGATATGCCGAATAGTCCTGTGAGAGTTCCTCAATTCGAAGGACAGACACTTCGTGTTGGTATATTCCAGACAACCTATTCGAACAACCCCGCATGGGTAAGCTTCTCTGACTTCAAATTGTGGGAGAAACGCTAGTATTGAAAAGAGCTAAATCCTATCGAAGTTATACATTTTTCAACAAAAACCACTTGAAATGATGGGAAAAACAAGTTTTTCTGTTTAAAATTGTAAAATATTTACTTTTTTTGATTGAGATTAAAAAAATGTTTATTAACTTTGCAGCGGTTTTAGAAACAATTAACGTTTAACAATTAAAGTCAAAAGAAAATGAAGAAGCTTTTAGTTGCATTTGTTGCTATTGTAGCTGTTTCTTTCGCTTCATGCGTTAGCAACACTACTAAGGTTACTGTTGAAGAAGATTCAACTGCTTGTACAAAAACTACCAATCCATGTGCATGTGATTCATGTGCAGGTTGTGACGATCCTTGTGCTTGCGATACTGCAAAGGTTGATACGCTTGCAGAATAATATCGTCATTGAAGGCAAAAAATTAAGGTGTGGCTCGAAAACCACACCTTTTTTGTTGACTATTTCTTTTGTAGATTATTTCTTTTTCGTGTCGTCGGTTTTCTCTTTCTTTTCTGACGACTTAGCATATCGTTTATTCAATGCTTTCACAACTTCATCTGTCACATCATATTGTGGAGCACCATAGAGCACGTTATCTATTCCACTACTCTTACAGAGCACGAAATCGTAACCTTTTTCCTTCGCATAAGCAGCAGCGAAATTCCGAATGGTGTCAGTCAGAGCATTCATCTCCTTCTGGTATTCCTCCTGAAGAGAGTTCGAGAGTCGTGCCTGAAGCCCATCAATATCCTGTTGGAGTTTCTGCAAACGAGCCTGCTCGCTTTCATATTGCTGCTGAGTAATTGCATTTGACTGCACCTTACGTTGGAATTCCTGTACCTGTGCAGAGAAATTCCTACCCTTTTCGTTGATGGTAGCTTCAGCATTTGCCTGTTTCTTCTGGAAATTGTCAGAAACATCCTTATAATACTCATACTGGCTCGTCAGTGTGTCAATGAGCACATAGGCTATCTTCAACGCAGGTTTCACTTCTTCTTTAGGTTCTGTCTCTGTTTCTGCAGTTGTTGCAGGTTTCTGTTCGCATGAAATCAGCAATGCAGCAAAAGCAAACATTGCAAGACTTCCTGAAATCAAATTCTTTACGTTCATGTCTTTATCTATTTTTCTTTAGTCTTTTTCGTTTTCGCTGATGGCGTGTGGATTCTCCATTCGTGCCAGTCTATCTTGACTTTGAGCACATCCGATTCCGCGATCTCTCATCGCTTTGTTAGATGACACATGTGAGTTAGGAAAGTCTCCTTTTCCTTTCATTACGATGTTTATACACAAAAAAACAACGCAAATAGCAAGAATTATTGACGAAAACAGTATAAGTTCAAACATTATTTACTAAATTTGCTTGCAAATATACGAATTAATTATGAAATAGTTCGTATTTTAAGGACTAAACTTAAGAATTAAAGCAGAAAAATAACTTTTATTCACATACAAATCATCAAATCATATAATGTTTAAAGATTATGGAATTGAAACCAAAAGCAGTATTTGATTACTTTGCAGAAATCAACAAGGTGCCTCGACCTTCAAAACACGAGGAGAAAATGATTGCCTACTTGCAGGAATTTGCTCAGAAGAACAATCTTGCCTTCAAAACCGACGAAGCTGGCAATGTTTTGATAGCTAAACCTGCAACACCAGGTATGGAAAACAAGGAGACAATCGTTATTCAAGGACACATGGATATGGTTTGCGAGAAAACAAGCGACCGTGTGATTGACTTTGCGAACGATCCGATTGAAACATATATTGACGGAGAGTGGATGAAAGCCAAAGGGACGACTCTTGGTGCTGATGACGGAATCGGTGTTGCTTTGGCTATGGCTGTCCTTACTAACGACTCTATCCAGCACGGACCTATCGAATGCCTGTTCACGCGTGATGAAGAAACAGGTCTTACGGGTGCTTTCGCCATTCAACCAGGATTCATGACGGGCAAATACCTGATTAATCTCGACAGCGAGGATGAGGGTGAAATCTTTATAGGTTGTGCAGGTGGAGTGAATACTGAGATTGAGTTCGAATACTATGCAGAAAGCATTCCTGAGGGCTATACGGCAGTCAAGATTGTGATTGACAAACTTACAGGAGGTCACTCCGGCGATGATATCAACAAGAACCGAGCAAATGCAAATAAGCTATTAGCTCGCTTCCTATATCAGATGAACAACAAGTACGACATCTTCCTGTGCTGTATCGATGGTGGAAACCTCCACAATGCGATTCCTCGTCATGCTGAGGCTGTGATTGCAATTCCTGAGGTACAGAAACATGAAATACGAAGCGATTTCAACATCTTTGCTGCTGAAATTCAGGATGAGTATCACACAACCGAACCCAATGCTGAATTCACCATGGAGAGTTGCGAGTTGCCAGAAACCGCTATTGACAACATCACAGCAACCAATCTCATTGCTTCGCTCAATGCTGTTCATAATGGTGTGTACGAGTGGAGTCAGGACATTCCTCACTTCGTCGAGACATCTTCCAATCTTGCTAGCATCAAGATGCCAGAAGAGGGTAAAATCAAGATTGTGACCAGTCAGCGCAGTAGCACCAAGAGCCAGCTCGATTGTGTTTGTAATGTGGTTGCATCTGCCTTCTCACTCGCTGGTGCTGATGTGCTCATCAACGAAGGTTATCCAGGTTGGAAACCCAATCCCAACTCAAAGTTGTTGCAGCTGTCTGTTGAGAAGTATAAGGAGTTGTTCGATAAGGAACCAAAGGTACGTGCCATCCATGCAGGCTTGGAATGCGGACTATTCTCCGAAAAATATCCAGGACTTGATATGGTCAGCTTCGGCCCTACCCTTCGCGGCGTACACTCGCCCGACGAGCGTCTGCTCATCCCTACGGTCGAAATGGTTTGGAAACACCTTGTAGCCATTATCGAAAGCCTGTAAGATTGGTTATTGTATAGATTACAGGTTATTGAGCGATAAGGAACGATTATTGTGTAATAAGGAATGGTTATTAAGCGATAAGGGATGGTTATTGGAAATAAATCGTGGGTTATTGTTGCTCTCATGCTCATAAGCATGGGGGCAACTGCTCAGACCCTACGTCGACAGACAAACATCAGCCGCATGGGAATTCCTCCAGGCAACTATAGTGGTATCACACGAATCAACGATACCCTCTATGCAGTTGTAAACGATAAGGAGAAGACCGACGGATTCCATCTCTTTACCGTCAACATCAATCTGAAAAACGGGAAAATCAAGCACGTTTCCGACAAGATGGTTGGGTCGCAAACACCCGCGAGTCACGATATGGAAGGTATCTGCTATCGATCATCATCCAACTCGCTATTCATTTCCGACGAAACCAGTCAGCGCATACTCGAATATTCTTTGGATGGCATCCCTACGGGCAACGAATTGAAAATACCAGAGATTTACGGCATAGGTCAAATCCAATCAAACCGAGGTTTCGAAGCGCTCACCTACAACCCGTCAACCGGCCATTTCTGGACAGCAACAGAATCTGCCTTGAAGCGCGATGCAGACAGCGAACCCCTACTGGTTCATCTACAAAGCTTTGGCGACGATCTCCAACCCGACGGACACTACCTCTATCGCCTCGATCCTCCACGAAAGAATCGAACGGCTCGTACAAAATTCTATGCACACGGTCTTCCTGCACTTATCGCGATGGACGACGGTAGCATCATCGTGATGGAACGCAGCCTATATAGTCCGTCAAAACTTATCGGCTCGTTCGTCGAGATAAAGCTTTATCGCATCACTCCCCAAGCATTCGAAGCAGCAGGTAAAGATGCCACAAAAGTAGTCGATAAGCAACTCGTCACCAGTTTCCGCACCCACATCCGCATCGGAAAAATCAACTATGCCAACTACGAAGGAATGTGTATCGGTCCGAAACTCAATGATGGGCGAACGACCATTATCCTCATCAATGACTCCCAAAACCGCATGGGCAACTGGCTTTGTCGTCTGAAAGACTATCTCAAAGTCATCATCCTCTAACCCATTTCTTTCTGTATAAAACTGAAAAAGGCTCAAGGAATCCCCCTGAGCCTTTTCTATGAAACAAGCTATGCAGTTACACGTACTCCTGCCAACTCTTGATTTGCAGGTCTTCGAGACTCTTCTCTGTGAAGGCTTCGATGAAGGCCTTAGCAAGTCGGGCGTTGGTCATCAATGGGATATTGTGGTCAATAGCTGCACGACGAATCTTGTAGCCGTTGGTCAACTCGCGCTTCGTCTGGTTCTTCGGCACATTGACGATGAGTTCGAAGCGATGCTGAGCAATGAGGTCGAGCACATTCTCGCCTTCCTCATCAGGCCAAGCAACAGCTATTGCAGGCACTCCGTTCTCATTGAGATACTTAGCGGTTCCGTGAGTACCATAGATGTCATAACCCTTCGTGTGAAGTGTCTTACATGCATCTAGGAGGTCCATCTTGCCGCGTGCGCCACCTGAAGAGATGAGGATAGACTTCTTAGGCAGACGGTAGCCTGTTGCGATGAGGGCGTTGAGGAGCGCTTCGTTCATATCGTCACCCAGACATCCCACTTCTCCTGTACTGCTCATATCGACACCCAGCACAGGGTCTGCATTTTGCAGACGTGCGAATGAGAACTGGCTAGCTTTCACGCCGATACGGTCAATATCAAACTCGCTCTTGTCGGGCTTCGTATAAGGTGCGTCGAGCATGATGCGCGTAGCTGTCTCGATGAGGTTGTGCTTCAGAATCTTTGAAACAAACGGGAACGAACGTGAAGCTCTCAGGTTACACTCGATGACCTTGACGGTCTGTCCCTTAGCCAGATACTGAATGTTGAACGGTCCGGAGATGTTCAGTTCCTTTGCTATCTGACGGCTAATCTTCTTCAACTGACGGATGGTCGAGTAATAGATTTGCTGAGCAGGGAATACCAGCGTTGCATCGCCTGAGTGTACGCCTGCAAACTCGATATGTTCTGATATTGCATATTCTACGATTTCACCTTGCTGAGCCACAGCATCGAACTCAATCTCCTTGGTGTCTTGCATGAATTGGCTGACAACTACCGGATAGTCTTTGCTGACCTCTGTTGCCATATTGAGGAAGCGGTCGAGCTCTTCATCGCTATAGCAGACGTTCATAGCTGCTCCTGAGAGTACGTATGATGGACGAACGAGGACAGGATAGCCCACTTCCTTGATAAATTCCTTGATGTCCTCATGGCTGGTGAGCGCACGCCAAGCAGGTTGGTCGATACCCAGTTTGTCGAGCATCGCTGAGAACTTATCGCGGTTTTCAGCACGGTCGATATTGACTGGCGAAGTACCCAGAATCGGCACATCCTGACGGTAGAGCTTCATAGCGAGGTTGTTTGGAATCTGTCCACCTACGCTGACGATGACTCCACGAGGCTGTTCGAGGTCGATGACATCAAGTACGCGCTCAAACGACAATTCGTCGAAATAGAGGCGGTCGCACATATCGTAGTCGGTCGATACGGTCTCTGGGTTGTAGTTAATCATGATGCTCTTGTAACCAAGCTTACGAGCGGTATTGATGGCGTTTACAGAACACCAGTCGAACTCAACTGATGAACCGATGCGGTATGCACCCGAACCCAGCACAACAACCGACTTCTCGTTGTGGTAGTAGTTTACATCGTATCCTTGAGTGCAGTAAGTCATGTAAAGGTAGTTGGTCAATTCAGGATGCTCACCACCCACCGTTTCGATACGTTTCACAGCTGGCAGTACACCCAAAGACTTACGGTATCTGCGTACTTCAAGGTTTGCCTGCTCCATATTGCCTTTTGGTTTGAGGACGAAGCGTGCAATCTGGAAGTCGCTGAAGCCGCATGACTTCACTTCGCGCATGAATTCATCGCTGATTTCGTTCAGCGAATTGAGTTGCTGCAACTGATGCTTCAAGTCAACGATATGTTTCAGACGAGAGATGAACCAAGCGTCAATCTTCGTCAGGTTTTCAATTTTCTCAACGCTGTATCCTTCTTCCAAAGCCTGTGCGATAGCAAAGATACGGAGGTCGGTTGGGTTAGCAAGTTCCTCTTCGAGGTTGTCGAACTTCACGTGATCGTTACCTACGAATCCGTGCATACCCTGCCCTATCATACGCAAACCCTTCTGAATCATCTCCTCGAACGTACGACCGATTGACATGATTTCGCCTACTGACTTCATCGAAGAACCTATCTGTCGGCTTACACCTGTGAACTTAGTGAGGTCCCAGCGAGGAATCTTGCAAATCATATAGTCGAGCGAAGGAGCCACGTATGCGGAGTTAGGCGTACCCATCTCACCAATCTGGTCAAGAGTGTAACCAAGTGCAATCTTAGCAGCCACGAATGCGAGCGGATAACCTGTAGCCTTTGAAGCAAGTGCAGAAGAACGGCTGAGACGTGCATTGATTTCGATGACACGATAGTCGTTGGTTTGGGCGTTAAACGCAAACTGGATGTTACATTCGCCCACAATGTTCAGATGACGAACAGTCTTGATGGTCAGGTCTTGCAAGAGTTTCACTTGCTCATCTGTCAAAGAACAAGTAGGTGCAACAACGATAGACTCACCTGTATGGATGCCCAGAGGGTCGAAGTTTTCCATCGAAGCAACAGTGAAGCAATGGTCGTTCTTGTCGCGGATACACTCGAACTCTATCTCCTTCCAACCCTTCAACGATTCCTCAACCAGAATCTGAGGAGCAAATGTGAAGGCGCTCTCTGCAATAGTCTTGAATGTCTGCTCGTCTGGACAGATACCACTTCCGAGACCTCCCAGCGCGTATGCCGAACGAATCATGATTGGGAAACCGATCTCGTGCGCTGCCTTCAGGGCATCTTCCATATTTTCTACGGCATGACTTACCGGAGTCTTGATGGCTATCTTGTCAAGTTCCTTCACGAAGAGGTCGCGGTCTTCTGTATTCATAATCGCCTCGACCGAAGTACCAAGCACCTGAACACCATATTCTTTCAGCGTTCCGTTGGTGAAGAGTTCGGTACCACAGTTCAATGCAGTCTGTCCTCCGAAGGCCAGCAAGATGCCGTCGGGGCGTTCCTTCTTGATAATTTCAGTTACAAAAAAAGGTGTCACTGGGAGGAAATAAACCTTGTCAGCAATACCTTCACTTGTCTGGATAGTAGCGATGTTTGGATTAACCAAAACAGAACTGATGCCCTCTTCCCGTAAAGCCTTAAGTGCTTGAGAGCCTGAGTAATCGAATTCTCCTGCTTGGCCGATCTTCAATGCGCCAGAGCCGAGAACCAGAACTTTCTTGAGTTGCTTGTCCATAAGAATAATGTAATATCTTTAATTTCTTTTACTTCTCTAATGATAAGTGGCAATCGAGCATAAAAAACCCGAAAACCAAATCACCTTCTTTTAGTTTTCGGGTTGCAAATTTAAGCATTTTCTCGGAGTCTCACAATTTTTATGCACTTTAATTTGTAATATGCAAAAAAAATGCAAAAAAAAATAGGAGTTTGATTTTTTACAAACCCCTATTCCGATTTTTCTAACGTTTCACCACGATGACAAATCCTCCGCGAGGCTGACACTTTTGAACCGTCTCGACCGTATTGCCGCGAGTGATGTCCCAAGGATTGTTCTTGTCGCCACTATCCTGGAACTGAGTGACATACTTGCCCAATCCCTTCAGACGTTTCGTACTGAACGTGAGGGTCTGCTCCTGATCTGTTCCGTTGATGCCTGCAATATACCAAGTCGTACCGCTCTTGCGAGCAATGATGGCACTTTCTGCCGGATAACCTCCGAGGAATACGGTCTCGTCCCAAGCAGCAGGCAGTTCGCCCAAGTAGTTCTTCACCTCCTGTGGTTGAGCCAGGAAACTCTCCGGACGGTCAGCCAGATGTTGCAACCCACTTTCGAACAAGGCTGTGAGTGCCAACTCATGAGCATGACTCGTGATGTGTGGATGTTGCGAATCGCTGAAGGCACAAGGCGTGTAGTCCATCGAGCCGATGACGTTACGGGTAAATGGCAAAGTAGCATTATGAGCTGCTGCACGATTGGTGAAGGTCGGTACGTTGTTGTACCACTCTGCTCCATACACAGCCTCAGTCGTCAGCAGGTTCGGATAGGTACGCATCCATCCACGAGGGAATGTAGCTCCGTGGAAGTTGATGAGCAAATGATGCTTTGCTGCACTCTCCATCAGATCGATGCTGTAAGCCATATTCATGTTGTTATCTCCGCTGAAGAAGTCCACCTTCACTCCTGCTACTCCCAGACTCTCACACCATGCGAATTCCTTCTCACGATCTTCTGGTTTGTTCAGACGATATTTCGGAGTTGGCGCGCCGTTCACCCACCCTACTGATGAGTTGTACCATATCATCGGCTTCACGCCCTTCTCCTTTGCATAGTTCACAGCATCCTCGATGCTCTTTCCGTCCTTCATTGCGTCCCACTCTGCATCAATCAGCACGTAAGGCAGACGTAGTGTTGCAGCCAGGTCAACATACTTCTTGATGATGTTCAGGTCGTTCGAGCCGTGATTGTATGCCCAGTAAACCCAAGAAACCACTCCTGGCTCAATCCAGCTGGTATCAGTCAGCTTGCAAGGCTCACTAAGGTCAGTCACCAGTGTCGATTCTACCACATCGCTCATCTGACCGATTATCATCACCTTCCACGAACTCTGCTTAGCGTTCTGCTCGTTTTTGTCGTGAACAATGTTAAACTTGTTCTTTCCATCAAGGCTGTAGAACGACGAAGCAGCCTGGTCGTGATGGATGTCGGCTTCTGTGAGCAATCCGAATACATTGTTGGGGAACTCAAACAAAGCAGGATAAGAGAGATGATCGCCTTGCTTGAACGAGCGGTTCTTTGGGTAGAAACTCTCGGCTCCATCCGTCCAGTTCATCATCCAGTTATTAATATAATAAGGTATAGTGATGGGCACATCGATCTCCGACTTGTCATTCATGCTCTCGCGTCCCACCTTTCGGAAAGCCACTCCGTCGTTATACACTCTCACCAACAGCACACCACCGCTCTGGAGCGAATACGCCGATTCCTTACCCTTGTTCACACAATGCCGACGTTTGCCCGACAGCATCATGTAGTCGTCCTTGATGTTGCGCGTATCGCCACCATTGATACCTTTGAACTCTGCAGTATAGATTTCCTGCCACTTGCCGTTCTGTTTATAGCTGACGGTAATGTGGTCGTCGAACTTCTCTGCCTTTAATTTCCCATTAGGAGATGTCTGTGCAGACATACTGATGCCCCAAGCGGCACAGATAAATGCTAATACGATTCGTTTCATGCTTCTATTCATAATTTATTGTTATTGTCATGCAAAAAAGTCTTTCAAGGTATGCATCCGCTACATCGGTTTATTGACCAGCATATTGAACACCTTCATGTAGTTGCTGAATTGCTGCTTGTCGTCCACACCCGAGTCGCCCGTATCCTCTACGTCCACACTCTTCACCTTCGTCTCGATACATTTGCCGTTCTCGTCATAATAGTAGCGCCACTCGTAAGTCTCGCCCTCCTCCTGCGTCTGGGTGAACGAGAAAATCAGCTTGTGACTGTCCGGAGCAAGCAAGAACTCGCTGTACTCCTTGAAGTACATGCTGTGATTCTGCTTTGAGATGAAGTAGCAATGATTGTTGAAAACCTCATCGTTTACGTTCGGTTCAAAGAAGAACTTCAAATCGACAGTCACAGGAGGATAGTCTTCAGCCAACTGGTCGTGAATCACGATACGCATATCACGAGGCAGTTCCGACTTGTCGTTTTTCTCTATTTTGTTCTTCGCAGTCGTGTATGTGCTGCGAATCATCTTCAGGCGGTCCGCCTTCGGAGTGGTCCTGACGTTCGTTGTCGTCGGTTCCACATCCTTATGGTTAATCATCGTCTCAAAGATGTCGAGACACTCCTTCGCAAACTGTTGGTCCAACGATCCGTCATCCTCATCCTCGCTATCCTCATCTACATCCTCAAGGTCTTCACGCCCCATCTTTCGTTTATGTTCAATCAGACGACCCTCAGCATCGAAGTAGTTGTTGTCCTCAATCATAAAGCCGGAATCCGTCACACTACGCGTGAAGGCATAGAGCAGATGCCCGTCTTCAGGGTCGAACAGCAACTCAGTTTTCGACTCATGTCCGTGAGCCGTAAAGTAATCCGTCAAAAAAAAGCAGCGCGACGTAGGGTCGATGATATAACTCGTAGGCTCTTTCTTCGTGAAGTAGAACTTCATTTCCGTCTCCTCATTGATGATGAATTCATCGTCCACCTGCGTTCCGTCGTTCACGGTGATCGTCATATCCCGAGGACCGATGCTCCCCGTCCCATTGGCAGCAACCATCTCCTTCGCTTTGGCATACACCTCACGAATACGCCTTATCTGACCTTCCTTCGACTCACTCCCCTTCTTGAAGTAACTGCTCAGTCGAGTCAGGATGACATGATAAGTCTGCTCAGCCAGTTCCGACGGCTGATGCGAATGCCAGGTAGCATTGATTTTCGTACCGTCAGCATACTCCATATACACCCGATACGAATGCCCGCCTTCTATGACATCATCCTTATTATAATCCTTCAGTTTCCCCACATTGAGGTCATACAACACCTCCTGCATCCGTTTCACATCCTCAGCAGTCACATCATACTCACTCTTCTGCTCATGATCGGTACCCGCATCCACACATCTCACCACCTTCGGCGTCTTACCCACGTCAGCAATCAGTTCGTAATAGTCCTTCCCATCGTCAGGAATCCCATGAGGAGTCTCTGCACAACTACAATAAATCAACTGCGACTTCGGAGTCGTCTGTGCAAAATCAGTCATATAACTCAACAAGAGCGACATAAACACAAAAAGTTTCAGTTTCATATCTGGTTTGATAAAGCATTACCTGTCAAGTTGCAAAGTTACGTTTTTTTCTCGACACACCAATAGAAATAACCCAAAACCTCCATTATTTTGAATTCTTTTAGCCCCTTCATGTAAAAAAACGTCATCAATCACCAATAATAACACCCAAGTTCATTTACGATTTGACCATTGACGATTGACCATTGACGATTGACTATTGACGATTTGACGATTTGATGGATTTTTCTATTTTCCCCAGCCCCAACGGGGCGGAAAAATCCAGAATCGTTCTTACCTCTTAGCTCAACTATTGACAGTTTTTTCATACATCAAAATTCCTGTCCCTATGATTATTAATCCGAAAAACGATAGTTCTACTTCGGATTTTTGGAGAATTTCGGGAGTAGAACTTCAGATTTTCTGCTTTTTTCTTGTATTGTTGAGTACTGTCACGTCGTATTCCTCGCAGAGCTTAGGTCTCATGAACATACGGACAAATTGCGGACAAGGAACAGTTCTTGTCCGCAGTTGTTTATACACTTTGTTGCTGATTTTTTGACCATTATTATAAATTATACATTATAAATTAGAAATTTGAGAAAGGAGCAGGGGCGTATGACACCTCTAACCTCTAACCCTTAACCATGAACCATGAAAACATGAAACATGAAATCGCAAACAACCTTGGTTCCGGTGAAAGTCACCGATTGGGGTTGGTAGGTAAACGAATGAACACCGCTTTTTCCCGAAAAAATTTGGAGATATAAATATTAAGGTGTATATTTGCAGTGAAATTTAAAAAAACACCTTACAAATAAAAAAGCTCTTCCGAAGAAGAGCTGTAGGATTAAATCCTTCGGCATATAGCCTTATTGTGATAAGATGTAGAAATCTTATGATGCAAAGGTAAGGGAAATTATTGAATTGACAATCATTTTTTGGAAAAAACTTAATAATTAATACATAATTTATATGAAACAGCGTATTTTAGGCATTGATACAGGCACAAATAGTTTAGGTTGGGCCGTTGTGGAGAAACAAGAAGATGGATTATACAATCTAATTGATAAAGGAAGTTTGATATTCCAAGAAGGTGTAAAAATCGAAAAAGGGATTGAATCATCGCGAGCAGCCGAAAGGACAAGTCATAGAGCCTTGCGCAAACAATATTTCCGTCGCAGATTACGCAAGATTCAAGTTCTGAAAGTTCTTGTTAAGTATCAGTTTTGCCCATTCTTGTCTGATTCCGAATTGAATTTATGGCACACAAAGAAAGTCTATCCCAAGAGTGACGATTTCATGCTTTGGCAGAGAACTAGCGATAATGATAATAAGAATCCTTATTATTATCGTCACCTGTGTCTGACTGAAGAATTGGACATGAATTCAGAAAACGACCGTTATATTTTTGGGCGTGCAATCTATCATTTGGCACAACGTAGAGGCTTTCTCAGCAATCGCTTGGATGCAAGTGAAGATAATGATGATAACGGTGCAGTAAAGGGTGGAATAAAAAGCCTAAGCGAAGAAATGGCAAATGCTCATTGCGAGTTTCTTGGAGAGTATTTCTTTCAACTTTACAAGGAAAAAGGAAATACTGTGAGAATTCGGACACATTATACAGATAGAGAAGAGCATTACAAAAGAGAATTTTATGCAATATGTGCAAAGCAGCATATTCAAAAAGAACTGTTTGAGGAATTAGAGAAGGCTCTTTATTTTCAAAGACCTTTGAAATCTCAACGCTCAGGAGTGGGAAAATGCACATTCGAGCCAAGCAAACCACGTGCAGCAGAGTCGCATCCATTCTATGAGGAATTCCGTATGCTATCATTTATGAATAACATAAAGGTAAAAGGACCTTATGATGTTGAATTACGTCCTCTAAACTCAGATGAACGGAATAAGGCTTTACCGATGTTTTATCGTAAGACGAAAGTCAATTTTGATTTCGAGGATATTGCAAAGGCAATTGCCGGGAAGAATAAATACCAGAACATCAGGGAAGAAGGAGATAAACCTTACAAGTTCAATTTTAGGATGACACAAGATGTCAAAGGATGCCCAACAACCGCAGCTCTCATGTCAATCTTTGGAGACAACTACAAAGAAGCGATTGCAGAATCCTATACACAATCCGTCAAAAAGAATGGAGAAGTCAAAACTCCAGATGAAATTTTGTGTGACATCTGGAATGTGCTGTATTTCTTCTCGTCTGAAAACAAACTGGAAGTATTTGCTCATGAGAAACTTCAACTTAACAATGAAGATGCCAAGAAATTTTCAAAGATACGTTTGAGTAAAGGCTTTGCTTCCATTAGTCTAAAAGCAGTAAAAAACATTCTTCCTTTCTTACGCGAAGGAATCATATACTCCCATGCTGTTTCACTTGCGAAGATACCATCCATTGTGGGTAAAAATGTTTGGGAATCCGATACTCAAACCCAAAATGAAATCAAGTCTTTTGTTGATAATTTCAATCCAAAGGATTGCGGATTACAAGGGACTCTGGAAAAATGCCTAAAGGACATTCTTTTAGAGCGTTTCGACCTAAAAGCAGGTGCTGCTGATTGTATTTATCATCCTTCAATGATAGATGTCTATCAAGATGCAAGGAAAAATTCACAAGGTGTATTCCAACTTGGCTCTCCACGCACAGATGCAATTCGGAACCCTATGGCTATGCGTTCACTTACACAATTACGTAAAGTCGTTAATAAATTGTTACAGCAAGGTATTATCAACAATTCGGCAGAAGTTCATATTGAATACGCCCGCGAATTGAATGATGCAAATCAGCGTAAGGCTATTTCCGATTGGAATAAAGACCAACAGAAAAAACGCGATGAAGCTAAAAAAGCAATTATGGAGTTCCGTCATACTATATCAGAGCCACCCAATGAGGACATTACAAAATTCATGTTGTGGGAAGAACAGAAACATATTTGTTTATATACAGGTGACCAGATTGGATTAGAGGATTTCCTAGGACAGAATCCATCATACGACATAGAGCACACTATTCCTCAAAGCGTTGGCGGCGACAGTTCAATGATGAACCTCACCTTATGCCAGAGCAAGTATAACAGGGAAATCAAGAAAGCCAAGATACCTTCTCAACTGGCTAACCATGAAGATATCCTCGAACGAATTAGCGAATGGAAAGAAACTGTTGAAGAACTAACAAAGCAGATTGACCGACAAAAGACTAATTCATCAATGCCTAAAGCAACCAAAGACGGAAGGATACAGCGCAGAAATCGTTTGAAGATTGAACGTGATTATTGGAAAGGTAAATATGAGAGATTCTTGATGACAGAAGTTCCCGAAGGATTTGCATTACGGCAAGGAGCTGGTAATGGATTGATTTCCAAATACGCTGCATTGTATCTTAAATCGTTGTTCCATAAGGAAGATGATAGAAACAAGGGCAATGTTCGCACAATTAAAGGGTTGACGACAGCAGAATTCAGAAGAATGTGGGGAATACAAGAGGAGTATGAGAAAAAGTCACGTGACAATCATATCCACCATTGTATTGACGCAATAGTTATTGCTTGTATTGGTGCAAATGAATACAATCGGATGGCTCAATACTATCACCAAGAAGAAGATTTCCGTCGTGGAGAGGGAAACAAACCTCAATTCGAAAAACCTTGGCCAACATTCACGGAGGATTTGAAACAATTAGAGAAAGAACTCCTTGTTGTTCATTCAACACCTGATAATATGCCCAAACAGACACGTCGCAAGCACGTGAAAGCTCCTGATGGAAAATACTATCCATCGCAAGGCGATACTGCAAGAGGTGCGTTGCATAGAGACAGTTATTACGGAGCTATTGAACATGATGGAGAAATAGTATATGTCAAGCGCAAAGCCATTTCAGACTTCAAGTCAGTCAAAGACCTTGAAAGCATTGTTGATGAGGCTGTAAAACAGAAGATATTGGATGCTGTTAACGGAAAAGACTTCAAAAAAGCAATAACCGAACCAATCTATATGAATGAAAGGAAGGGGATACGAATTAATAAAGTTCGTTGCATCGAAAACACTGTAAAGAACCCTTTGACGATACGACAGCATAGAGACACCTCAAAAAAAGAGTACAAACAACAGTTCAATGTTGTGGTTGATACAAATTATGCAATGGCAATATATGAAGGCTACAAAAATGGAAGATTAAAACGTAGCTGTCAAACTGTTAGTATGATAAAAGCAGCAAAGTATTTTAATGGACACATTGAGTCTTCGTACAACATAAGCGATGATGGATTAAAATTCAAATGCTTAGTACAGAAAGGACAGCAGGTTATTATGTTACAACATAATGAGGAAGATTATCATATACTATCACAACAGGAGTTACGAAATAGATTCTATTACATCACAAAAATAATGAGCGATGGTAGAATAACTTTGAGACATAATCAGGAAGCAAGACAAGCAACAGAGTTAATTGCATGTGCAGGAGGTTATCATGAAGGTGATGAGTTCCGTCCACTTATGAGAGTTAGTTTGTTGGATTTCAATGCTCTGATTGAAGATGTAGATTTCTCAATTGACGTATTAGGTCATATAACATTTCTGAAATAGCCTATGCTGAAACGAACATTAGTATTCTCTTCGCCTGTTAATCTGACGCTACGAAACTGCCAGCTAGTAATGACTTACAAGGATTCGCCTGAGGATTATCAGACAATTCCAATAGAAGACATTGCAGTCGTTATGATAGAAAACCAAATGGCAACAGCATCTATACCATTGCTCAATGCGTTGACCGATGCCAATGTGTCAGTGATAATCTGCGATAATAAGGGAATGCCTAATTCTATGTTGCAGAATTTAGATTCCCATAATTTGCAAGGCGAGATTCTTCGCAGCCAAATTGGATCAGGTGAGGTTCTTAAAAAACAATTGTGGAAACAAATTGTTGAGGCAAAGATTAAGAATCAAGCCCTTCTTCTCTCTAAAGTAGGAAAGAATGGGGAAAAACTAAAACCATATTATAGCAATGTTAAGAGTGGAGATATAGATAATAGAGAGGGTATAGCAGCTCGAATATACTTTCAAGAACTCTTTGGCGCAGAATTTGTTCGTGATCGCACTTTGCCGGGTGTCAATGCTTTCCTCAATTATGGATATACCATATTGCGAGCTTCTGTTGCAAGAGCAGTTGTGTCTTCAGGTTTGTTTCCTGCTATTGGACTTTTCCACCATAACCGCAGTAATGCTTTCCCATTGGTTGATGATATTATGGAACCCTACAGACCTTATGTTGATGAAATAGTTTTTGAAATGTGGCAATCAAGAGTAATTGAAACTTTGGATAAAGAAGCGAAAGCAAAACTCATCAATGTACTTTATTGCGATACAAAATTTAGGAATGTTACTCGCCCTTTGCAGGTTGGCCTTTCAATCACAACAGCTTCACTTGTTAAATGTTACACAAAAGAGACAACAAAAATAACCTATCCTACCATTGAATGACAGATGATCGAATAAATGCATATCGGATAATGTGGTTGTTAGTAATGTTTGATTTGCCAACAGTAACAAAATCAGATAAGAAGAAATCTGCAAAATTTCGAAAAGAGTTAGAGAAAGACGGGTTTGCTATGATGCAGTTTAGTGTTTACATTAGATATTGTGCTTCTCTTGAGAGTGCAAATGTTCATGTAAAACGAGTAAGAGGTATATGTCCAGATAAAGGAAAGATTAGTATATTGACTGTTACAGATAAACAATACTCCAATATTATTAATATTTGGGGAAAAATTGAGAAAAAAACAAAACCTGCTCCTATGCAATTGGAATTTTTTTAGTACTTTTGCAGCAGGAAAAAGATATATCAATCCACTTCGCATGTGTATACTTGAGTGTAAGATGCTGTAATATAAGGATTTGTAAGCTATACGTTGTGGTTTGATGTAGAAAAGAGATAAGATACAATATCATAAGATTACCGTGCGAATCAAGCACGTTGTGGTTTGATGTAGAAAAGAGATAAGATACAATTCGCTCTAGTGATTGTGTAGGCATCTCAGGTTGTGGTTTGATGTAGAAAAGAGATAAGATACAATGTCTGCCCGTTTCTGTGGTATATGTTAGTAGTTGTGGTTTGATGTAGAAAAGAGATAAGATACAATTACTCATTCTGCGGCTATGTGCAGCGCAACGTTGTGGTTTGATGTAGAAAAGAGATAAGATACAATTTTTTAGAAATAAAGAATAAAAGGAACAAGTTGTGGTTTGATGTAGAAAAGAGATAAGATACAATCAAGCCATCATGGTATTGATGGGCGTTAAGGTTGTGGTTTGATGTAGAAAAGAGATAAGATACAATTCTCCTTGTACCTTTTCACATACTCTTCATGTTGTGGTTTGATGTAGAAAAGAGATAAGATACAATTCTTCTTGCCCTCGTCCGTCTTGCGGACTAGTTGTGGTTTGATGTAGAAAAGAGATAAGATACAATAATAGGTATGGAAAAAGCAATACCTTTCATGTTGTGGTTTGATGTAGAAAAGAGATAAGATACAATCGGTAAAATTTTTCAATGAGTCTCTTACAAGTTGTGGTTTGATGTAGAAAAGAGATAAGATACAATAAAACGCTTTGCACCATCTGTTGCAAATAAGTTGTGGTTTGATGTAGAAAAGAGATAAGATACAATAGATTTTCTTTGTTTCAGAATATGGAGGTGTTGTGGTTTGATGTAGAAAAGAGATAAGATACAATTGCATGTTGGCACTCATCACAACAGCCACAGTTGTGGTTTGATGTAGAAAAGAGATAAGATACAATTATACTCATCTTTTTGCTTAACTCGTAGAAGTTGTGGTTTGATGTAGAAAAGAGATAAGATACAATACGATGGGCGACAAAAACGAATGGACGGCGTTGTGGTTTGATGTAGAAAAGAGATAAGATACAATCCTGATGTTGTCGTTAGCAGGGAAGAACACGTTGTGGTTTGATGTAGAAAAGAGATAAGATACAATATTGATATACAAGTTGAGGTAGCAAGTGTAGTTGTGGTTTGATGTAGAAAAGAGATAAGATACAATACCTTTCCATGTTTCATCCATAAGCTGATGGTTGTGGTTTGATGTAGAAAAGAGATAAGATACAATTCATAGTTCCTTATATTTAATCCTTATAAAGTTGTGGTTTGATGTAGAAAAGAGATAAGATACAATGAAGACTTTGAGTACACACCTCCACCACCGTTGTGGTTTGATGTAGAAAAGAGATAAGATACAATACTGATGTAGTGGGGTTGATGATACGGATAGTTGTGGTTTGATGTAGAAAAGAGATAAGATACAATAATAGCCGAGCTTCAGGAATGGTTCTACGGTTGTGGTTTGATGTAGAAAAGAGATAAGATACAATCCGTGGGGTTACAGCCACCCGAAGCCGAAGGTTGTGGTTTGATGTAGAAAAGAGATAAGATACAATGGTAGAGCGGGTCGATGGGCGTGATGGTGAGTTGTGGTTTGATGTAGAAAAGAGATAAGATACAATAAAGTGTCGCAACGAATGCGTGAGCGCATAGTTGTGGTTTGATGTAGAAAAGAGATAAGATACAATTTCGCCTTGTCCTCAGTCATGGCTTTTTGGTTGTGGTTTGATGTAGAAAAGAGATAAGATACAATCCTTCCGCTTGCGGACTCCTGTACCCTCACGTTGTGGTTTGATGTAGAAAAGAGATAAGATACAATGAAGCCGCCGCACGTCGTAAGGCTGAGAACGTTGTGGTTTGATGTAGAAAAGAGATAAGATACAATAATTACGTCTTAATTCCGGTTAATGTGAACGTTGTGGTTTGATGTAGAAAAGAGATAAGATACAATTAATGTGTGGTTTACATATTCCAAGTGAAAGTTGTGGTTTGATGTAGAAAAGAGATAAGATACAATTGAGCATACCTATCCCCTCTTTGACATCTCGGGTTGCCTCCAAGGGGGCACTGAATCAGGGCGTCCTTTTCACCCTCCTCATCTACATATTTAGCTGAGAGAACGAAGCTCAACTAGCTGAATAATAAGCCTGTTGATGATGGTGGTGTTTCGTCGATTC
>Ga0247611_10002347_pt1 | contig 30781 bp, 38 predicted proteins | sample 177DNAGHGhighgp2_FD_192422 | JGI IMG/M metagenome (GOLD analysis project Ga0247611, IMG submission 192422) | Sheep rumen microbial communities from Palmerston North, Manawatu-Wanganui, New Zealand - 1770 DNA GHGhigh gp2 | ecosystem: Host-associated > Mammals > Digestive system > Stomach > Rumen... | reverse complement strand
TGGAGTGCCGCGTCTGGACGCTATTAATGAAACAACTGTTGCGGTGGGTGATTTAGGAAGCGTAGCAACTGCTTGTTATGTTGTAGTGCAGGAAAACAATTGTCCTTGTAATTGTTTAACCGCTCCAACATCAGTTCAAATTATCAACCCTTCTGACGTAGCTTCCGCAGACGCACATTATAATGTGCTTGTCAGCAAGGTGTGTTAATGGAGGATTAGAATATGGCACAAAACAATCAAGAAGTTCAGCAATTATATTCTGAATTAATCAATCGTATGAAGCAGGGTGTAGAGATGCACGAACAGCTTGCGGATTATTACAATTTTTTAAATTTACCTGGCTATCAAAAATGCCACGAATATCAAATGCTTTGTGAGTTACTTACTTATCGCAAGGCAAAAGATATGTATATGAAAGAATATAACCAGTTAGTCCAGCCTAACTATATGTCTGGCTTACTCAATATGGGTAATAATATGGGACAAAATGGTCAGCAAATGAATGGGAATAACGGCAGTAATGGTAATTACAACTATGCTGAAAATGTTATCCCACAAAATTGGTATAAATATACTCGTTACGATGTAGATAGCGGCACAAAGCGTAACGGAGTTAAAGAAGGATTTAAGAAGTGGTTAGATTATGAGAAGGAAACAAAACAGTTCCTTACTCAAATGGCTGACAAGCTTCATCAACTAAACGAGCGTGAAGCCGCGCGAAAGCTTGACTATTTAATTGACCACGTAGAAAAGGAAATAGAGCAAGCCGAAGAAAAAATGATTTCACTTGAAAGTGATGGTTATGATATGAGTTATATTCTCCAGCAGCAAGAGCCTATGAAGGAAAAGTATGCTGAAAAAATCCGCAACATCAATATGAAGGATTTCCAACATCGTATGCGCGGCAATGGCAATTATGCTAATTACAATATGAGCGAAGACGATGATGACGATTTTAATTATAGGCGTGCTCGCGGTCGTATGTATGATTACGAGCGTCGTTATTACTAATAAGTTATGATTAGATTAGTTCAACGGAAGTTAATTATTCCGCGTGGAGATACTGGAACTTTTTCAGTTCCAGTTATCTCCACTTTAAATACTGGAGATGTTGCGGTTTTTACCATCATAGATATGAAAACTAAGCGCAAAGTTTATGAAAAAATAATTGACGCTACTCCAGATACCATTTCTATTCGTTTTGAACATAGTGATACTGTTAATTTACCAGTAGGTAGATACTATTGGGATATAAAATTTTATCAAAATCCAGAATGGGTTGATAATGAATTGATTAACGGCACTGAGGTAGACAGCTATTATGCCGCATATTCTTTGCCAGAATGTGAAATTCGTTTAACAGGGGATAATTTACTTACAGCAGATGATTCACCAACTACTACAATTACCCCCTATTATTTAAATGTATTAAATGCTACTGTGAATGATGTTAATCACGCTAAAACTGAAATTACCGAGTTAGCTAATAGCGCCAACGAGGCCGCTACTCGCGCGCAAGAACAAGCAGATAGCATTAAACAATTAAGTGCGACAGTAACGATGTTGGGCACAAATGATGAACCAACATCTGTATATAATAGTGAAACTGGGGTGCTTGCGTTAGGTATTCCCGCGCCAAATAGTATTTTTGGTATATTAAAGACAAGTGAAGATGGATTAGTAGATACATATACCATTTCTTACACAAATGGCACTTCAACTACCTTTACGGTAACAAATGGTATGATACCAAATCTTACTATTGGCACAGTTCAAGAAGGTGCGACCGCAGCAGCTTCAATAACTGGAACTACCGCGAATCCAATACTTAATTTAACTTTACCTAATGCTAATGTGCCCACGAGAGTTAGTCAGTTAGAGAATGATGCGGGTTATTTGACGGAACATCAGGATTTGAGTGATTATGTTCAAAGGACGGATTATGCGACGAGTAGTGACGCTGGTGTTGTAAAAATTGACTCTTCTTATGGCATACAAATTTCTTCAAATGGTTATTTACAAACAAGTGCTCCAAGTGATTCTCAGATAAAAAGTGCTAATAAAACTGCGGGTACTTATAGACCAATTGTTCCTAGTGTACAACATATATCTACGTTTTATGGTCTAGCTAAGGCCGCTGGTGATACCACTCAAAGCCAAAGTTCTAACGCAGTTGGGACATATACTGATGAAGCCAAATCTGCTATCCAAACAATGTTAGATGTTCCTTCTAATGCCGATATTCCAACGCAAGTTAGTGACCTAACAAATGACGCAGGTTACATAACAACCGAAACCGACCCAACTGTGCCTGCGTGGGCTAAGGCCGCGAAAAAACCAACATATACGGCGTTAGAAGTTGGCGCAGTTGATAGAACTGGCGATTTAATGACAGGCACACTACACGTTAGGTCTGGCGATAATATGGTTATTATTGGCAGAAGCGCTCAAATGTCACAAGGTTCTGGTGCTTTTATTAGTTCCAATGCTATTGCGTTCCAATGGGAATCAAGCTCTGGAAATACATATCGTAATGTTGAAATAAAGCGTGCGACACCAACAAAATTACAACTTTCTCAAAATTATACAAGTGGGAAAAATGTAGTAGTAAGCGGTGTAGATACCCCCGTAGATAATACCGATGCGGCGAATAAGGGATATGTAGATGAGGCCATCGCGCAGATTAAAGGTATGAATATACATATTTGCGCGCAAGGTGAATATAATGCGGAGACTGGTGTTCCTACTATACAAAATCCTGATACTCAAACTTTCTACCTAGTGCCTGGCGGTGAAGGTAACAATTTGTTTATTGAATGGGCTTATGTGAATGGTGCTTGGGAGAGATTTGGTAGCGCGGATGTTGAAGTGCCGGTAACTGATGTGCAGGTTAATGGCGTTTCGGTGCTAAGCAACGGTGTGGCAAATGTGCCAAGGGCAACGTCTTCATCATTGGGCGTGGTTATTGCTGATGGCACTTATGGAATTGAGCCATACGGCATAATGGGCCGAATACAGATAAGCCGCGCGACTGATTCACAAATTAAAAATGGAACGGTTGCAGTTAAGCCAATCGTTGCGTCAAATCAGCATCAGGCCGCTTTCTACGGTCTTGCTAAAGCTGCCGGTGCTGATATGAAAGACATTGCTAACACAACAATTGGCATCTATCCCGATGCTCAAAAAGAAGCCATTCAATCAATGCTCGGCATCACCCAAATGCTTGCCCCCACAAACCCCAACCTAGTTGCATCCCAACCCTATGCTATCGGCGATGTCTTCGCCGCGAATGGCCACTTATATAAAGCTACCGCCGCGATAGCACAGGATGAAGCAATTATTCCTGATACGAATTGCGTTGAGACCACTATGGCGGAAGCAGGTGGGAAGATTAAGGATGTGCAGGTTGCGGGAACTTCGGTTGTAGAGAATGGGGTTGCGAATGTGCCTTTGGCGACTAACAATAGCGTTGGCGTAGTTAAAGCTGGGACTGGAATTAGTATTAACTTGTCAGGCCAATTATATAATACAACACCTACAGACAATGCGATAAAATTAGGCGCTGCACCGTATAATGCAGTGACTTTATCCAAACAGCATGTGTCCATTTTTTATGGCCTTTCCAAAGCCGCAGGCGTAGACCTAAAAGATGAAACCGTCACACTCGGCACCTATCCCGAAACCTCTAAAATCGCAATTAAGGCTATGCTAGGTGTGCAAGACGGATTAAAGGTGGTGAGGTTGATATGATTTATCTTGGTAATAAGCCAATAGGATTATTGTCTATACTGTCTGAGTGGGCTAAATTAAACAATCCGAAATTAGAATTTAGTCAATATCAATCATTTGATACCGCTAGTTTCTTCTTTTCAGATAGTTATGTTAATTCAATTATTTCTCAACTATCTAATGGAAGTTATAAAATTGAGTTTGAAAATAATACAAACAATACTCGCGCTGGATTATGGATAAGTTTTACAAAACAAGGAGATAGAATTTCTAATATTACAGTAAGTCGAGTTGGAATGTCTGGTACTCAAGGTGCAGCTTATGGTGTAGATGTTTATGAAAATGCTGAAGGAATTATATATAGAGCAACAAGGGAGGTGACACCTAATGCCTAATTCAAAACAAATTGTTTACTTATCTCAAGCACAATATGCCGAACTAATAGCGAACGGCACCATAACTGTAAATGGTGTCACCGTTACTTATGATGAGAATGATATTTACGTTACTCCGCAGGCGGAACCGGTTACGGATGTAAGAGTGGCGGGAACAAGTGTCGCGGCGAATGGGGTGGCGGATGTGCCTGTTGCTTCAACAAATAATTTTGGCGTAATAAGAGTTAACACTCTTAAAGGAACTACTATTGATAATTTAGGAGATTTAGTAATTCACGGAGCTAACGAAAATTATATTAAAGCGGCCCGTAGCTATGGAGAAGTTATTAATCCTTTGAATCAACACTTAGCCACTTTTTATGGATTAGCAAAGATTGCCGGAGATACAACTCAACCCAATTCTACTAACCCTTCTGGCACCTATACCCCCGAAGCCAAAGGCGCCATTCAGCAAATGCTTGGCGTTTCCGACTTAATTGCAACTGCGGAAAATTCACTTGTTGCTTCCAAAGCTTATGCAATTGGCGACGTATTTACCGCAAATGGCAAGCTCTATAAGGCTACGGCGGCGATTGCGGCTGATGGGGCGATTATTCCTGCGGTTGAAGGGGAAGAGATTGCTGGCGCGAATTGCGTGGAGACGAGCGTTGGAGAGGGATTTGTTAAGTTTACAGATTATCCAGTTTATGGACAAGGCGGAGTTGTACGAATAGATGGTAATTTAGGAATAGAATTACATTATGGAAAAACATTAAAAGTACATGCCGCAACAGATGTTTTAATTAAAGCCGGTTACGATATTTTTAATCCTATTGTCTCTAATAATCAACATAAATCAGTTTTCTATGGACTAGCTAAGGCAGCGGGTGCGGACGAGAAGGATTCTACACTACCCGTAGGCCAATACACCGATACAGCTAAAGCCGCTATAAAGAGTATGATTGGTGTGAATGTGGATGATGTACAAGTGAATGGGACGAGCATTATGAGCGATGGCATTGCAAATATTCCAATTGCCGGTAATAATACTTTAGGTACTGTTCGTACAGGTGCGTTAGGAGTAGAAGTGCGTTCAAATGATGGCGTAATATATGTCAATCAAGCGACAGAAACTGACTTAAAAGCCGGTAATAATAATTATAGACCAGTATGTCCGACAAGACAGCATAATGCTGTATTCTATGGTTTAGCCAAGGCCAGTGGCGATACTACCCAATCTGCATCTTCCAACGCAGTAGGTGTCTACACTGATAACGCCAAAGCCTCCATCAAGGCAATGCTCGGCATCCAAGATGGCTCCACAGGCACAGTAGACGTTAGCGGCACAACCCCAACAATTACGGCGGTTGAGAATACACGCTATGTCTGCGGCGAAGTAACCTCATTGAACTTCACACCAGCTACGAGCGGAATATGTATTGTTCGCTTTACTAGCGGCAGTTCGATAACAGTTCTAACTTTACCTTCAACCGTAAAATTCCCTGAGTGGTTTGACCCAACTTCTCTTGAAACCAATACAATATATGAAATTTGCGTAACCGATGGTGTGTATGGGGCGGTGATGTCATGGGCACTGTAAAATATAGCGGGCCTGTGGCATCATTCCATTGCCCGACCGAAGCAACAATTCGGAGTTTGAAGGTTCATTTTAGTCCGAAGCAGTTGGGTGAGGGAACACCGAGTCCGGAGAATGTAAGAGAAATTGTGGGATGGGATGGGGTTGTTGCTGAGAAAAGCGGAAAGAATCTATGGGGCGGTTCTGCGATGAAAGAAGCTATTGCAAATAATTTTCCTGTAATCTCAACAGACAATAATATAATAACTTATTCTAATAGCGGCGCAGGACAAGCAGATGGAGCAATCTTATTTTCTTCCTTTAAGCCTAATACACAATATACGTTAGTATTAACTTATTCAAAATCTACAAATGTTTATACGCACATTGCTTTTTTATATTCAGATGGAAGTTTCACAATGCATAATAGAGTTGCGCAAGATAATCCTAATACTAAGACAACTGAAGTGTATGTGTCAAATGCAAATAAAACCTTGACTGCTATTGTTAGAAAAGCAGATGAGTATAGTAATGTAACTTTATATTGTGATGAAAGTGGTTTATTTGAAGGAATAATAACAAAAAGTGAATTTGAACCTTATCGCGGCGAAAAAGTTGATTATAAGTTTGGTGTGTTGGGGAAGAATAAGTTCAACAAAGATGCAGAGCCTTTAATGACTGGGGCATACGTTGATTATAGTTCTGTTGTAGGCGAACCGATTAGAACGTACTCGCATCAAAACTACAAAATTTATAAAATTCCAATTACTCCAAACACAATTTATACATTCGGTACTATTAAAGCTAATGATCCGTGTTGGGCATTGACTGACGCTAATAACAACGTTACGCACGTTGCACACAACAACGGCGGCACTTCTGGAACAACTGTAACTTTTACAGCTGGCCAAAATGATTACTATCTGTTGTTGTCCGTAGGATTTCAATCAACATACAAATGTGACGATGTACTCCAACTCGAACTCGGCTCCACCGCAACAACCTACGAACCCTATGACCCAAACCATACGGTATATGGTGGATGGGTGGATTTGATTAGTGGGGAAGTACAGCAGGAATGGGCACATGTTGTTATTGATGAAAATACATCATTTTATATAGCAACTAGACAAAATAATTCTGGTAATTATTTTTATAAAGAATTTAATAATGAACCCGATAAGCAATGTTTATATACAGCCGGCAAGCTGTCTGAATCTAAGCAAGTAGAAAAAAGTAATCAATTTGAAATACAAAATTCTTGGGGAGAAGCTAATATTAACAAGTTTTCAACTTGGGCTTATGCAAATGCTGATACAAAAACCACAATACGTTTTGGATTCCCGTCTGAATTAAATATTACTTCTGTTGATACAGCAAAATCTTGGTTTATGGAAAATGGCTCATTAGAGATTGTTTATCCACTTGTTACTTCAATTTCTTATTCCCTCGCCCCCACTTCCCTCCAAACTTTCCTCGGCCAAAACAACGTCTGGTCTAACGCCGATTATGTAGAAGTTGAGTATGATTTGCACGAAACCCAAACCATTCTCGCACGCAAGCAATTCATTATTGCGAACCAGCCGCATATTGTTAAGCCTGCGGCCGCGCCTTTACAGAATTTTGTAACAGACCTGGCGGCGCCGTTGAAGGAGTGTAAGATACATTTTAGTCCAGTGCAGGAAGGCACAGGCGACCCAAGTCCGGATAATGTAAGGCCGATAAGTGGATGGACGGGGGTTAAGGTGTATCATGGATATGAGTATCTTTCCAATGTTCAAATAACAACAGGTAAGACGCTAAATGCATCGGGCTTAGAAGCAACTGAAAGCGGTATGGTTGTAACGGATTATATTCCAGTTGAAATTGGGCATACATATACGCTTAAATTCACAAGTACGACAGCAGGACGTACACGGCGTATTTTTGGTTACTCTGCTTCAAAAGAACCTACAAATCAACTGGCATCTGTTAGTTGGGCAACAGTTGGTAATACATTTTCAATGAATGCAGAAATACCTTCGGGTACTTCGTATATTCGTGCTTGTTATTATAACAATGATATTAGCAAAACGCTGACAGAGCCATCTGTTGTTACCACCCTCCCAATCGACTGGACAACCGAAGCAGGAACCATTTATGGCGGGTATGTGGATTTAGTGACAGGAGAAGTGTGGACAACAATTGGTTCAACCGTATTTGATGGAACACAGCCGATAAAATATTTTAAGTGGCAGACAAAAACATATACATCTGGTGTTTTATATGATCCAGCATGTACACCGGGAATAATGATAACACCGCAAACACAGATTCAGCCGTATCTTATGTCTGACAAATTAGAAGCAAAACATTATAATGCTGTTCCATCTGCAGATTATATGTGTTTTGGAGCGTATTATAATACACAGTATGGAATAGTAATGAAATTGCCAGTAGAAGTAGTTGTTGACACAGAAACAATTAATGCGTATCTTGCAGAAAATCCAGTAACTATTATTTATACGCTTGCTGCTCCCGTCCTCATCACTACTCTTACTCCCACCCAACTTAAAACCCTTCGCGGCACCAATAATATATGGTCAACCGCGAATGAAAATATAGAATTGTCCTATTGGACTCATTAAAAGGAGGAACTAACTATGAATCAATATTACATTATGGAAATCCAACAATACGCAAATGGCGAATATGGTCACATTGTTCACTTTGCTTATGACGCCGATGCATCTAAAGCTCGTTTAAAGGCCGAATCCAAATATCACGAAGTTCTTGCGGCCGCGGCCATCAGCGAACTTCAATCTCACGCCGCCACCCTACTAACTGCCGATGGTCGCGTAATTATGAATCAGTGCTACAAGCACGCACTTCCTACTCCTGAGCCTGAACCAGAGCAAGAAGAAGTGATTGATAATGAAGACGGCGAGTAATAATTGGAATTACGAACGCTGGCGCACGCGAGATAGACTATTAGAATATGACGGTTCAATAATGCCACTATACCCCCATAGTGGGGGTATAGCGGTTCCTTATCCGCGCGAAGGCGATATTCCATTAACAATTCCAGAACTAATTCACGAAGCGGAATTAAAAACTGTATATCCGTGGGAAAACTATTCATTGAATATTTTAGCGCATCAATTATACTTAATTGCGCGAGATAATGGTTTCCCAGGCACAGAAAAATATTTTATAGAGAAGTTTAGTTCAATTGATACTGTAAATGAAAAAGATGTTATTGTCGGAACTATTGAGACATTTCCTCGCGAAGGAAATGAAAATATTTTATATTTAGATAAAGAAACAAGTATTTTGTATTATTTTAAGCACGCTAATTCTATTAACGAACAAGCAATACAAGATACTGCTTCTATTATTACTGGATTTGAAAATAATATATACTTTATATATATACCCGTGCGCGCTCTTCTATTAGAAAATACAATACTAAATTGTGGCGACGCATCAGAATACATTGGCTGAAATTGATGCCAAGGTGGTGATTTAATGGCAGCGACTGTTAAAACACGTATTCAGTTGAAATGTGATACTGAGGAAAATTGGAACAAAGCTTCGCGCTTTATTCCATTAAAGGGTGAGCTCATCATATATTCAGCTGATGAGACTCACCCCTTTTCTCGTATCAAAATAGGTGATGGCGTTACAAATATAATAGAATTGCCATTTTTACCTACTGGCGGCGATGGCGGAAGTATAGGGGTTCTCGCGCATAAACTTACATTTGGCGCAAATCAAGAATATGTATTTGATGGCTCTAAAGATGTAACTGTGCCTGTATATACTGGCACTACGACTTAAAGGAGATGATATAATATGCCTACCGCAAGTAAAGATGCTGCTGGATGGCAAGTAGCTTATACTATCGCCGGCGCAGGCGAAAAAACCATAACATTTAAAACTGAAAATAGATTTGTTGATGCCGATGCTCGCGCAACAATTACTACTCCTGCTGCAACAGAACCTACTCTTTCTTTAACTGATATTACAACCGGTCTTTCAATGGGAACTGCCACGAGTGGTAAATATTCTCCAACCGTAAGCTTATCAGGTAATGCGAATATAGCAACTGGTGGTTGGATTGCCGCTGGAAATCATACAGTATCAGATACTTCTGTAGCAATTGGCACCGTAAATCAATCCTTAATTAAAAACGGCACTTCTACCGTAGCAAGCGGTTCAACAATCACACCAGGTCCCGATAGCCAAACAATTTCAATCACTGAGGGCTACAATAGCGCACGAACAATAGTAATCGGTTCTGCTTCTTCAAGCTCTCCTGGCGCAGTTACATCAGGTTCTGCGACAATTGATACTTTAAGCTATGCTTATGTTTCAGCAGATAATATTTATAATATTACTGGTTCCGCAGATGTTACTGCTCCAATAGTTAATACAGCAGGTTATGTTTCGGGTTCCTTAGGAACTTTAAGTGCGAATGAAGGCGGCGCTGTTGTGGCGGCCTCAGTGCCAGCAATTAAACTTAATTCTACATTAAGTGGTGCCACTACTGCACGAAAACCTACTTTAAGTAAGCAGGTTATCTCTATTAGCGGTGTAACCGATGCGGCCAGTGGTAACGCCACCGCTACCGCTCCTACTTCTGGTGTATATGTAGCTGTTAGGTCTGCTGCTAATACTGCCGCTATTAACTCTGCGCCCGCAATTGCGACCGCAGGTTATGGTGCTGGCTCTAACTTTGTAAAAGGCACATACGCAACCGCAACCGTTGGCGCTGCGCAATCTGATATTTATTATGTGCCAATTACTACTACAACCGCTTCAGTAAGTGGTAGAAATGTAACTTATGGCACTGGTTGGATTACTGGTGGCACATCCAGTATTCCTGTCGGCACTATTACATCTGGTGCTGGCACAGCAACCATTTCTACACCAACTTATGATTCTACAAATGATAACTTTACACAAACCGCAAGCGGTGCTGTTGCGGCTCCATCAGTTGGAACTGCTGGTTATGTTAGTTCTACGGAAGGCACAAAAAATACCAATAGTATTAGTGGCTCTAAAACATTAGATGTTATACAAGTAGGGGTTACAGTGAGTGGTACAACTAAGGTTACACCTTCTATTACGCGTACCGCAAAACCAAGTGGCGATACTTGGGTTGACGCCGCTTCTGGCGCAGTAACGACCACTAAACCAACAACGGGTGCCTATGTACAAGTTAATGCCGCCGCAGCATCAAATAATTTAACTATTACGGGTAAAGTAAGTAATGAAGGTTATGGTACGACAGACCATTATAATACAGATACTGCTACAACTACTGCTGTTGGCAGTAACGCGGCAGCAAATACATATGTACCAATTAAAGTTGGCGAAATTACGTCTGGTAGGGCTAATATTGACTCTTTAACTCACACTTACAACAGCGCTACTGATAATTTTGCTGTTTATGGTGTTGCTGATGTTGCTGCTCCTACAATTAATACCGCAGGGTATATTGGAGATGGTGTTGGCACTATTAGCGCAAATACAAACGGTGCTACCGTCGCAACTTACATTCCTAAAATCGCAATTAAGGCCAATTTGAGTGGCACCGGAACAAAAACCCCGTCTATTACTAAAAACAGTAATACAAATATTCCGCAAGCAGGCACAGCAACCACTACTAAACCAAGTAGTGGATACTATGTAGCTGTATCTTCAGCCGCTAATACTACTACTGTTCAAGCTACTGCTACTGTTGCTACAGCTGGATATGGTACAACTGTTAGTGGCCAATATACTACAACACCAAGCAGTAATTTAACTGTTGGTGCCGCCGCGTCTTCTATAACTTATGTTCCAATTACGCAAGCTACTTTTGCTAATACCGCAACAAGCGGCACGACTTATACAGATATTTCCAGTAGCGCCCCAGTGCTAATTTCTGGTGATTACCTATACATTAATGCTGGTTATACTCCTGCCTCTAAAATTAGCTTAGCTAAATTAGTTCCTGATGCTACTGGTGACAATGCACCTGCCAATTACATTCTAAGCGGCTATACCGCCTTCGATAATAATGGTGCTTTAATTACTGGTACTATGCAAACTTACGATGGCAGTTATACAATTACCTAATGGAGGTAATTAGCAATGACAATCAATGAAACAAGTCTAACTAAGCAAAATAATGTAATTCGTTTATCTACCGCAGGTAAGTATGTGGAAACAGATATAGAGCTTAATTTAAAAGTAACCAAAGCTGTTCTTACAACTGCGGCAGATAGTAATACATTTGAAATAGAAGTTCCTAATGGTTCCAGCGGCACAGTGATTTTTCACTTTGCTGTTGACGCCAATGGGAATACCACAATAACTTAAAGGCGGTGATTTTGATGGCTAATAGTCATATGACTTTTGGAACAGATTTACTTCCAAAAACGACTAATACCTATAATTTAGGTAATAGCAATCAAAAATGGAATATTTACGCGAACACAATAAATGGTGTCACCCCAGAAATGGGTGACACCAAAAATACCGCAGGAGCAACAAATTCTACAAGCAAATTGTTTCTTATAGGTGCGACCGCACAAACCGACAATCCTCAAACATATTCAAACACTTATGTTTTCGCCACAAACGGCTTATTAAGCACAGCTTCTTTAGGCATTAATGATAATTCAACTACAAATAAAATTCGTTTGGTTTGGAATTCTACAGAAAAATGTTTGGATTTCGTATTTTGAGGTGGTAATATGGCATTAAAATTATGGCTACCTTTAAATGGAAATTTTGATAATAAAGGAATATATAGATTACCCGAATATCATACTGAAAAAATAAATTGGACAACAGGTAAAATTTGCCCTCAAGCCTATCAAGGATTTTATCGTTATGTTTTACAAGATGATAATTTAATTAAAAATAGATGGACGGTCGCATTTTGGGTAGAACCGCTTGCTTGAACGTCAGCCGCCAATGCCGTTTTATTTTGTAAAAATATATCTGGCGCAACTGGCGATTGCCAAATTTATATGTCTCTTTATAATAAAGGCGCTTATTTACGATTGGGAGTAAATGGCAATACCGATAATATTAGTTATAATTATCAATTTGAAATAAACAAATGGTATCATATTGCGGCTACTTTTGATGGAGAAATCGCAAAATTATATTTAAATGGCGAAAATGTTGATTCCACCACTATCACTAATGCTTATTATGCGAATCGCAATAATATTAGATTTAATGGACGTGTTACAAATGCGGACGGAACAACAGGAACTGCCAGTTTTTCTTCGGTATATCAAGATTGCCGCATTTATGATGAACCATTATCTGACGCAGAAATTCATCAATTAGCACAAGGTTTAGCTGTTCATCATAAATTAGACGGAAATGGATATTTTGATAGCAGTGGTTTTTCTGCTAATGGAAGTGCGCTAGATAGTATTTCTTCTGTAGAATCACCGCGATATGCTCAAGCCTGTCAATTTGACAATAATAAAAGCGGAATTTTTATAAACTCTTTTCCTTCTAATATATTTAATATGGCACATACTGTAGCTTTTTGGGTTAAACCAGATTCATCAATGGATGAAACACAATGTATTTATTGTGGCTCCTTTACAGGCACTAAATCTTCTGTTGCTTATAATATAGGACAAAGTTCAAGTAATACCTTACGGTTGTTTTGGAATAATTCTCCTGTCGTAGAATATTCTTCTTTTTCTATTGAAACGAATGTATGGCAACACATTGCTATAGTAAGAACGGAAGAAGGGAAAATGAAATGTTATAAAAATGGTGAATTAATTGGAACTTTAACAGGCCCTTTTAACGCGCAAACTTGGGATACTAATTATTATTTAGGGCGAGACGCGCGTGGAAATTCTAGAAGTTTTATTGGCGCGATGAGCGATTATAGACTTTATGCTACTCAATTAACTGACGATGATATTCGTTTATTATATGAGCGAGGAGCACGGGTTGATAATGCTAATGGTATGGCCGCATTTGAATTAAAAGAAAATGGTGCTCCTAATATATTTAATTCTGCTTTTATTACAAACGCACAAAAAAATTTAACTACACCAACACAAAATTGGGATAAAACGCACGGTGGCTTATTATATTTTGATGTAAATAACACTTCATCTGGTTCTAAAAAAATTCCTATTGAACCCAATACTAAATATATATATGATGTTATATTTGATAATACGGCTGCTAATAGCGCAAAAATATATATATGGCATTGGGAAACAGAAGCGCAAACTACGTGGAACGGTAATGGTATTATACCATCTCAATATTCAGAAAGCTCTGAAGACATAACAGACGCTCGCAGAACGGGGAGTTTTAACACTGGCAGCAATTATAATTATATAGGAATAAGTGCAATAAATGGTACTGCTTCTCAAGGAACAAATGGCATATTTAACATTAAACGATTTGTTTTTAAGAAAGATACTGAAAAGATAAAACCTTCTATAACTAAAACAGGCACACTTGTCGCTAATGATTTAAATGAATATAGATACGCGCGTTTTTATGAAACATATACTACTGAAGCAGCAAAATATATAGAAATGTAAGGGGTGATGACTTATCGCACAATTAAAAGATACAATTGTATCAGGAAGTTTAAGAGCAACAGATACAATTTTTGGTTCAAGTGGACAATTTGCCGCATTAGAAACCTATACAGATGATTCATTAGCTTCATTCGGAGCGGGACAGAGCGGCCAAACTTTAACGAGTAATGGCACTTCTACATATTGGACACAAGCGGGCGTGCCAATGTTTATCAATGGCACACATAGCGGTGCTACCGCCGCGTTAGCGGGCACATTAGCTTCTGCTTCTTTACTTGTAAATGGAGCAACATTTTATTATAGAACTCCAACTGCTGTCTCCAATTCCGCGCAAACCCTCACTCTTACATTTACAGATGGGTCAGCTTCTCAAATTATTTCTTTATATACTGATACAGCGACGACAAGCACTATACCATTTACTGCTGGAAGTATTTTAATATTAGTATATTATAATGGAGTATTTTATGTGGTAAATGATGCGCATTATGCTGACGGAGATGGGGTGAGTTATTAATGAGTAAGGTTTTAGTTACAGATACATATTTAACAGATATTGCTGATGCGATTCGCGCAAAAACTAACACACAGCAATCATATACTTTAGCTCAAATGCCAGACGCTATTAGTTCAATAAGTTCTGGCGGCGGCTCTTCTTATCAGTTAATACATACGCAAAATTTAACCGCAAATATAACTTCTACTACCGCTAACAATTTTGCTACAATCTCAATTGGTAGTGTCATTCATACAGCTAACGCTTTAGTATATGTAAAAATTCGTGATTCGCAAGCTCCTCGCGCAGGATATTTCATTGGCACAGATGCTTGGTTTGCTAATCCTTTTGCCGCAAATGGAAACACTAATACGGTTACAGCTTGCGGAAAAAATACTTATCGTTGTAATAGTGATGGTACTTTCGGCTCTACTGATTCTGGTTATGGACTATATGGTTATTCAATTAACTCATCTGGCGCGTTGGTTATAAGACAACGTTATCACGCGACTTATACATTAACCATAAATGGAACCTATGTTTTAGAAGTATATTTGCTACAATGGCCAGATAATATTTCTCCATTTAGTTAAGGAGGCAAATATGAAAATTTGTGATATACGGCATTGGCAAGGTGATATAGATTGGGACAAGGCTCGTAAGGACTTGTCCCTTGCGATTTTTCGCGCCACTAAAGATAAGAAAGAAGACCCACGTTATATAGACTATACAACCAATTGCGGTATTCCTTATGCCGCCTATTGTTATCTTCACGCTTCAAACGCTGAAGAAGCACACGAAGAAGCGCGAGTTTTTGTAGAAGTGGCAAATAAAGCCATAAGGCGTCCATTGTTCTATATTGGAGACATAGAACACGAAAACCAAAATGAAAACAATACAGAAGAGATTTGTTATGCGTTTTTAAATGAACTTAAAATATTACGATGTGAACGCGTCGGTTTATATATAAATACACGTTTTCCATATTGCGGCCACGCCCTTAACCTTTGCGACATCATCTGGATGCCGCATTGGGGAGATAATAATGGTGAAATTCCACCAGAAAATCGCGCTCCTGAATATTATTGCGATTTATGGCAATATACCAGTAAAGGATACGTAGACGGCATACAAACTGATGCGGATTTAAATATTGTATACGGCAACAAAACGTTAGAATGGTTTTTACAAGACGTCCATTCTACACTTGGAGACAGATTATTAAAAATAGGGCGTAAAGGCAATGATGTAAAAGAACTTCAATCCTTATTAAATAAAAATTATAGTGACCAGCAACTTGTAGTAGATGGTGAATATGGCCCCGCTACTAAAAAATTAGTAGAAAGATTTCAAATTGACAATCACCTAGATGTTGATGGTCAATATGGTATTCAAACTCATACTACATTACTTAAAGCGATTGAACAGTTAGAAAGAGCGCAACAAATCGCTCTGCCTAGCTTTTTAACCATAGAAAAAAGTAATAAAGTGTATTCTGGTAACTCAGAAAAATTTGAGCACATATTCACACTAAATCGTAATTTTAGAGTATGTCCAATTTTCAATGAAAGTGGGATACCAATTATTTGTAACAATTTTATGGCTATCAATTTAGGCAACAAAGTTGGTTGGATAAACATAAATAATTTAAAGGAAGTGAAGAACAATGGCTAATATTATGACAAAACGCGGTTCCGAAGATAATGTTCTAACTTACGAACATATTTGTGACACTAATGCTGATATGGATAATATTGACCCACATTATATCACACTAGGTTCTGTGTGTATTGTTTTAAAAGGTGAAAGTGGACTTGAAGTATATATGGCCGCAAGTGATAAAGAATGGGTGCCACTATTGATTAACAGCGCTGAAGAAGAAGATACACCAGCTGAATAATCAAAGAGGTGATATAAATGGATATAATTGATATTGTATTAGCTCGCGCGCTTACTCCACAAGGACAGATTTCTGCATACGCCGCTCAGGCGCAAAAAGCAGTCCGTGATGCTAACGCAGCTTTAGACGCTATTGAATCTATTACCTCTGAAACTGATGGAGTGCGTGGCGTTATTGATGAATTACAATTTTCAATAACTGGTACAAATACTGATGAATTAGTTGCTAGAACCGCTAAAGTAGATTTTCCTTCTGGCAAGAAAACAGTTTTTGATTCATTTATTAAATATTATCGCGGCTTAGGTAATAATGAAGACGGCGCGATGACCCAAAAAGCGATTACTGATGCTATTCGCGCAGTTGAGACAAGTGCGGCTGCGGCCATTACTATCTCAGATGAAATCAATGGTATTGATATTCTTGGTCGTAACGAAGATGGCGATATCGCACTTACTGGTATCAAAACAGAAAGCCTTGTTAAATTATTGGCGATTAATGGACTATATAATGATGATGAAGTCAATGCTTATTATATAAATTATAATACTAACTCAATAGAGCAACGAAATGAATCTCTTGATTTTCCTGCCTATATAGGCGGTCGTCGTAGATGTAATGTAGATGTTGACGGTAAAATTACAGCATTTGCGGGAATTGATGACAACTATGCAGAAGACGGAAGTAATGGCGATGTAATGGTATATATACCAAAATTTTATTATTTACGTATTCCTGTAACAATTGGAGCCGATAGCTCTTTGGTAGAAGAATATTTATACCTATCTGATAAGCAAAAACCTGGTTTCCAATTATTCCCTAATTTTTATGATGCTCAGGGAAATGAAATTGATTATATATTATATTCTGCTTTTGAAGCGGGAATTTATGATATAAACGCTAAAAAAATTATTAATGATGATAATATTGATTTAACTAGGTTCAATAAATTAATATCATATAGCGGAGCAAAGCCAGTTAGCAATATAAATATTAGTCAATTTAAAAACTTAGCTCAACAGGACCGCAGTAATAATTGGGCAATCACAGATATTTATGCTGAAAGCGCCAATCAATTAATAATGATGACGTTTTATAAGACTTTCGCTATTCAATCATATCACCCTGGCATTAACTCAATTGCTAATCAAGCTAATAAGAATTGTGCTGTACAAACAGGTAATACGCCGTGGGATAAAGAAAAAAATGAATTTTCCCCAGCCACCTTACTAATTAACGGTAATGCTGCTTCTAATCCTGATAATTACAGTTATAACTTTTTTGGTATTGAAAATCCATATGGCAATATTTGGAAATTTATAGATAATTTAACAATACAGAATAATAAATTTGTTTTATTAAATCGTGGCAATTATTTGTCAAAAGAATTATCTTTTACACCGCCATCTACAAGTGGATGGGTAAAATATTTTGGATATGATTCAAATTTTGACTTCCTTTTTATTCCTTGTAATAGCAAAGGAAGCAGCGATGACTTAGTAAAAGATTACTATTGGGCGCCCGTAAGTTCTAATACCGAGGCTATTACTGTATTAGGCGGTCCTTGGAATCATAACGATAATAATGGCGCTTTCTATTATGGTTTTGATAATAGTTCATCCGCCGCATCTGTTAAATTTGGCGCGAGATTAATGTATATTCCAACCCTATCCGATACTTATTATAATCAAAATATTGCGAAATGGCGAAATGTGCCTGTTACAAATTATATGGCTACTATAAAGTGAGGTGAGTTAAATGGAAATAACTAAAAACGTTCGTTCTCAAGTAAGACCAGAACCAATTACTGCTATAAACAACAATGTTTATGTTACAAGCAATATAACCGAATATACCCAAGTATTAGATGAAAATCATACTATTCACGGTTATCAATATGATTGTGCTAAATATACTTTAAGTGAATATTTAACTTACCTTATGGAAGAAGCTACCGCAAGTCACGCCGCAGAGCAAGAAGCAGAAATAACCGAATTAAAAGAAGAACTCGCCGCGGCAAAAATACTATTGGGGGTAGAGTGATATGACATTAATTGAATTGGCGCGAAAATTACGTCCTTATATAGAAAAAGCCGCGCTTTCATTAGATGACGCTGACGCATTAGAAGCAAAAGAATTATACCCACAATGGTCTGAAGATGTAGTAACTTATGAAGTAGGACAGCGTGTGCGCTATGAAGGAATATTATATAAAGTGCTTCAAAAACACACTTCACAACCAAATTGGACACCAACTAATGCGCCAAGTTTATTTGCTAAGGTATTAATACCCGACCCCGACGTTATTCCAGATTGGGAGCAGCCTGATAGCACGAATCCATATATGCGCGGCGACAAGGTAAGATTTGAAGGAAAGGTGTATGAATCTGTTATTGATAATAATATATGGAGCCCCACATCGTATCCGGCAGGGTGGAGTCTAATTCCCTAATACTTGACTTTCCATCAAATTTTTGCTATAATTATATATGTTGAGAGGGAGGAAAGGAACTCCCTCCCAACAAATACGGGTAAGGAACCGTTAAAATAAGGAGATATAATTATGGCAGTAAAGTATTATAGTGAAAGAACAAAGAAGTTCTATGACACAGCAGTAGAATGTGAGCGTGCAGAATTTGAAGCTAAGGAAGCCGAAAATCGCGAAAAAATTCGTAAGGAACGCGAAATTGCTTATCAGAAAGAACTTCGTGAAAAGAAAGAAGCTGAAGAAAAGGTTAAGACCGCTGAGCGCAAGGCTGATGCTGAAAAGGTAGAGGCCGCGCGAAAGGCTATGGTTGAAGCGCAGAACAAGTATCGAGAGGAAATTGAAAACTTCTGTAAGAAGTGGAAGACTTATCATTTTTCTACTTCTGATGTGAAGGAAATTCCTACTCTATTTAATTCCGTGTTTTCTGATTTTTGGAATCTTTTTTCTTGACTTTCGGTTAAAACTCTGGTATAATTATTATGTAAGGTTGAGGGGAAGAGAATATTGGCCATAAAACTTCCTTAGCGATGATGACGATAAATTGCTAAAAACCGTTATCGTTCCCTTTCCATTGGGTGACAAGGACGTGGAATTTGCCCACGAAATCAACAAATCGGGCGTGACCGTAACGAACGCGGCCTTGGCTGTTTGTGGGTAGCTAAAATATGAACAGCAACGAGTTTACCAGTTATCGTTTAAAGTAAAAACTGGTTTATATAGCTACGTAGTGTAATAGTTACCACGAGAGCCTGTCACGCTCTAGACACGGGAGCATAACCCGTCGTAGCTGCTCGCAACCGAAACGTATAATCGGCCAATTCCACAAATATGCGGCAAGTTTGTCGGGTCTTGTTAAAATCCGGCTCCAAGGGTTGGTAGCTCAACTGGTAGAGCACGTGCCTGAAGAGCACGGTGTAGATAGTTCGACTCTATCCCAACCCACCATAGGATAATGGCTTACCCCATCATTATCCATTATTAGGGGAAGGCAGCTCGGAAAGACGGCCAGGGTGGTACTAAAGCAGTACCTTAATGAGGCAGAGACACTTGCGCCGCCCGAATTATCGGTCAGTAGTTCAGTTGGTATAGAGCATCACTCTGATAAGGTGAAAGTCGCTAGTTCAAGTCTAGCCTGACCGACCATTAGCAATTATATATCGAATATATGGGCGACGGTTAGGAGCCTTGGCAGTTGTAGAGTTCGAATCTCTAATTGTCCATATAGTTATAATATATAATTGTAACTGCCATTTAACGCAGGGAGAGAAAGTTCTCAATCCAGCCTCATAAACTGGACTCTGTTGGAGCATTACCAACCTCTGCGACCAGCGGTAAAACCGCAAATATTTTAAAGCATTGAAAACTTATCAGCGTCATCCTCCTGACGCCCTGCTTCGCTAGTTCAATTGGTAGAATGGCGCACTTGTAATGCGCGGGTTGGCGGTTCAAGCCCGTCGCGAAGCTTTTATGTGATAGTCGCATAGTTGGTTTAGTGCGCCGCACTGCTAATGCGGTATAGCGAAAGCTATCGTAGGTTCAAATCCTACCTATCACGCCAACAAGCGGGTCGCGCCCGCAAGGCTATAGTTCCTAACCTTGCCTTTGGAAACTTGTGAGGCCCATTGACGAAGAACTACATCGGGGTATAGGACAGTTTGGTAGTCCGCGTGCCTTGGGAGCACGAAGTCGGGAGTTCAAATCTCTCTGCCCCGATTATTTATGCTGATGTAGTTCAGTGTATAGAACAATCGCCTTCTAAGCGATTAGTCGTAGGTTAGAATCCTACCATCAGTGCCATTAGTCCGCGTACTCAAGTCTGGGCTAAGAGGATAGACTCGAAATCTATTAGGTCAGTAATGACGCGTGAGTTCAAATCTCACCGCGGACGCCATTAATATTATGTAGGGTTGGCCGAGTCTGGCTTATGGCGCTCGTTTGGAAGGCGAGTGAAGAATCCTTCCGCAGGTTCAAATCCTGCACCCTACGTCATTTATGCGTCGTTATACCGTAAGTAGGAGCGGGGTAGACTGTAAATCTACTGCCTTCGGGCTCGGGTGGTGCAACTCCATCACGGCGCACCATATACTCCAATAGGCTAACGGAAAGACTATGTGGCTACGAACCACAAAATGAAGGTTCGATTCCTTCTTGGAGTATTCTAAGACGCTCACAGCAATTATATTGGCTTTGACTTTTAATCAAAATACCATTCAGCGTCTTGTATATCTTAACGTACTCAAGTGGTTTAAGAGGCAACTCTGCAAAAGTTGTATTCGTGAGTTCAAATCTCACCGTTAAGTTGGCGCTTTGTCACAAGATGATAAAGCGCATTAAAATCCTTATAGTCTCATGAACTAATAAGGTCGTTTTTATAAGTTTCACGGGAAAAACTTATCGTCAGCTAAGTTTATTGGAATTGGTGATACCAATAAATGATATACGATAATATCGCCGGTAAGCTAATACCGTAAGGCGTCCGGAAGTCTATCAGCAGCATCACTTGCGGGATTCTGGCACTCCGCACAGTCAAAACCAGACGTTGGCAGCTTACGCATAAGGGCGTTCGTAACTTACGTTAATAGTTACCGTTTATCTGCCGAGAAGGATACGAGGGCTTAGCCGTGGCGACGTTAAAGGATGAGAGCGGCACGTAATTAAGGAAACGCGAACCTTAATTACCATTTGGGAATATTAATTGAAATAAACTGAAGTAAACATTGTAGTTAAAAGGACGCGGCTTGCCGTTGATTTTTGGATGAAAATGCGCGCGGATAGTTGGAGTAGGTTGATATTCTCTTTTGTAACGGCGTGTAGTATAACGGTTTGAGTACTGGTGTCTTATAAACATCTGATGATAGTTCGACTCTATCCACGCCGACCATTAATATCTCACAGATTAGAAGAATACAAATCCCTTTCTATTCTTTCCTTCTTTCTACAAAATTCTTCTAATCAAACAGTTGACCTTCTTCCAAATTTATGATATAATATTATCGTAATAAGGAAGGAGGTCTTTTCTTTTATGTATCCCAGAACAACCGACCAACTGCTGGATGACCTATTATTTGCTTATGATATGATTAGAGACTCTGGAACACAAGAACAAGCTAAACGTTGGGATATGCAATTTAAATCAATTAGAGATGAAATTATACGAAGGGCGGGTGAATTAAGTGAGCGGCCGGCTTGAAAAATTAAGTTTTAAAGAATTACTGGATGAATATTTTTATGAGCGTCTTGCTTATTGGGAATTTCTACATTCACAAAGTAATAATGATGAAATCGGCTCAATTTTAATTCAAAATTATCAAGACTATGAAGCAGAAATGGAAAGACGTATGTTTGAGTATGAAAGTTGTAAGGAGTAAAAATAAGTGCGAAGAATTAAATTTATATTAGATGGTTGTGATATTTCATTTGTTGCCGAAGCGCCAGAAGACATAACATTATCACAATTACTTAAACAGTGTGATAGAATTGAGCCTGATTGGTGTGCGTGTGGTCTTCGCTCTTTTGATGAAAATAAAGATTATTCAAGTATAGACCTTATATTTGATTATGATGATGTAAAAAAAACAGATAGTCACGTATCTTGTAGAATAATGTAAGAAAGGAATAATCATTATGACTTGGGCAGAATTAGTTCATCATTGTAACACACTTGTTTGTAAAGCCGCAGAAAAGACAGATGATAATTATAAAAAAGAATTTCTTGTAGAAATGTTAAAATCTCAAGAACAGTTCTTTAATACTGAAAGTTTGGCAAGAATTGCTACGGCATTAGAAAAAATTGCCGGTATGGATACAGAAGTTAAAACCGATGATTATCTGGAGGAGTAAATGGGTGACGCTTAAATCTTTTTTACGCGAACATTCCTTTTCTTCTTAACATTAATTAATTTATTTAATGGCATAGATAGTTATTTTAATGAACCGCGTTCTCTTTTAATAGGGATGATATGTTTATTTGCAAGTGCTTGGTGTTTTGTTCTCTTTTTAAATGAATTTTAAATGTAAGGATACATTATATATTATATATAATTAAGGAGGATTTATGGGAACTTTTATTCTTGGTATCATTATTCTAATTTTTGGACTTGTTGCTGGTATGGTTATTTTCCCAGACGAAACAAGACGCGATGGCAAGAAAATTGATAAAAGTAAGTATCGCGGTGCAATTAGAATTGTCGGCGTAGTTTTTGGATGTGGTCTGATTCTTTTTAGTTGTATGAGTTTTGTCCCTACTGGTCATACCGGTATCCAAACTACATTTGGCCGCGTAAATGATGGCACGCTTGACGCAGGACTTGCGTGGCACGCCCCGTGGGTTAATGTTGTAAATATGGATAATAGGGAACAGCGCGTGCCATTCACGCTACAGGCATTTTCCAAAGATATTCAGCAAGTAGATATTCAAGGCTCTATCAATATTAATATTAATAAGGCTACTGCGATGAATCTATATCGTGAGGTCGGTATCAATTATGTAAATATTTTTGTTACGCCGCGTATTCAAGAAGATGTAAAAATTGTTATTGCCAGATATACCGCGGAAAATCTTATTAGCAATAGACAGGCTGCTTCCGATACTATCTATGAGCTCATTAAGGAAGAGCTCACAGAAAAAGGTATTAATGTTATTTCACTCGCTCTAGAAAATGTCGATTTTACAGATGCGTTTGAAGCCGCAGTCGAAGCTAAGCAGGTCGCGACACAGGAAAAGCAGCGTGCTCAAACCGAGCAGGAGCGTATGACAATGGAAGAAGAAGCCGCGGCCAAGCGTGCTGTAATTGTAGCTAACGCTGAGGCTGAAAAGGCTAAGATTGCTGCGCAGGCAGACCTTGAAGTTGTTAAAATTCAGGCCGAAGCCGCACTATATGCTGGTGAAAAGGAAGCAGAAATGAATAAGAGAATTTCTGAAGCGCTAACTCCTGAACTCATTAGATACTACTGGATTAAGCAATGGAATGGAAAACTACCAACGGTGTCCACTGATAATGCAATGACAATTATGGATATGGGTGAGGTTGCCGATTAAGGCAACCTTTTCTTTTGACTTTTTTTCAAATTTGGAGTATAATAATAGTAAAGAAAGGGGCGATAGAATTATGAAAATGTATCCTCTCACTTGTCCTACTTGCTCTGCTACCTATGCGTATAAAAAGTCTGATATTAAAAAGGATACGGTTTCTCCAACTGAAACTTATTGGTCTACTATTTGTCCTGCTTGTGGAGAGGCATTTGGCGAATGGAGCTTTAGTAATCTTGTAAATCGTCATAATGCGGGGTATCTAAATAATAAAAGGAGCGTCGTTTTTACAGTATGAAAAAGCCTTACGAGCAAGGTTATTATGATGGCTATCAAGATTGTAAACGTTTTTATGAAAAATTATTAAGTGAAGTTGAAAAGGATAAAGAGCATTATAAAGAACAAGTAAAATATGTAGAATGGAAATTAAATTGTATATTAAAAGATCAACGAAAAAATACTGAATTGATTCAACTTGGTAAGGCAGTAAAAACATTTAGGGAGCTACTATAAATGATTGTCAAAGCCGCGGTTAAAATTTTTGATAAAAAGCAAAACAAGGAATGGTGTATTCCCTGTATGCGTCATTGTGATGCTTTTTACATTCTCAAAGAGTTTGGCTACACCAAGCAAGATTATACTGAATTGGAGCAAGGTTTTCTTGATGAAAACGACAATTTCTATAATCGTATCGCCGCATATGATGAGGTAATGAAATGCGGCCAAAGACAATTCAGAAATGGTGTAATGCTATATAGTGAGGATTTGTGGTAATGGAAACAAAAATTAATTGGAATAAATATATGGAAGAAAAAGACATTAAAGAAATTAATAAGCATTTCGACGCACTTCACAATCTTATGATTAAAATGCGTGAAAAAGTTACAGAATGTCAAGAAACAACTAAAGCTTTGATGGATGAAAAATGGAAAGATAATGAATTGACCGCTATGAAATTTCAATTAGCCCAAGCTCTACGAGAGCGGAATAATGGCTTTCCTCTTACAGATAAAAATCGTGCCGTTGTCGTAAATTGGAGAAAAGAACACGATACCAAAGTCCACAATAATCCAAAGCAATATCACGGAGTTAGCGGTGGCGGCGTTACTTGGTGCTTTTATCCATCCGCGGTCGCACTGGGTTGTGATTGTATTTGTAATGCTTGTCAAGAGCGCGCGATTCAGGAAGCCGGCGTTAATTGGTATGAACGCTGTAAAGAACTTGGTGGAGTTTGTGAAGTATTTTTTGACTAATATTTGACTTTCATTCAAATTCGTGATATAATAAATACATAAAGAAAAGCCCTAGTCCAGGGCTATACAAATAAAAAGGAGATTAAAAATGAAGTTTAATGATGCAGCTAATGAATTTGTAAAGAGCAATACTTTTATGACCGCGATGAAGAACGAGCATAACTTTAAGCGCACTGAAAACGGTGCCGTAGCGCGGAAGTCTACCCTTTCTAAGGTCTATGACCTATTCGCCCTTGGCGGCGCTTATCGTAAGCGCTCAGACGAGGATTGTATCCTTCTGTTCAAGGAAGCGTATGAAGAGGATAAGAACTATGCTCTAAAGTGTCTATGGTATCTGCGTGACATTATGGAGGGGCAGGGCGAACGCCGTTTCTTCCGTGTATGTCTCAAGTGGCTTGCCGTTCACGATACTGACGCGGTTGTTCGTAATCTGTCTACTATCGTAGACGATGGTTTTGGTCGTTGGGATGACCTATTTGTGCTTTTTGATACGCCCGCAGAATCTGCGATGATGCGGCTTATTCAGAAGCAGCTAGTAGAAGACATTGAAGCCTATAAGGTTAAGAATGGTGCTGTTTCGCTTTGCGCGAAGTGGATGCCTAGCATCAACGCATCTTCTGCTAATACTGTAATTATGGCGCAGCGCTTCATTAAGGAATTTAATGTAACTCCCGCTGTATATCGTAAGACTCTATCTGGTCTGCGTGAGCGTCTACACGTCGTTGAGCGCCTAATGTCTCAGAATCGTTGGAATGAGATTGACTTTTCTCATCTTCCTTCTCGCGCGGGACTGCTATATCGTAACGCCTTTAAGCGCCGTGACCTAATTGCAGAAAAGTATAAGGAATTTGCGCATTCGGACGAAAAGGTTAATGCGGGAACTCTGTATCCTTATGATGTTGTCGCAGCCGCAGAAAAGGTAATGAATAGCCATTGGTATGGCAATTCTAACGTTGCTTGGGACGATACTGAGCGTCTAATGGTGAATAAGTATTGGGATAATCTAAATGATTATTTCAAGGGCGGCATCTCTAATATGATGGTAGTTGCTGACACAAGCGGCTCAATGACCAGCCCAATCACTGGTTCTATTGCGCCCATTGATGTAGCCGTTTCACTAGCTCTATATGCCGCAGAACGCGCAAAGGGACCTTTTGCCAATCATTACATCAGCTTCAGCCGCATTGCAAAGCTAGTTGAAACTCGCGGCGTAGATTTTTGTGATAAGGTTGACCGCATCGTTCGCACTAACCTATGCGAAAATACCAACCTTGAGAGCGTCTTTGACCTTGTTCTAAGTACCGCTATGCGTAATCGTGTGCGTCCCGAGGACATTCCTTCTACTCTTGTTATCGTAAGTGATATGGAAGTAGACCGTTGTTCTGATATGTATAGTGATAAGATGGTTTTTATGAACAAGCTACGCCAGAAGTGGCAGAATAATTGCGGCGGCAAGTATAAGTTCCCCAATCTGGTGTATTGGAATGTTGATGCGCGAAGCAATACATTCCTTGATGACCCCAAGAGTGGCGTTACCTTCGTTAGCGGTGCGTCTCCCGTTCTCTTTGAACAAGTTCTAAAGGGGCTAAGCGGAGTAGACCTAATGCTAAACAAGCTAAACGGCGACCGTTATAAGTCCATTCAGTAAGGAGTGAGTAATCACTCCTTTTATTTGACTTCTTTCTGAAATTTTGATATAATTATTTCAGAAAGGATGAGAAATATGAAGCATTATATCTATGTAGACGATATTCGTGAAAATGCGGATTGGTATAATTCTCATTTAACCTCTGATTGGCGGCCGCATATTTGTCATACTATTCAAGAAACCGTTGACCTGATTACTGCTATCTGTTATAGTGGTGAAACTGCTCAATTCATTCTTGACCTTGACCACGATTTGGGTGAAGGTAATGAAAATGAATTGGAGCCAAGCGGTTATGAAATTTGTAAGTGGATAGTTGAAAATCAAATTCCTCTTGTTGGTTTTCATATTCATTCTATGAATCCGGTTGGCGCAAATAATATGCGGCAGCTTCTTACGCATTATGGATATAAGGAGTTATTTTAAATGAATAATCACAAGGAATATGGAGAAGGGTTTGTTGACGGCTTTAATGCCGCGCTTAAATCAGATTATATAAAAGAGCTTTATCAGGCACAAGATAAAGAATTATATGAAAAACGAATAAAAGAATTACAAACTCAAATGAATCAGATGATGCTACTCTCATACCAAGCACTACAATATCCTCTGTATTCACAAGCTTGTTCTATTGGTAATTATTATCAACAAGGTTTAGAAAACACGATTAACGCTTATAGGAGATATTAAAATGAACGCGAAATATAAAATTACTTTTTATACTGATTTTAAAGAAGAAAAAGACGAGGGTATTGCTTTTGGCGAAACTTATGGTGATATTGTAAATAATATTTGTCATTATTATGGAGAAGACAATGTTGAAGAAATAACCATTACGCTATTTGAAGACTATGACCAACAGGTTCTTCCACGCGCAATTATTACAAATTATTTTGACGGTGGCGAAAATTAAATAATTCTCATTAAAGCGTGACTACTCTTTTTATAGAAATAAAGTAGGAGATGGTCTTATGGCTATTCACGATAGAGCCTATACCCGCGCGAAAACTTGGACAAAAGCATTACGTAAGTATCATATTGATAAAGATAAGTCCGCAGGTCGTTGGGGACCTTGGTATAATAATCTTCACCAGTACGCAGATAACGTCATCCATTGTAGCTGTCCTATGTGTAGCGCGAAGACTAATAATAAAAATCGTAGAGGCAGCTATGAGCCTTCTAAAAATTGGTCTATCTCTGATCGACGCAAAATTGATGAAATGGAAGGACAATTAGAAGATGATTAAAGTAATTAAGCACGGTCACGCACAATATAAAATAACTTGTAAATATTGTGAATGCGTATTTACATTTGACGATTCTGATATTGAAAATAATGGGTGCCAGTGGGATTGGGAAGAATGGGTGACATGTCCTGAATGTCATATGCAGAATGAACTTACTGCGAAAAGTGCTTTTAAATATCATCAATTTGAATAATTGACTTTTCCTCAAAATTGCGTTATAATTATTATAACAAAGAGGAAAAGATGTGAGCAATTAAATGGAAAACAATGAAAACCCTAAAACAGCTACTGTAATAAACCGTCGTAAAAATGAATGGAAATACGCGGTAAAAAGAAAGAGAATTCGAGATTTTACTTTTCGTTATAATCGCGCACCAAGTTTTCAGGCGGAAAAAGAATTAGATAAACCGCTTCACTACTATTCTAAAAACCCACCTTGGAATGGTTATGCTTTTGCTCCTAATAAGACAAATAATAAGGGTAGTCGTCGTTATATTTCAAAAAACTATGCTCCACAAAAGAATTGGAATGTGCATGACAAACAACAAATTGATGATTATGAAAATCAAGTAGAAGAATTATTTGACTCCAATTGAAATTTGTGTTATAATTTTTATAGAAAGGAGGAGGAAGATAATATGGAAGAGGAAGAGCATTTTGACCAAATATCCTTTTCATTTCATTCTGATAACAAAGAAGATTATAATGACTTTTATCTAAATTTTATCGTCAGTAAAGATATGACTGTTTGGGACCTCCATCGCTTTTGTAAGCGTTTTGCTCTGGCACTTGGGTACTCAGAAAAAAATGTTGAAGAAGCGTTCGGTGAAAGTCGCTATTGAGAAAGGATGATAATTGTGCGTTTCACTTCTCGTAAGTCCCACACTGTTTTTTCCTCTCGTTGGAGTCGCCGCAAGCAGATTGAAAAGCTTGATGAGTGGCAGAATTAGCCGGTAAGCAGACAAATTGCGGCCAATAGAATGCCGGCACCGCATTAATAGATATTCTCCATACGCCTCTTAACAATGCGCACCACTTGGAGATTTATTCACCCGGGTAATGGGTCGCCCGATTCAAGGCGGCCGTTAAAGCAACTCTTTGAAGGTTCTAAAACGTAAAAGAGCGAAGTATTGAATCACCTTCATATATGGACGCCAGCTTCCACCCACTGGGAGTTAAAAGGGAAATTGTGTGTAAAATTGTGATAAGCGTCAACACTCTAGTCGCAGAAGCAGGAGCTTGTTCGGAAAGTGAATGTGGAGACTTGAATTGGGGTTCATACTAAGCCGTTGTCCGAATAGTCGAAAGATGAAGAAGAAAAGTATCGAAAATAGCGTTCTATTTCTGGCACCAGCCAGTAAAATCCGAAATGTATGTCAGACTTATGGGCTGACGGTTGGTTAGCAACGATAAAACTAAACGAGTTTGTCCATTTGAGAAATGGAAATGTTGGCGGACAACAATAAAACTGGTAATTTCCGGATATACTTTCATACGCCGGTGAAATAAGAAGAGAAAGGCGTTTTATGGTGTCGGCATAAACCAGACTATATACAAGATATATAGTCAGCGTTGAAATATATAACTCTTCTGGTATGGAGCTATATATGGAGCTAAAATGGGTTGAAAGATAACCTCAAACCAGAAATAAAAACTTTCAAATTGTAAGAGAGCCCTACACGCTTAGTTATAGCGCAACCCGTAGGGACATTTGGCGGCAGTAATGCCACCCTGGTCAGTAGGACTGATAATACGCAGAGGCGTAAAAACGCAGCCTTAATCCTACCACTTTCATATGAAAGGCCAGTCAGGTAATTTGGAGACTGACGGTCGGGCGAGAGACGATAAACCTCGCTCAAGTGGTCTTGATAATAAGACCTAAAATATTCAGATTACAGTAAAGAAGAACGAGGCCCTAGCGGGTAACTGGTAACGCTTCCTACGAACTCGGAGAATATCCGATAAGCAAAGATAGGCCATCGGTTCGTGGCGCGGTAAATAGTAGCCGCTAATCTGAATTGCTGAAAAACGAGATGGATAGGGAAAGAACTGGCAGTCCCAATGGTATCGTGTGGTCGCTCCACTAGAGCCATGAAGCGGTTAATATAGTCACCGCACTCGTCTACGGTTAAGAACGTGTAGGCACGCAGTTAGTAAGGTCTGCGTTATCAAAACCTAGGCATCATTATCCTGAGCGTCTACGTCGCGGATGCCAGACAACTTATTTGAGTGAATAAGGCTAAGAGGGAACTAAGAGGCTGTGACCGAGGGTTATACGGTCTGACAGTTCGAGTAATTGCCGTGAAGTAATTCGGTATTACAGTTTTTGCCGTAAAAGTAGTAGGTATACATACTATAAAACTGAATCCCAGTAGGAGTTGCGAACGGTCTGGTTAAAAATCGTTAGTTTAATTATGCAGTAACCAGTAAGCGACCAACTGCTTACGTGAGAGGTTTGTAATCAGACGACGGTTTGCTTA
>Ga0247611_10002345_pt1 | contig 30785 bp, 34 predicted proteins | sample 177DNAGHGhighgp2_FD_192422 | JGI IMG/M metagenome (GOLD analysis project Ga0247611, IMG submission 192422) | Sheep rumen microbial communities from Palmerston North, Manawatu-Wanganui, New Zealand - 1770 DNA GHGhigh gp2 | ecosystem: Host-associated > Mammals > Digestive system > Stomach > Rumen... | reverse complement strand
AGCTCAGAACTTCCAACTTGAACTCCGGGGTGTACATCCTCCGCGTCCATTTCTTTTTTGTGGTTTCCATCTCTTTTTTGCTTTTTTGCGCAAAAAAGTGTCAAGTTAATTCCGTTCAAGACAGCTGTGGATTAGGGGGAACCGATTGTCGGAGAAGAGAGGTTGCGGGCGGGCAGTGCTGGTTTTGCGGGGGGAGGAGCGGGGGCTGCGGACAAAATCGCTAACAATAGTGATTGCATGAATGGAAAAGAATATGTTATTTTGCAAATTGGAAAGAAAAGAGAAGCTTAATGTTACTATCAGATTTACAGAGCGGAGAGAGCGGCGTGGTGGTTCGTGTGGCGGGCCACGGAGCTTTCCGCAAACGCATCATAGAGATGGGGTTCATCAAAGGGGTGACGGTCCAGTCGATACTGAACGCGCCGCTGAAAGACCCCATCAAGTACCGCATCATGAATTTCGAAGTGTCGCTGCGGCGCAGCGATGCGGAGAAAGTGGAAATAGTGACGCTGGCGGAGGCCGAGAAAGAGATTACCCACCACAAGGACTTCCGCGCCATCGACGCGCCGGAGAAGAAACTCGAGCACATAGCCGAGCACCGCACGCACACCATCAACGTGGCCCTTGTGGGGAATCCCAACTGCGGCAAGACCAGCATCTTCAACATTGCAGCCCACGCCCACGAGCGTGTGGGGAACTACAGCGGAGTGACGGTGGACGAGAAGGTGGGGGTGTTCCAGTATGAGGGCTACACGTTCAACCTGGTGGACCTGCCGGGCACCTACAGCCTCAGCGCCTACTCGCCTGAGGAGCTGTACGTGCGCAAACATATCCTCCAGAAGAACCCCGACATCATCCTCAACGTAGTGGACGGGAGCAATCTGGAGCGCAACCTGTACCTCACCACCCAGCTCATCGACATGGATATCACCATGGTGATGGCCCTGAACATGTATGACGAGCTGCAGCGGAGCGGCGACCGCCTCGACATCGAGCAGCTCTCCACCCTCCTGGGCATGCCTGTGGTGCCGACCACCGGGCGCAGCGGGCAGGGCATTGCCGACCTATTTAACAAGATTATAGAGGTGTTTGAGGGCCGCGACAGCAAGACGCGCCACATCCATGTGAACCACGGACCGGAGCTGGAGCAACACATCGCCACCCTCCGCACCGAGCTGTATGAACATGGTTTCAGCGACGACATCAGCACCCGTTTCCTGAGCATCAAACTGCTTGAGAACGACCACCAGCTTGAGAAGTATGTGGCGGAGCGTGACCCGGACGGCAGTGTGATGGCGATGCGCAACCGGATAGCCGAGCGTTACCTTACGGACAGCGGGCGCCTCCTGGTGGAGAACCCGCAAAGCGAAAGCCACAAGGTGACCCTCGAGGCCCAGAGCCGCGATATCGAGAACGCCATCACCGACGCAAAATATGCTTTCATCCGCGGCGCGCTGGCCGAGTGCTACACCAAAAACGAGAAAAGTACCCTGCACCGCCTGACGGACAAAATCGACTCGGTGGTGACCCACCGCTGGTTAGGCTACCCGGTGTTCCTTCTCTTCATGTTCATCACCTTCTTCTGCACCTTTGCGATAGGGCAGTACCCCATGGACTGGATTGACGCCCTTTTCGGCTGGCTGGGCGACGCGGTGGGCTCGGTCATGAGCGAAGGCCCCCTGCGCTCGCTGCTGGTTGACGGCATCATAGCTGGTGTGGGCTCCGTCATTGTTTTCCTCCCCAACATTCTCATCCTCTACCTTTTCATCTCCTTCATGGAAGACAGCGGCTATATGGCGCGCGCCGCCTTCATCATGGACAAGCTGATGCACCGCATGGGCCTGCACGGCAAGAGCTTCATTCCCATGATTATGGGCTTTGGCTGCAATGTACCCGCCATCATGGCCACCCGCACCATCGAGGACCGCAAAAGCCGCTTGCTGACGATGTTGGTCATCCCCATGATGAGCTGCTCGGCCCGTATTCCGGTGTATGTCATCCTGGTGTCGGCCTTCTTCAGCCAGTATGCCGCCTATGTCCTCACGGGGCTTTATCTGCTGGGCATGGTGATGGCCATACTGATGGCCAAACTTTTCAGCCGCTTCTTCGTCAAGGGCGAGAGCCTCCCCTTTGTCATGGAGCTGCCGCCTTACCGCATGCCCACGGCCAAGGCCGTGCTGCGCCACACCTGGGAGAAGGGCAAGGAATACCTGAAGAAAATGGCCACCATCATCCTCGGAGCCAGTATCATCGTATGGGCACTCAGCTACTTCCCCACCAACGACAACCGTCAGCTGCAAGCCGAAAACTCCTACATGGCCAAGATAGGAAAGACCATCGAACCAGCGATGCGGCCCTGCGGATTCGACTGGCGGCAGAGCGTCTCGCTGCTGGCTGGTGTGGGAGCCAAGGAAGTGGTAGCCAGTACTATGGCCGTGGTATATGCCACCTCCGACGACGAAGCTCAGCAACTTGAAGCCAGCTTTGAAGAGGAGGAGGGCGAAAACCGTATCTCCGAACTGGTGCGCGACAACATGACACCCCTCTCGGCGGCCAGCATGCTGCTGTTCATACTCCTGTACATGCCTTGCATCAGCACCGTGGTGGCCATCAAGAACGAGAGCGGCAAATGGAAATGGGCACTCTTCACCGTGGCCTACACCATCGGGCTGGCATGGCTCGTCTCCACAGCATTCTTCCAAATCGGTTCATTGCTCCTATAGCCATGCTACAGACCATCATAACACTGCTCATTGTGGCGGCAGCCGTCGGGTTTGCCGTTCGTGGGCTGGTGCGCACTCTGCGGAATAAAAAAGGTTGTTCGTGTGGGTGCAGCAACTGCCCGATGAAAAACAGTGAATGCCATTGCCACAGGGAAATAGACTTGCCGGAAATCCATTTGGACTGACCCCTATCCCCTTCACTGGCAACAAGCGACAACACGCAACACAATAACCCCCTACTTTGCGCGTTATACCTCGGATTGTTTATTCAAACGATGAACCGTGAGAAAGAGATATTCAAAGTGACTTTGGTGGGCAGTGCGGCCAACGTACTGCTGACGGTATTCAAGTTTATTGCCGGCGTTGTGGGCAACAGCGCCGCCATGGTTGCCGACGCCGTACACTCTTTATCTGACCTGCTGACCGACGCGATTGTACTGTGTTTTGTACGCATTAGTGGGAAACCAGAGGACTGCGGACATGATTACGGACACGGCAAATACGAAACACTGGCCACGACACTCATAGGTATTGCATTGTCTGCGGTTGCTATCGGAATCGGCTATAAAGCAGTAACGGCCTTCCTATACTGGCTGCAAGGAGGGATGCTGGCGGCGCCCGGCATGCTGGCATTGTGGGCGGCAATGGTTTCCATAGCCATCAAAGAGCTTGTTTATCACTATACCGTCCACAAAGGACGGGTTTTAAATTCCCCAGCCGTGGAAGCCAATGCATGGCACCATCGCAGCGACGCACTCTCGTCGATCGGCACCTTGGTGGGTATCGGCGGAGCCATCCTGCTGGGCAAGCGGTGGACCGTTCTCGACCCGTTAGCCTCGTTAGTTGTGTCATTCTTCATTATGCGTGTGGCATGGAAGCTGTTGAAACAGGGGCTTGACGAACTGATGGAAGCCTCACTGCCCGAAGAAGTGGAGAGCGAAATCCTCGCCATCGTCAACACCTTCCCCGATGTGCAAGACCCTCACCACCTGCGCACACGCCGCATCGGCAGCCGCTACGCCATCGAGCTGCACATCCGCATGGACGGCAGCACCCCCCTCAGCATCGCCCACACCCGCACCTACGAGATAGAGCAAGCCCTGAAACAACACTTCGGCACCGACACACACGTCACCATCCACGTAGAGCCGACCCACTAAGATTCCGACCAATAACTGGCGAGGACATATTTCATGTAGGTCGTAGCGTTGGTGGGCTAATCACACTTTTCGCAGCAACACCCCAGCTATTCTGACTATTGAAAGAAAAAGCGTATCTTTGAAAATATAACAATACAGAATCACCTTCAATAATCAAAAAAACATGCGAAAAATCAGTATTTTATTATCCCTATTGCTGCTCACTCTGCCACTGATGGCGCAGGTTCAGACCTTCGGATGGCAAGGGAAACAGCGACAATATCTTGCCAAATCACCTGCCGGGCAGCCTGGGAGCATCCCTGTCCTTTTCTTCCTTCACGGCTTAGGCGACAATATCACCCGTCTGGACAACGAGTTTCACTTCCAGCAGATAGCCGACAGGTTCGGCTGGATGGTCGTTGTGCCTCAGGCACTGAACGAAGGCTACGGGACGATGTGGAATGCCGGGTTGATGAACAGCAGCACCGACGATGCCGGCTTCCTGCTGGCCATCCTCGACACTTTGGCTGCCAGAGGTTCGGTAAACCTCGACAGCGTCTTCTTCACGGGTTTCTCAATGGGCGGTTTTATGACACACCGCATGGCCATCGAGCATGGCGACCGCATCACGGCCTGTGCCCCCGTCAGCGGATTGATAACCCACTCTCTTTCCAACCGCCAGGCTGTCGCACCTGTTAAAATGCTGCATATCGACGGCACCGCCGACCCTGTGGTAGGATACGACGGAAACTCACAGTATTTTGGTGGAAATCTCGGCCTCGGCGTAGAAGCTATACTTGACTACTGGGAAGCAGCCGACAACTGCACCGAAGAGCCCGTTATCGACACCTTTCCCGACCTGCGCAACGACGGGTTACGCTTTATACGCTACACCTATCAAGGCGATGCACCCCTTCAGCACATCAAAGTGATTGGCGGCAATCACACCTGGTACCACAGCGAAGAGCAGTACGACATCGGTTACATAACCGAGATACACAAATTCTTCACCTCCAACAACGGAGGGAATGCGGGCATTACCGAACCCACTCAAAACACCCTTAGCCTCTGGCCCAATCCAACAACAGGCAGAATCACAGTCGATCTGCCGGAAGAAAGAAACTTAGAAGTAATAGACATGCTCGGCCATATCGTAGCCACCTACCAGCTGCAGCCCGGCACACACCACCTTGATCTCACCCACCTGCCCAAAGGCCTATACCTCATAAAAGACAAAACCAGCGGCGCCCAATCAAAAGTACTGAAAAGCCACTAATCGGCCACAGAAGACATACTGCCCGTTGAGACATTTATGTTACCCCTGTTTATGGTAATGACAAATCCAACAACTGTCACCGAAACCTGTCTATACATTTTCAGAGGCAGCTATCACACAGCCCAAAACAACCCAACACACATATCTTTATGCTATGGGGTGCGAGACTTCCCATCGGGATAGCCAACTACAAATTCGCACATCCCATTATCTTTTTTTTCTCTCATATCAGTTTTTTTCTGTAATTTTGCAGTCGCTTACGCAAGTAAAGTAAGCAGCTGCAAGAAAAGCATTGCAATACTGTCCCGATATCGAAATTCGGCAAAATTTCAATGAAGGAGGACGGAGCAATTATGCTTTCGCTTGTTGTGTATGCTATAGGCTCACGCCTCGGCATATCCTCAGGCGTGAGATATGTTCCTTATAAACCGTTCCTTCATAGGTTTGCCGAAGCCTCGATATCAACGGACATGAGTACATAAGTCTCATGCCTTTCTTTATTATATGAACCGCCTGTTGGAGACTTGGGGCAGAAAAAACCACTCACTCCAATGAACGAAAAGAAATGTAAGAACAACTACGTATCTCCCAACGTGGAGGTACTGAACGCCCATGTCGAGGCCGGTTACCAGACTTCTGGCAATCACGACGAGGGCAATGCCAACACGACCCGTTACGGCGAAGGCAGCTGGGACAGCCCTACTCCGAGTAACGGAGCTCCCCAGTATACTTGATATCCCCACCGCTAAACCACGAACAAAAAAACTTATTCAACATGAAGAAAATACTATTCCTTTCCACCCTCCTTGCAGCCTTGCTGCTGTCCACCAGCTGCCAGAAAGAGCAGGAGCTGGTTACCCTTGGGGCAGTCATCAACCAGCCCGCAAAGACCTATATCAACGACCGCTATCCCTGCTGGAACGAGGGCGACCAAGTGTACGTCAACACCGCCGCCTACCCTGTCTCCGCCATCTCCGGCTCCTCGGCACAGATTGCCGACGTGGTGGGCTCCGACTCCTACCGAGCCATCTTCCCCGCCTCGTTGGTGACAGCGGGCAACAATATCGCCACGGGTGCAACCATCCCCGTCACCCTGCCCGCCACGCAGAAGTACCAAGTCGTTGACGGCCACCAGCGCGTGGATGCCCCTATGGGTGCCTACACCGATGGCGGCACATTGCAGTTCTATAACCTCTGCTCCATCGTGCATGTGGTGGTCAACAACAACACGGGCAGCGAGATGACGCTCCGCAGCCTGAAGATGGAGACCGCCAACGCCATGCTGAGCGGCACGGGCACCGCCACCGTCAACGGCACTTCGGACGACGGCATCACCCTTACGTCGGATGCCTCCCACTCGGTCTCCCTCCGCCTGTCGGGAGCCACCAACGTGACGTTGGCTGCTGGAGGCCAGTCCGCCTTCGACATCTATGTCCCCTCCTTCGCCACGGACAACGTCACCCTCACCCTCTACACCAATGATGGCTACTACTTCGAGCTGACAAAGAGCAACGTAGCCCTGCGCCACAACACCTATACCACCGTCACCCTCAACGTTGACCAGCTGACCCAAATCCTCGCCGCCGAGTTGGTTGATGGTCCGACATTCAACAATCGCATTCCGAGAAATGCTACAGCGGTAGTGTTTGAGTATAATAGTGCAGTTTCCTCTGGTACATTGCTTTCCACTCGCAATTCCCCTGTACCGATTTATGGCAATATAGACGGCACAACGTGGCGAGTATCCACCAGTGCCAGCATGATAAATGCTAATCCTTATTGTTATAGAATGTTTAGCGGCAAATATAATTCAACTACTGACCAATGGGAATCCTTAATAGAAGTGATCGACTTTGGTGAGGGATTCAACACTACCAATGTGACGAATATGGTCGCGATGTTTAGAGAATGCAGCAGCTTGACAAGCCTTGACCTCTCCAACTTCAACACCGAGAATGTGACGGAGATGGGCGATATGTTTTTTGAATGCAGCAACCTGACAAGCATAGATGTCTCATATTTCAACACTGAAAATGTAATATATATACACGCAATGTTTTGGGGTTGCGTCCATGTAACAAACCTTGACCTCTCCAACTTCAACACCAAGAATGTGACGGATATGGACGGGATGTTTGGGGATTGCAGCAGCCTAAGAAGCTTAAACATCTCCAACTTTAACACCGAGAATGTGACTTATATGGACGATATGTTTGAAGATTGTAGTAGCCTAACAAGCCTTGACCTCTCCAACTTCATCACCAAGAATGTGTCGTATATGAGCGGGATGTTTGCAGGTTGCAGCAGCCTGACAAGCCTTGACCTCTCCAACTTCATCACTGAGAATGTAACGAATATGAACGACATGTTTCTCGCCTGTAGTTGTCTGACAAACCTTAATCTTTCCCATTTTGATATGAGCAGTGTACTCAATAAAGAATACATGTGCGGCGCTCTATCCTCCTCTTCTGGACATTGCACAATAACCTGCTCAGCGGCAGTACAGACTGCATTGCAGAGCGGGACAGACCTGCCCACGAGCGGCGTTACTTTCACTTGGTTGAGACCCATATCCAAGTAGGGCAACTGCCATCCACCTAATTGCCTGAAGACTTACAGGGTGTTGCAAGTTGCGTTTGCAGCACCCTGTTGCTTTCGAAGTGTACATATCGTCAGTAAAGGAACCCGAACATCCTGAGGGGGATTCTCTGTCCGATGCCGTAATCTGTGTCGTCGGCTGCAATATGGGCATCGGCCACGCCCACGATTTGCTGGGTACCTTTGTTTTGGCCTCCCACCTCAAAGGTATACTTACCTTCTATCAAGAAATCGCCTGCGCGGACAGTCTCAACCGTGTTGCCACAACTCAACTGGCTGGTGATAAAAGATGGGAATAACCTGTAAACCATGTATTAAAAATACAAAAATGCAATCTGGAGATTACAATATATGGTTATCCGCATTTGTCCGATAAATAAAAGTCGCGTCCCTTTGGGACGCATTTATCAGGTGTTTTTCAACCACTTCACTGCGCTCCGCTTGCACAGTGCTATTGAAATTAAGCATCTTCGAGGCTTTTTCGGTATAATGCAGACAATCATTTTACAATATTTCGTATCGGACAGTATCAACAAAAAAAACGTTGTAGCGGCTGCTGCAACGTTTTGCTTTTGGCGGAAAGGAGGGGATTATGTTTTGTCTGAGCACTTTACTTTTGCTTTAGCGTACTTTAGCTGTATTCTATTGCAAATAACTGAAAACTTGCAATATGCACCATCTTGTTGTGCAGAGGTCCCCTGTGCAATATCAGGCGTAAAACAACCATCTTATCGTTTCGGTGCATTTTTTTGAGGGTAAAAATGCACCGTGATATTTCCATATAGCATAACGATTTAGCAATTACAAAACGTCTTTTATCATATCACTATTGCAATTCAGATTATAGTCGTAGTAAAAGGTTGTCATACGGAGTAGGTCTGGTATTGAGTATCGCAGATGCACACAAAGACTATGAACGAGGTAGCAGATGCAGATGTGATTATGTATTGGCATTCTCAACGCACCATCATTCCACGATTTTCCGTCATCCATATCGCATATATGTTCGCCAGAACAAAAAACCGCATTTTGGTGAGTGTTTTCACACATAATACAATTGATACCAAGCATTTCATTCCATCTTGAACCATAGTAAGAATCCTCCTCCATTACATACAACTGTGGGTTATCTGGGTTGTGTCCATAATCCAATGTGGTCCGTAATTCAAAAGGTTCCCCATTAAGTCCTTGAATGGCTGATATCTGTTGATTCAAATGCAGATGCCATTCGTTGAAATTATGCGTCAGCTGGAACAGTCTTTCGTTAACATAATTAAAACGGTTTAATTCTGCATCGGTAGCGTGGATTTCAAACATACGGTTCAAAATATCGCACCTGGTTTCCAATAGACGACATAGCTCTGTCTCATCGTCGGGTTCAATGAGTATTCCGTCATATTTTGATTGTTGGACAATGGATTCTTCACAATCGACAAGATGTTGTCGTAAGTTTTCGGCGTTTGCTTCTTTGCTAATTATATCCATTATGTTGTAATAATTATTCTTCATAATACCTCCACCCCCTCCTTGGTTTTATCGTTGGCCCAACTCGTCTTTCTTCAGGATGCTCTTTCAGTCTGTGTTGCATTAAGGAGGCAAGAATATTCGTGATATAATATTCTTGTGGCCATATTCCCACCCTATGTAGTCTTGCGGCTTCAAGAGGGTAGTCGAAAGGAAGAATCTCCCAATCTATCATCCACCCTCTCTCATACATTGGAGTCCAGTAAACTAAACCAGATGAAAGAAACTCTTGTCCGAATTTGTTCAACATTACGTCTTCTCCATTTGCCACAGCACCTACAATTCCTTCTGCAAAACTACCGAAATATCCACAAGTTATTTCTTTCCCGTCCATCTTGTCATACTGGAATGGTATCATCACACGGTTCTTATGGTCGATGAATCCCCATTTACCACGATAGCATACAGCCGCATAACCATCACTAAAAGGAAGCACGTCATCGTACTCACAAGGAATAACCTCATTGCCGTTTCTGTCGCAGAATCCCCAAAGTTCTTTCTTCTTGCCTTTCTCACCCCTATATTTCAAGCAGACTGGCAACAAACCCTCTGAAAAGCACTTGGCGTTGTCGTAATCCAATCCGACGAGACGGTTTCCCGTAATGTCAATGGTGAAAAGCTGTTCTCCGGATTTGCACACAGCCAAGCCCTCACCAAACGCATTGGCCATTTCAAACAGAGGAGCTACTATGATTTCTGCTTTGCTATTGACATATCCATATTTCCCATCCTTTTTTATTCGACCAGGAGCATTGTGCCCAATCCCTTCGATTATGATATTGTCAAACTCGGCAGGTATCACCAATTTGCCCTTTGTGTCAATTATTCCATACTTATCACCAATTTTGACACGGGCCAATCCACACGTTTCAAAAACATCCGCATCGTCATAATCATAAGGAACAATCAGATTATTTTCCTTGTCAATATAACCCCATTTCTGCTTGTTGACTGGCCCACGAGACTCGTAGGCAACTGGCGCCAGCCCACAACAGAAATCACGGGCGTGTGTGTACTGTGGTAAGATGGCTTCACGCGCATTCAGTCCCAGATAGCCATATTTCCCATCAATAGACACACGTCCCATTCCGTCGGCGAACAGATACGTCTTATCGTAGTTGTACTGGCATCTGCTTCGGCCTTCTTTATCACAGTACCCCCATTTGCCTGTTCGTTTGCTCTGCATCGGAATTGGGTCGTTGGACTGCTGCAATTTGCTTTTTTCCTTCACCCTTTTAACCGCCGACACAGGTGGCTGTTTCCCACAAATCGACACCAGATGTTTCATCATCATATCCCAATTTTCCACAGTAACCCAAGGAAATTTCTTTTTAATATTCAAAGCTTTTTCAAGACGGACGCCATCAAATTCTCCAACCACAATGATTGGTTTCCCATTCTCAATAGCAACCCCTAAATCGTGGATGACAGCAGAGGAAAGACTTCTGCCGTGGTCATACACTAATAAACACTTGGCCGATTCTATCAAATGTCTTCGCAAACACATATCCTCCGGTTTGAGACTTTTGTGAATCCGAAAACAATGGTGGGTGTAGTCATCCCATACAGCATATCCCTTTTTCTTTAGTTCGAGGGAAATATCAACCAAATCATACAGAAAATGATGTTCTGCTCTTCCAGTAATCACATATACATCCAACTGCATTGGATTGTAGTCTATGCAGCCGTTTTGGTGTTCGTACAAAGCCCTGGATATCCGTCGGCAATAGTCAAAGTAGATATAGTCCATCTGACTCTTGTCTTTCACAACAATAGTTCCGACATTGTCCTTTGTGTACCATTGGTGAAGCATATCGGAATGAGCCTCTTTCAACAGGGAATAATGCTTTTCGATGTCAAGAATTGGCGGTCGCTTGTTTACGGGTAAATTATACCCAATAAAATGAAGCAGTTCCCACGGAGGTAACGTATAGATGGCGGACGTTTCAACATCTATCGGTTTTCTCCGTCTGTACAAAAAGCCAGCCGAGGCATAAAACGCTGGCCGTATTCCTTCTTCTTCAAGCAATTTCGTCCAATACCTTATCTGGCATCTAATGTTTTTCTCTCCACCAGATAGAAAAGAGAATTCACGAGGTATGCTGCGATGCTTTCCAAGCCACAACGATGTGGCGATAACACCCTTGTAGGGGTCTTCCTTATAGTATTCTGCTATATCGGCTTCCGAAAGGGGATTCTTGATTCCGTTAATGGCTTCTGCAAAAGCAGCACTGCGTTTATTGGTGTATGACAATACGATACGGGATGCATTACCAGTATTGTCGAGCCAGTATCTGATGTTCGTATTCTGGTTTTCTTTCATAATTAAAGATACATTTTAAGGGTTTCTCTGTTTGAACTTCTTCTTAACCTTGTGAGGGCTTTGACTTGTATTTGTCTTACACGTTCCCGTGTCAGATTCATCTTCATAGCAATCTCGTCCATACTATAAGAGTGAGGCTGTCCGATACCGAACGACATTCTGATGATATTCTGTTCGTTCTGTGGAAGAATGGTTAGTGCGTTGTCTATTTCGGTTCGGAGCGATTCGGCCATCAACGTATCATCTGTTCGAGAGGACTTGTCAGCAATGGTGTCAATTCTCATACTCCCCTCATCTCCCAGCACGGGAGCATCGAGGGAAACGGGACGCTCGGAGGTGTGAATCAGCCAACGGACGTGTTCTTCGTTGGCTTCAAGCCTCTCCGTTACCTCTTCCGCCGTAGGGGGACGATGCAGTTCCTGCTCCAGTCGGGATGCCTCTTGTCCCATCTTGGAGAGAAGGGACAACTGGTTGGCAGGGAGAGACACTGTTCGACCTTCTTTCGAGATGGCTTGTAGTATCGACTGCCGAATCCACCATACAGCATAGGAACAGAACTTGAAACCTCTGGTTTCATCAAAACGCTTGGCCGCTGTCACCAACCCCATATTACCTGCACTTATCAGGTCCTCCAAGTCCAGTCCCATATTCTGATAGTTCTTGGCCACCGATACCACGAAACGCAGATTGCCTTGTACCATTCGTTCCAAAGCACGCTCGTCACCAGTGTGGATACGTTGTGCCAGCTCAAACTCCTCTTGGAGCGTGAGCAGCGGCAGCTGGGCAATGTCTCGTAGATAGGTGTCGAGGGTTCTGGACGAACGGGGGGTGATGCGTGATTTGATTTGTAAATTTTTCATTTATATGTTTTTTAGTTATTCTATCTTCTCTGAAACCCAATGGCCTTTTTGTTGAGTTTCTCATCCCCAATGGTCTCGTGTTCGCAGAGGTTGACAATATCCTCCAGTTTCGTTACCGCACCACGAAGAACCTCGTCCACAGTGACCTTACGAGTGATATTCTCTATCTGTCCGCCTGCGAATCTGGGGAATCGTTCCGACAAAATGGCTGCATCGTCATTGTTCAACGAAGGCAGCATACTCTTCCATATTTTTGCACGAGCTTCGGTGTTGGGCTTATCAAACTCTACCTTATAGAGGAAACGACGCTCGAAGGCGGAATCCATATTGTCAGCGAGATTGGTGGTGGCAATCAGGATGCCATCAAAGACCTCCATTTCTTGAAGCACGATGTTTTGAAGAGCATTCTCGCCTTTGTCGACAGCACGTTCTGCACCCTCCATACGTTTGCTTATCAGTGCATCGGCTTCGTTGAGCAACAGGATGGGCTTCCGTTTGGCGCTCTTGCACAACTCACGGTATTCGTCGAACATTGCTTTGACATTCTTTTCGCTCTCTCCGACCCACTTGCTACGCAGTTGGCTGTAGTCCACCTGATAGATGTCTCGACCAGTCTGCTTGGCCAACTGATAAACCGTCTCGGTCTTGCCTGTTCCGGGACCGCCGTGGAACAAACAGGTGAAGCCACAGCGAAGATTTCTTTCTTTCAGACGTTTCAACACACCACGCAGTTGCTTTTCCATCAACAGCGAAGCAAGGTCTGACACCTGACGGTCTGTTCCTTCGTTGTAGAAGAGGGTCTTGACTGCAATCTTCTTTACGGACAGCAGTTTGCTATTCAAACTTTCTCTCTTTCTGCTTTTCGCCAATTCGGGATTGAGCCGCATCTTGGCCTTTTCCGTCAACACATAACCTTTATATACAGCCAATCCTTCTTCATAGGAGCACTCGGCCAGGCCGTCTATTATTAGTTTCGACTTTCCGCTCACCAAGTCATTCCCTAATTCACGACCAGAATCGTTATTGTAAAAGATGTAATCCACATCTGATACGGACACGGGCTCGTTCAAGTCGACCCAACCCAGAGCAAGAGTTATCAGAAAACGAAACTCCATTTCGCTCAAGGTGTCTTTATAGTATGACAATCCCTGAACGGATGAAAGTTTGGCATTGTATGCCAGCAGCCGGTCAATAGAATGGTGAAGCATAAAGGTGGATATTTCTTTCCTATATGCCTGTTTGTGCAAATGGTGTATTTCCGTAAACAAGCCGTCATTCGTGTCAAACACGTGCCTATTCTCAACACCCGATTCGTTTCGGCTAAGGGCCAAGAAAACATCATTGGAGAAGCTATACTGGGATTTCCCATCAAGAACGATATAGCCCTTCTCGGAAAGTGAGTCGAAGGCGGCCATACGTTGCATAACCTCAATCTTGCTGCATCCAAGATGCTTGCTGACATCGTTCAGAGTGACCCAAGAATCCGTTCCCTCTTCCAGAATGATAGCTGTAAGGATTATCTCTTCGTCAGTGAGATTCAGACGCTCATTCAGGTAGTTGAAAGCATAGCTTGCCCATTCCTCATTACGGTAGAGGTGCTTGCTGAACTGACATCCTTTGCTGGCTTCCAATACATCCTGCAAGGCTTCCAACAAAGTCTCACAGCGGTGTGCGTTACGGTCGGTTTCCACTTTGATTAAGGGTTCGATGTTGACAAGGTCGTCGTTTTTCTTTGCCTTTTTGCTCATTTTATTTTATTTTTAATGGTTCTCTAATTATATGGAAATATGATTGACCGTTGCCGAAACAGATAAATAGTTCCGACAACGGAATGTTTTTTAATAATTAAAAGCGGGATTTTTTACCCTTCGTGACTTGAGAGTCAAAAAACGGACTCTCCTCATTCATTACATACTGGCGAACCAACTTGGCGGCAAGTTTCTGCATTTTTTCGCCTTTAACGCAGATGAAATAATAACACGTTCCATTACAGAACTTCATCTCCGCCCAAACGGAATCACCATTCCAGTACTTCTTTGAAGCACAGTCCAGCGAGTCGAATTCCACTCTGGAATCGACCTTCTTAAAACTATAAAGTTTACTCATAAATAAAAAATTTATAAAAGACTTTTCGAAAATATGTTTTAAGAGTGAGAAAAATAAAAATATCGCAAAATACAATAATATACAATAAGATAACAATACTTTCAAACAGAAAGCATTACTAAAAAAGGGGCAATATTCAATTACCCCTTATATGATATATGTCAAAATAAATGTTCTACTGGACTATTATGAAAACGCACCAGCTTTTTTGTTCTTCTGTCGTTTGGTTTTTTGTTTAATCTTTTGCCGAATTTTCTGCCTTTCGTAAAACTCCAAACGAGATGTTTTTATGGAGTGATTGTTTTCCTTAATCCAGTTTTCAAAAGAATGCAATATACCAAGCAAAGATAGTCCTAGATTGGTCAGGCTGTACTTGGGTCTGGCCGGATTTGAATCATCCTTGTTTATCATTCCGTCTTCCTCCAAAGTCAACAATGCCCTTGATAGCATTTTGTCAGCCGAAAGATTGGTGCTCTTTTTTATCGCACCATAACTCATCGGTATTTGGTCTGTATTCTCTAATGCAAATAGAACGGCTAACGGCCACTTGTCACAATACCGTTCCATTAGTTCTTGTATGGATAAATAATTGTTCTTGTACTTCTTCCTTAATGACTCTTCGCCAAGGAAACTATATTCGCTTGAAGAAACAGAGAATTCGTCAATGATATTCTGAATGTTTAGCAATGATTCTTTTGCTGCTCGTTTATTGACGGACGGCTCTTTGACTTTATAGACAAAGTAAATCTCTCGGAAAGCGTCAGAGAATTCAGGTTCGCCCAAAACCTTCAAGATTAGGTTCTGGATATGTTTCCGTATGGGTAAAAAAATGAGCCGTCGTTGATTATTGGTATATGCTATTCTAAATGCAGTACGAATACTATTTTTAAGTGCGTTGGTTGATTTCTCTTTTTCTTCATTTGCATTATATATTTTCCTTTTTCCATCTATCCATACAGAAGTACCTTCAGGCAATTTTCTTATTCGCAACTTGGCTATTGGTGTAGGCATCGCCACAACATTTGTCCTCCACGGCTTTGGGCAGAGAGCATAACCTTGACATTCTTCTTTGCGAAATACTGTAACTCCGTGTGAGAAAACGCCTCCGTACTGTGTGTTGAGTGGATAATGATTAGTCGGATGTGATTGAATACCATATTTTTCTGTAAAAGTTGGGGCGTAATATTGAAAAAGACACTTGTAATAGTCAGAGCATCTTAGGATATACTCTGTTGGGGAATTATATCCATCAGCCGCGTGTCTTCCTGGCGCTTTATCATTGACCAATGTAATTATACATAAATCATCTGTAGAGTCATTTTTATACTGTTCTTTGGCAAACACCAAACAATCTCCAGTTACATCAGTTACCGTGGTATTGTATTTTTCTTTTGAAACAATTTGTTCCAATTCGCTGTCGAAAAACGCACACTTACATACGGCATTTTTTTTGCGACGATTATTTAATCGGACAGTTTTCCCATTTTCTGTAACATATTCTCCCTTTGCTACGATTTGGACAGTTGAGTCGAATACGGTCGCCCGCTCTTTTTTCGGATTATTCTGGGCCTTACCTTCCTCGAAAGATTTGAGCCATTCCGAACTATTCCAGTCAGGATTGCTGTATATTGCTTGTTTTGAGGTCTTATTAGCCATATTCTTATTCAGATTGCACCATCAGGTTCTGTATCTTATCTAACATTTCTGTGGGGGCACAAATCTCTTTTGAAATATCTCTCATCAAGCATAATGCTTTTTTCTTTCCGTCTTTGCCATCTTCAAAAGAGACCGACTTAAATGTAGGAAGCGCATTACCTCTACGTTCCCATTTAATGCCATCTTTATTCTGTGTTATTAAACAAAAAGGACGATAATTCAATATGTCAACTTTGTCATAACAATATCGTATTTCACAAAAATAACCTTTTTTGTTGTGAGCAACAAATAGCATAAATTTCTTTTCGCCATCAGCATCTTTTAGCGGAATAATATAGCCAGCAACAATTTCATCGTGATGGACTCTATCATAGTTTATTTTATGAAATGGTTTGAACGATTCTAAAACAACATTTGAGTCTTCAGAAAGAGGAAATAATACATTTTCCTGAGTTATAAGTAAATTACTCGCTTGCGTTTTGTTGGAATTGTTGCACTCTTTTTTGTCCGTATTAGGTGTTTTTTTATTATTTAATATTTTTTTTACCTCTTCATAAATGTCAGAACCTGGACTTACGGTAATTGTATCAAACAGGTATTCTTCAATCTTATCAGCCGCATAACCTTCACTAAAAGAGATAGTATTCATACGGTTGATATAGTCCAAATATACATCTGATTTGAAATCTGATGAAGTACGTAACCAAGTGACGCCTTCATTTCCCTTATTGTCAACATACCATTTATAATACTTTTCAACATCTTCATTGTCATCAATCAATAATGCACAGTGAATGTACATCATATGACTGTCAAGGATTAGCGGTGTCGGTTTTTTCTTTGGGGCAAATGCCTTGCCCATAAAGTAAAATATTTTTGTAAAGAATGCAGGGCCAACTCCATCAATTTTATTTGAATCTTCCACATTAGTTGAATTACTATCAGACATAGAAATAAATGCATCAGTTATTTCTCCTTTTTTTAGCATTTCTTTTACTCTAATTAGTTTCTCCTCAATCTCTTTACGTGGAATGTCAATTATGGTTGCCAATCGTCTTGTTCTACCCCAAATCATAGCTGACATAAAACCGAGATACAACAAATCTTGCTGGAAATATTTAATCACATCTTCTCGACTTATCCCTTCAGGGTATTTTGTTTGTGGGTTCAATGCAATTCCAGTTAAAGCACCCTTCTGTAGTGCTTTTTTTACCCCAGCATTTAGTTCCCAATTCCTATTTATCCACCATTTAATAGGATATTGTTGATGATTGCGAATGTCATCTATGTGTTTTGTGATATATTCAATCATAATTCTATTGTATTTTACTCCGAGATTTATACTACTTTTCCCCTAGTTGAGGAACATAACTTTTGATTTATTTAGTGAAAATAAAAAAACTCAATATCCTCTTCATACCATCGAGGTTTAACTATATTATTGTATGGATTTCCCGAACAGAAACACTCTTTTTCTCTCTGCTCATCAAGATTTTCATAGAAGTAACGTATTAGACAATCCCAACCATACTCTTCTGCATCAGTCCCATACATAGACTCCCATTGCTCATAACATTTCCTCTCCTCTTCTTTTGTTTGAGCATAGCGCCCAATCACTAATAACGCTTCGGGATGTCCTTGCTCGGCTGCTTTCTTACGCCAATAATCTTGTTCATTCTCACACAAACCAAACAAAATTTGGCTTGCCAAAACGACCCCTCGCTCAGACGCTTGTTTATACCATTTAACAGCCTCTGCTCGATTCTCAACATCTAAATAATATGTTCCAAGGTTAAACATTGCATCAGAATCGCCCTGTTCTGCAGCCTGACTCCAATAATATTTACTCCATTTTCGAGCGAATTCATTTTCGGCAGACCATAGTTCACAACACATTTCCAATATCTTTGCCCGTTCTTTATCAAAATCGGAAAGGTTGTTATTAAGTCCTTCCTTTTTTAGTTCGCAAAGCAATGAATTGGGGTCAAATGTTAGGAACTGATGAGGACCCTCATACAGCCATTTCCCTTTAAGTGTTTTTGCATATACCACCTCGTGCGGGTTGCGGGGCAAGTAACTATCTATGTGTCCAAGATGATATTGAGCCATTATATGATTCCCCTTTTCAGCAGCTTCTTGTAACCAATGCTTTGCCTCTTCAATGTTCTTCTCAACACCAATCCCAAACTCATACATTGTTCCTAATGTATATTGAGATTCCACATTACCATTTTCGGCCATTGTCCGAATGCTATCGAAGTCAGTATCGTCAGACATATTTTTCTATAATTTGATAGTTTTTTTTTTAGATTGCAAAATTACGAATTATTTCTGGACTACAAAAGTTTTTGTTATACGCCTATCGCCTCCCTCGCTTGAAAACAACCATTCGGCCGTCTCCGGGACCATAGTAGTTGGCCACTTTATCCTCTATCGCATATTCTTCGTCCCACGGGAGATGAGTATAGTCATCTTCGGAGTTTCCCATACCACCATTGAATATATAGCGAGGCATATATGGTATATGTCTTAACACAAAGGATAACGGTGCGTTATAGTCTCTGAAATCCGTCCAGTTTCCACCGAAGCCCGTGCCTGGCTGAATGATGGCCAAAGCTTTGGGAAGAATTTCATTTTGAGAATATAGTTGTACATAGGCTGTCACGCCCTCGCAACACAAGAAGAGTAACGAGAACCGCTTGGGGCCGTGTTCATCGCCGAAGTCGGAATCACGTTCCATAATGAACCAGTGGCAGAAAGGTTCGCCTTCAGGTGTCAAGTGTTTATGTTTTGCCCTGTCGTCTATCGGCTCCATTGACAAACGCTTCACACCTAATTCCACCAGGCAGACGCTTCGGTGTGCAAAGATAGCGTATCCTCTGAAATGGTTGGCGACATTATCGCATAGTTCATCTTCTTTGGTGTTGTAGTCGCAATACACAAAACTGCGGATTCCCATATCTCTGCCGAGGGTGTTGCAATACTTGATAACGCCTCCGTCAAGGCCACTGGCGGGATAATACACCGAGTTCCACAACAACAGCCTTAATGGCAGGGGTTCGTCTTTAATCTGTGCTTCTGTCAATGATTCCAGAAATTCGTCTTGATTTGGGCGGTTGACTTCGTCGTCGTACTCGAACCGTAAAGAACAGCCATAGCGTAAATGGCAGTTTTTCATCAGTTCCGTCTTTGCTTCCAACATTTTTTTATAATGTGCGATATTCTCCATAGTATTATTTCTGTGTGTTGTTTTGAAATCTTTTTAATTGTTCTTTAGCTTCCTCGTCGCCCTGGTCGGCGGATTTCTGCAACCACCGGATGGCTTCGTCCATATTCAACTCTACACCGTCGCCGCTGGAATACATCGTGGCAAGATTGAACTGTGCGTCGGAATCGCCTTGCTCGGCAGCCATACGATACCATCGTGCAGCCTCTACATAGTCCTTTTCAACACCCAATCCCTCATCGTACATAAAACCAATATTGAATTGGGCAGTGGCGTGTCCTTGCTCGGCTGCCATTCGGAACCACTTCATTGCCTCTGCATAATTTTCTTCCACTCCGAGTCCCTCGTAGTATATGACACCGATGCCAAACTGTGCATCTGCGTTACGGTCGGCAGTTTTCTGATACCACCGCATCGCCTCCTCGTAGTTCTGTTCGGTACCTAAACCATCGAAGTACATATTTCCGATGGTGCAAGTACAGTCATTGACATCGGCCACAGCTCCATCCCGCTCTTCGACTGATTTGAGAAACAGTCGTAGTGCTTCTGCATAATCCTGCTTGACACCCCAGCCCTTGTAATACATCCGACCGAGATGATAACAAGCAATGGGGTCATCTTGCTCGACTGCTTTCTGGAATAATGAGAATGCTTCGGTGTCGCTCTGTTCAACACCATCTCCTCTCAAATACAGCTCACCCAAGCTTTCTTGTGCAGAAGCATCGCCTTGTTCAGCCGCCTTGCGATACCAACGTGCGGCCTCGACATAATTTACTTCGACACCGTGTCCCTCTTCGTACATTGCCCCCAAATAGTATTGGGCTTCTGCATCATTGTTCTCTGCGGCCATACGGTACCATTTCAAGGCCTCTTTGTAGTCTTGTTCTACATCAAAGCCTTCATCAAATTGCAAGCCCAATTCACGTTGAGCTTTTACGTCGCCTTGTTCGGCGGCAGCACGGAGTTTTTCAATCTTGTTCATATTGTTTCCTTTATTGTTGTTTTCCATATCTGTGTATTTTTTGAATTATCGTTTGTGCATCCTCAATCTCCAAACAGTTTCCGGAGAAGATTGGAGATAGCTGTTATTACTGTGTTGATTGCAATAAAGGCGAATATCGCTACCACAAAACACATTATCATAGCGATGGCTCCCACAAGAAACATCACAAAGGCCGCCAGAAAACTTGACAGAAAACCGTGTCCTTGTCGGGCGTTTCTTATGGTGTATAATATCGGGATTACTGCCATCATACCTGAATATACTGCATAACCATATTCCTCAAAGCGGGATTCATAAGAATCCATACCAATAAAAAGGAAGAGTAGTGAAAAGGACATAATGGATGCAGCGTGAGTGACTGGTACCATCGGGACAAAGGTGTCGGTTTTCAGGTTCTTATCCAATGCCGATGCGATATTTCTGTATGTGTCATCAAGCAAGTCATACAATGCTCTCATCACGCTTTTATTGGCTACTGTTGTATTCTCCGTCTTTTGCATTACAAACCGGCGGATAGATATGGTCCAAGTGAAAAGGCACAGCAGCATAGCCATCCAACTGATTCCCCAATCTTTTCCATCCGTTACCATACATACAGTTACAAAAATGACAATCAGGGTTATCCATCTAATCCATTTCGACAGATATGGCCTTGCATAACCTACTGCGATTGTGGCGATGGAGAAGAGGATAAAAAGTGGCATACTGTCTTCGATTCGAGAAGACATCCAAGAGGAGAGGAACAACACGGATGACATTGTCAAGAATGTCAAAGCGAGGAAATGGTGAATTGATGCGTGTTTCATAATATATTATAATTTATTGTTGATTAAATAATTGTGTTAAATCAAAATAATAAGATTCTGTGGTTCTTTTTCCGTTACGATATACACAATAGGTTAGGCTTTCTATCCATTTTGAACCCCTGGAGTGCATAATGACATTGGTCAACTCACGATGAGTTTCTTCTGGGGAGCTCCAGAAAATAATGAAATCTGCGATGGCTCCTTCAAAGCGGGAACGACCTTCCCAAGGAGCATTAAAGGTAAATGGGTTCTCGATGGAACATCCTTTGTTCTTAGGGCTATACACTTTGTATTGGTCTCGATTCCCTACAAGATTGTTGTCTTTTAATAGTTGCAGCATTTGTTGTCGGTCTGTATCATTCTCCATATATAAGTTTGCTGCATAATCAGCAAGATACGCATCCTTGTTGCCAACACATTGAAAACCTTGCCGTACAAACTCTGCTAACGAGAGGGCACTGTAAGACGGGGCGTAATTCTTATTAAGTCTTTTACGAAAAGAAACAATGACCTCCTTCGCAATGGGGTATGTGACTCTGCCCTCATCACTGTAGTTCATCCAATCCACCAAGAACTCCGGATTCCCACTGCCAGCCCACAGGCCAAGGTCGCCCAAGCGTTTACAATAATCTTCATAACACTCGGCTTCCGATGAGTTGTCGCATATCGTCACCCTGTCACCCTCTATATTATAGAATGATTGAGACATTCCCTCGTCTTCCAACAACAATGCACAATGGACATCTCTCATACGAGGATTGTACATCAGTGGATGAGTAATGTTGCAGCCCGTCATTGCCAGATGGTCCAGTGCCGATGTGAAGATTTTGGAATTGACCTTTTCGGCTATTTGCAGTTGCGATGGGGATTCACAAGCAGTAAAGAGTTCGGAAAGGGTCATATCACCTTGATGGAGATGATTCTGTATCTCTTTAAGTCTGGCTTGGACATTTTCGGCAGGCTCGACCAAGAAGGGAAACAAGTGGTATACATCAAATGGGTCTCGACGAAGTCTGTCGCAGAGTAGAGTTGCGATAAAACCTTTATAGAGGTCCTTCTCATAACAGTTAAACACGTCTTGACGAGAAAGAGGGCGAGGTGTCTGTTTGACCACTTCGGCAAATAGAGGGAAATCGTGCATAGTTCTTTCCAACCGACTGTTGGGCTTCCCCTTTTCTGTTATCATCCAATTCACTGCGGGTCGCTTATACCCGACCCACTCCGGTGCCTTTTCTTCAAGGTAATTTCGTAATGACATATGTATGATTGTTTAATATTTTTGTTTAATGTATTGTTTAATACCCAGACATTTGTTTTTGTCTAAATATCATTGAAACACAATAAAATACAATGCTTTCATTTGGAAAGCATTATATTATAATAAACATATTGTATAACCAGCCGACTTACAAAGATGAAATCAAGTTTTTTGGCAAATTATATTAAAGCACCTCCAACAAGTACGAAGAAGCCCGATTTCAAATGAATTGAATCAGGCTTCTTCATAGTCACACTGGATGCACTTACAAACAGAACATCGCTCTCAACTTTTTTAGTGTGTTTAGTGCTCGACCTGTCCGACTCCGAACTTTTCGGAGAGATAGGCCGTCTCTCAAAAGCTGGATATCATCAGCATATTCCATAAGGTAATCTACTTTTACTTTTGTACGTCCCATAATAATCCTCCTTTCTTTTAAGCCACATTATCAACGAACTTTTTCTTCACCCTCTGAACAGTGCTGACACCAACACCTTCCGACTTTGCAACCAGACGGATGGGGTATCCTTTCTTCAACTGCTTGATGACGGAGGCATATTGTTCTTGCAGTTTCTCGTCGGATTTCGTCCAGCCAGCCTTACGACCGACCTTACCACCTTCGGCAATGTACTTCTCCTTTCCGGAGTTGAGCCTGTACTTGATGTTCTCTCTTTCCATCTCGGCACAAGTACCCAAGACGGCGATGAAAATTGTCAAAAACGGATGTTCTTTCCCATCCGAGTTGAAGATGGACAACTGCTCCTTTTGGAAATAGACATTCAAGTGATGTTCCTTGCAGAGTTGGACATTTGCCAGAACGTCATCGACATTTCTCCCCAAACGGCTCAACTCCGAAATGAGCAAGATGTCTACATTATTATAAATGCAGTAATCCAGACATTCGGTCAAGACGGGTCGGTCTTTGGTCTTCTTTGCTCCGGAGATATGCTCCTCGAATGTCTTTACGATGTCAATGGAGTTGTCGAGGGCATACTTCTCCAAATCTCGGATTTGTCTTGTTGTGTCCTGTCGGTCCCCGACAGATGAAACACGTGCATAAATGGCTGCTTTCATATTGTTTTAATACTTTGAGTTTTTCGAAAACAAAAACTTGTGTTCATCGGTCGTTTTATGCCATTATTTGAACACAAAAACTTTTGAATACATTTTCACGACCATCTTCTCTAACTTTTCTCAACCTCCCATCCCGAATCACTTGGTCCAGCAACTCGAAAAGCTCCGACTCCCGAATGAAGCCGAATTCCAACTCTAATCCGGTCTTCTTGTCGAGTGTTCGGACGACATATGCATCTTCGGCATCATCAAAAATGACTTTGACCCATCTTGGGCGGTTGAAGGTGCTGCTCACCGAGAAGACCAATCCGTGAGGAATATCCATAGGACTTTCGTACTCCCAAGCAGACAGAGTGTCGGAGTGTTGGTCGAGTATGTTCCGTATGGTCATAGACGGATTCATCGGTCTTCCTCTCTTTTTCTTAATTTCTCGATAAAGTCATCTGCACCCCAGATTGCATCGTCAATGAGGGAGTTCATTGACATATTGCCGAAATACTCGTTGGCACATCTGCCATAAAGGATAGCACAGGCTACTCTTTCGTGGAGGTTTCTCCAATCTTCTTCACTTCTTTTTTTCTCCATAATTTCGAAAACTCGTTATTACTTGTAATAACGAGAAAAATCGTGAAGCATTGTGCATAATGCATTCATTTAGCTTTATTTAGCTATCCAGTTTGTTTTTCGAAACTTCCAAATTGCCTTTCGAAAGTACGAAAAAAAACACCCACCTTATTAAAGGTGAGTGTCTCAAAAAACACACTTAAAATTTGAAGAATTTGTTTCGGGATTATCCCTTTATTGTTTCTTGTCGAGCTTCAACTCCATCTCGAAAAGCATCCAACTGACGAGTCCGGACAAAAGACTGTCGTAGTCGTAGAAGAGCTCACCCTCTCCACCTTCGTTTTTCTCGACATACGGTTCTACAGTCTTGACGATGAAGTCCTGTATCTCATCGACCCCTTTAGTTCTGGCAGTCGTGATGAAGTCCTTTGCTGTAGCTCCGAATTCCTTTTTGATTTTAGATACTGCTTTCTCGATGAACGAGTCTCTTTTTACGTTGCTCTCTTTTCTTTCCATAATGAAAGAATCGAAGTCTTTAAGTTCCACTAATCTTTGCATTTTTAATCTGTTTCTTTATACATTATTTATGATTTTTCCCATTCAGAAATTCATAAATAACTTATAAGAAAACAGTGAATTATGAAGCAATTTGTAGTGATTTTTTCAAAACCGGTTGTCTTGCCCGGTGACAATCTGGAAAAGATTAAAACTTACGGGATTTTATTCAACAAATCAGAGATTTCAACATTCGACCGAATAGAGAATTATCTCCGTAATTACATATTTCCAATTGCCGAAGTCTTCAAGGACGATGCAGAACTCATTTCGGATTGGAGTTATATGAAAAACGGTGAGGTGTTCTACGTCAATGGTCCGACGTGGGACGAGTATGTAAAGAAAGCAGAGAAGAAAAAGATACGTTTTGAATTCTTCGGTGACGATATTGTCAAAATCAAGGAAGAGGATTATGTCGATGGTTATCTTTTCATCAACAAGGATACGTGGAAAGAGTTGAAGTCAATGGATGATATCGTGTGGCATTAAAAAGTGGATGTCCGGAATGACAAAAATGGAGGCTTGTTTCTAATCCCCCAAAATTGTATCACATATCCTTATCTGTTGAATGTCAGAAGGCTGATGTGGCCAAATAGGAGATGTTGCTTTAAAAATCTGAATTCTGTGGACAAATCTGGGATAAGTCCTTAAAAGACTCGATTTCATTTTGCATAAATAAGATAGAGGCGCCTCCCCCGCTGACACAAAAGAAATATGACGCTCTCGTATGCGGTGGGGAGGACCGCATTCGGGGGCGTCTTTTATTTTTGTTATGAATGACAAATGGAAAAGACAATGGTCATCGTTCAGGAACGAGCTGATGTACGAAAAGATGGACCCAGTGACGAAGAAGATGCTCTGGTTCAGCATCAAATTCAAAGAGACAATGTACGAAAGTCCGAAGACATACCAAAACAACTACGCCTTCAATGTTGATGGGTCTTGGCTCATATTCCCAACGGAGTATCGGACAAAGACTGGGAAACCGAAGGCATTATTCTTCCGCAGAAAGGAGAAATTGGTCAAGGAACTGACTTACTTCTGTCGCTTTCAACGACTGATTGGGGTAGAAACCCAATGGGAACTCGTCTATCATATGTGCTCTTTTCTTGCAAACAACGTAAAGATGCTTGATGGTGTCTTTGACCCAACTCCAAAAAACGTATCTATTTTGAACAAGGTCGCTGAAAGAATACTGGTGTCGGATTGTCCGGAAGACACGTTGGAAAGACTGAAAGATGACAGAAAATTCTGCATCGACCCAGAACGGTTGAAGACCATTGACGAGTCGACTAAAAGCATTATGAGGAACAAGGGGAAACGGTTCGCATCATACTTTGAGATAAGAGAGAAGTATGACGAATCGAAGTCAAAATCCGAAAACGCCGCAATTTGTGGTGTGAGCGATTCAACAATCGCCCGATTCAGAAGAAACAGAGCCCAAATGGAACAACTATGCAGTTCATACTTCGGATTGTAGTAGAAATTAGAAGTATATTAGAAAGACATAGGTGGAGTATGCTTGAAAGACATAAGAAGACGTGTCATTCAAGCATACTCTTTTTTTTTGCTGGGGTGTGTCATCCGAACATACTGGCTATGTCATTCTAACGGAAGAATAATATATTCATATTATTATTGAATATATATTATTCAAATTATTATTAGAATAGAATTAGAAGAGAGGCTGTGTTAGTAGAGATTAAAGATGAGAATATCATATGGTTTATCAAGAGACCAAGAGAAAAAAAATGAACTTACTTGAGGTGTTGGCTGTCGCCAATGGCACTCTCTACTTGCTCCGCTCCGCTACGCTCCGTAGAGAGTGCGTTTAGGTAGGGAGAGAGTTAAGAAGATAGATTTTGTCTTCATAGTTTTTTTTAGGTAAAGAGTAGCTGTTACAAGCTCTATTAGACGGCCTGAATACTATTTTTAGGGTACTATCTCTAATCATCCTCCATCCCTCCTAGAAGCCCTTGAAAACCCTCATTCAACCTAATAATATAGTATTATGGTATTCCATTCCTCTATACCAAGAAACATCATAGAACTCACTAAAAACACTCCTTAAATCGACACTCTTACCAGTTTTACTTAACAATCTCACTAAACAATCATTCCCTATTGGGCCGTGCCCGTCTCTCCGTGGTGCTGGACGCCGTTGCCAATGCTGTTGCGCAACTTTTTTTGAAAATAATTCAACTTGTTTGTTCACTTGCTTAATTTTTTGTTATTTTTTTCTCAAAGGGGTCAAGTTGAGAACCCTCAAAGTAATAATTGGAAATATTAAAACCGATATGTATGAGTAAAATTACTATTAAAAACAAAATTTATGACACAGCAAGGTATGTCATTGAGGAAATGGGGAACGACACCATTAAGGACTACAAAGGAATCAGAAGTAGTGGGTTGAGATGTTACTATGAACTTTCTGTTGACGGTGTAATAGACTTGAATGCTGGCAGCAGCAACAAACCAGAGTATGTCATTATTACGACCGCTGTCCTCTATACGGTATTGCCGATGTTCAGAACTTATCTGTTGAAGCATTTGGACGACCGCAACGCATTATTTGGGTTGGGCAACAGAATCTGCCACCTCATCATTATTCGCAACGCATACGATGAGTGTGGCGAAGACGCCCAGAAAGTGTACGAGGAAGGCAGAACCATTATAGACACGTTCTACAATGAACGAAAAGTCGGCTGCTGGAAAGTGGCTATGAATAGTATCGGTTACACCGACCCACTGTTGATAGAGGATGACGCAACGAACGCACCGACAATGGAAACATACACAAATGAGAATCCGATGAAAGTCTTTACCACTTTCTCTGGGTATGACAGTCAGTGTCTCGCTTTGAGGAAAGCAGGCATACCGTTTGACCTCGTTGGATGGAGTGAGATAGAGAAGCGGGCAATCACCGCACACAACGCTTTGTTCCCAGAGTACAAAGATAGAAACTACGGTGACATCTGCAAGATTGATTGGGACAATGTTCCCAATTTTGACCTCTTCACTTACAGTTCGCCTTGCACATCATTCAGTCTGGCGGGAAAGATGCTGGGCGGTGAGGAGGGTTCGGGAACGCAATCTTCTCTCCTGTGGGAATGCAAGAAAGCAATTGAGATAAAGAAACCGAAATATCTGATGTTGGAGAATGTCGCAATGTTGGTATCGGACAAATTCATCCATACATTCAATAAATGGATTGGGTTCCTCACATCCCTCGGTTACACATCGTATTGGAAGGTTCTTAAAGGGTGTGACTATGGTATCCCCCAAGACAGAAGTCGTATCTTTGTTGTATCCATACTGAAACCCAAGAAAGAGTTCGCATTCCCCAAAGCAAAGAGACTGACCACCTCGACAGAGGACTATATGCTCACCAAGGATGAAATCGGACACGACCTCTATCAGAAGTTATGTATGCAGAAGGATATTGTGGATAACTATGTCGCTTATAACAATCATTTTTTGAAATTTGCAGCAAAACAGAAATAGTTATGGATATTAGCAAAGCAAAAGAAGGCAAACAGAAACAGTTTATAAACAAGGAAGTAAAGGAATTGGACGAAGAGACCGTAACTGGTGAGAACCTCTTCGGAGAATCAATGGACTCGTTTGAGGTAGGAACCCGACCGCACATCATTCAATTGGGAAACTTGATTGTGGATAGAACCAATTTTTACAATCCCCAAGACGGTCGAGTTTATTCCGCAAAAGGGTGTTGTCCAACGCTCACATTGGGCGTGCCGCCCAAGATTCTCATAGAGGACGATGGTGAGTATAAGGTACGTGAGTTAAGTGGTCGTGAAGGACTTATGCTTATGGGTGTTGAGAGAGATGATGTCGCAAAGGTTGCGGCAAGCGGTCTCTCCGACGCACAAATGATGAAACTTGCCGGAAATTCCATCGTGGTGAGTGTGATGAGTTCTTTCTTTCGGGAACTGGTTCAATGCTGATGCGCTCGTTGGCGCATCGGCGAGACACAAACTGGATGTTGAAATGGAAAGCAAAATAAAGCTAAAACACTCAGGGTGAATACAATGCCTGCACGATATTTCCGTTATTACATTAAACTTGAAAGGTAATGTATAACGCGTATTTTAGAGCAGGGAAAACAAATAGAGATATAATCACAACAAAAAAACTATGACCAGTATAAGATTTAATGAAGAGAACGTGTCCGTGTTTATGAATTATTCAGATTTGGAACGTATGATGAAAGAGTGTGTGCATACCACACTGAATGAAATGAAAAACGAGCAGAAAAAGGTACAGGAACAGAAATGGTTGGACACCAAACACACTGCCGAGTTGTTTGGCGTCCACGTATGCACAATCAACAGATGGAAACATAGAGGATATCTCACACCGAGAACTGTTGGAGCAAAAGACTTCTTCTCGATAGATGAACTCAACCACTTGATGAGCAGAAAAACCGCATAAATGAGCACTATTACCTTTGAACTATCGAAGAAAATGGATGATGATACCCACAAGAAACAGATACTCGTAAGAGTGTCTGTTTCACGGGGGTTCCGTGTCGGTGGCAAAACCAGAATATTTGTTTCCCCGAAAGACTGGGATGACAAGAAACAGACCATACGCCGCTCATCAAAGATTGAGAAAACTGAGAAGCAACGAGAGATAGAGGACACTCGGAAAACACTTAACGAGCTCCAAGAACATATCTCACGTGCGATAATCGAGTGTAAAGATATGGAAAAGATGGTGTCGAAGGAAGCCCGACAAGACTGGATAAACTATGTTATTGCCTCATTCTATGACCCGTGTGTAAAACTGGTCAGAGTAAAGAGTCTCACTTTTGAAGAGTTCGCCCAAATATATGTGGAAATACGCAGTAAGGAAGAGCATTGGAAACCATCCAATATGGGGCACTTCAACAAGAAAAAGATATGGGACAACCCAGAGTTTGATAAGTTGAGCGCTGTGCAGACACAATTAAATGAGATGAACCCAAAGTTGTTGATGGATGACATAACCGCTGCCACTCTTGATGAATACCAAAATTTCTTGATAGGGAAAGGATTTTTGAATTCAACTGTGGAGAACCATATGTTTGCGTTAAAGCGAATACTTAAATGGGCGGATGAAAAAGGGTACTTGAAACACGGAGCGGAAGTGATGAAACACAAAACCGCCAAATTGGAGATAACAAAGCCCAAGGCAATAAATTTCTTGACCTGGGAAGAGTTCGAGAAATTGTTTACGTATGAATTCAAAGAGGGAGAAGAACATCTGGAACTGACCCGTGATAGATTTTGCTTCTGTTGTGCCACGTCGCTGCGACATAGTGATATGGAGATACTAAAGAAGGCGGACTTTGACGACTACGACAACCCAACATCATTTTCATTCGTGAGTAAGAAAACGCACGATGAACTGACCATATTCTTGAACAAATACAGCAAGGCACTATATCAAAAATACAAAGATATTCCCACGAAGGATGGACTAATGTTTCCACCGAAATCTAACCAGAAGATGAACGACAATCTCAAAGTCATTGCAGAAATGCTGGGATTTACGAGAAATATTACCAAGATGCAGTTTTGTGGTAAGGATAGAGTCGATGATACGCAACGATTGTGCGATGTTATCGGAACCCATTCGGCAAGAAGAACATTTGTGGTCCACGCACTGGAGATGGGATGGTCGCCGCAACTGGTTATGACATACACCGGCCACGAGAATTACGAAACGATGAAACCTTACATAGCACTGACGGACAAGACGAGAAAGAATATGATGGAGACGAACTTCTAACAACGGAATGTAGTTTTGGAAGGGAGATGGCAATGCCGTCTCCCTTCTTTTTGTTGTACATCAGTAAGTTCAGTGCATTTTTGGTGCATTTTTTTGACATAAAAAAAGTCTCATAAGTTTGTTTTGCAATAACTTATGAGACTTTTGAAGCGGAAAGGAGGGGATTCGAACCCCTGAAGCGCTTTTAACGCTTACTCGCTTTCCAGGCGGGCCTCTTCAACCACTCGAGCACCTTTCCGTGGGTTGATTTTTGCGCTGTCGGGAGGGCTTCCCCCTCGGCGAAATCGGATGCAAAAGTACT